>Ga0206846_1050_pt1 | contig 21860 bp, 18 predicted proteins | sample Alteio_BWOrgCont_20_FD_152878 | JGI IMG/M metagenome (GOLD analysis project Ga0206846, IMG submission 152878) | Enriched cells from forest soil in Barre Woods Harvard Forest LTER site, Petersham, Massachusetts, United States -... | ecosystem: Environmental > Terrestrial > Soil > Temperate forest >... | reverse complement strand
TCTATTTTACTGCCCGGCTAATGCCCAGGTAATTAGCACATATTACCAATCTGATGCCTCTTTATTCGGCAACAGTTATACGTTTATTAAAACGGATTCTGTGACAAAACAAGGTGATTTTGTGTGGAGTGTTAGTACTGACGATGGCGGTAGTTTTGCCTTCGATGGTACTTTTACTGAAAATTCAAATAGAATATTTTTGAAGTATAAACAACCTAAAGATTCTGTTTCCTTTATTTATTGCAAATCTTCAATGAATGATAGTATTTTGTGTGTTCAGCTTGCCGGATATACTTATTTCAGTATTCATTCAGGGGATTCAATTACTCCATGGCACTATGATAAGACAAATCCTAACTTCATGAGTAGTCAATTTCCATCATATGCATCTATTCCGAAAAAAGAAATACAGAACAATAGAATTCTTTTTACGTTGCGCAATGATAAGAAAGATACTATCTCGATTTTTTTGCAAAACCCTGAGAAGTTGGATACCGTATCTGTCTGGTATATATCAATTCATGATAAAAATGCATTACTTACAACACCTACTGTATTACGCAAAGTAAAAAAAGGAATTCTTGCTGAAGGTATGTGGGAAAGGAAGAAAGGCAAGAAGGTACTTTTTATTAAAAAATAAATTCCGCCAACTTCTGCTTTATTGATTGTAGCGAGGGAGGGAATTGAACCCTCGACCTCCGGGTTATGAATCCGACGCTCTTACCAACTGAGCTACCTCGCCATAGGCCTCCGCTTTTTTTAAACGGGGCGCAAATATAACTATTTTAGAAAGTCTGATAAATATTAGCAGTACCTTTCCATTACAAAGTAGCTTCAAATTCTAATTTAACCTCATTCTTTTGAAGGAAACGTATCAAAATCTGACTATTCCATAGCTCTGGTGGGGTGCACTTCTTATCAGCAAGGTTACCGGCCTCAAGTATAAAATACCCTATTTAAGGTACTGCCGTATCTTATATTGGAATACCTTTGCAGCGCAAAACTTATTATTAGATTAAACGAAATGCAACACGCTATAAAAATCATTATAACTGGTAATAATTACCTGATGAATGCCGGCCTGGAATCATTAATTGCGGGAAATGACAATTTTAAACTAGTAGGCATAGCCCCAAATGAAGATGAGCTTTTCAGGGTAATTACCGTCTCTAAAGCAGATGTATTAATACTTGATTTATCGACAATTAATTATAGCACCGACCTCATAGCTACCATCAAAAAAGCTGATCCTTATGTTCAAATTCTTGTATTTAATACCTATCAACCCAGGTATTTTGTAGCTAAAGTACTTGAAAATGGCATTACCAGTTACCTTATGATGCATTGTGACAAGGATGAGATTACACAGGCCATTCAAAAAACCACCCAGGGCGAAAGGTTCCTTTGCGGGCATATTGTAGAAACTTTATTGACATCTAAAAAAGCTGACTTGCTCCCGGAAAATTCCCAGTCAGCTTATTGCGGTGGGGTAACTATAAGTGAAAGGGAAATGGAGATTATTAAGCTTATAGCGGAAGGATATTCAAATAATGAAATTGCAGACAGGCTTTTTATTAGTGTTCATACTGTTGGAACACATAGAAAAAATATAATGAGTAAACTGGGATTATGCAATACCGCCAGCCTGGTTATGTACGCTGTACGCGAAAAACTGGTGCTTTCAGAATAATATTTTAAGGCAAGAAATAGTATTAAATAAAGAAGCCCTGAATATTCAGGGCTTCTTTATTTAATCGTAGGAGAATTATTTTTTCTTATCGCAATTAAACATCCAGCTTATTCCGTATTTATCTACCAGCATACCAAACCTGGCACCCCAGAAAGTATCTTGTAAAGGCATAGTAACCTTTCCGCCGGCAGACATTTTCTTAAAAACAGCATTAATAGTTTTTACGTCTTTTACATCTATACTTAAATGCATTCCGTTACCCTGTTTTATTTTGTTCTTAGGTATAGAATCGGAAGCCATAATAATATTATCGCCAAACTGTGAATGCATTACATTAAGTATATAGGGCCGGTAAACTTTCTGAAGCCTCCAATTTGTAATATATTTAGAGTGCATAACAATACAGATATAGCTGTTTGAGTCCCTATGCCTGCCAATTACTTTAATGTTTTCGTAGGAGTCGCCCCATTGAGGAGGAAGGCAATAAACCTTTTTCCCTGCCTGAAAATGTCTTGAACCTCCATTTGTTTCATTTTGAGTGTTTGTGTCCGCTATATTCCCTACCAGGCACCAAATAAATTTTGTCTCGTCGGCAGGTATTGCCTTAGTAGGCCTCGCTTCGAGTGAATTATCTTTTTGAGGAGGGTTTATTTTCTCCCCATGTCTTTCACCGAATATTGTTTTAAACCAATTGAACAATAGAATGGTATTAATCCTTTATCAAAGATATTAATTATTGGTGGAAGATAAGAAGGGTGAAAACCATAATTACATATTAATTTAATTTTAATATTGTTTTAACAAACCACCCATAAATTAAAAGAATAACAGCTGTCAAATAAAAATCCCGCAGTTTATAATTGCGGGATTTGATTTAGGGGGGGATTAAAGTATGGGGTAAGACTATGATTTACCGTATACTTTATTGATGGCTTCCATACGGCTTTGCACCTGCAGTTTTTCATAAATATGCCTCACATGGGTACGCACAGTATCCATGCTTATATTCATAAGGTCAGCTATTTCCTTATAGCGTAAACCCTTTGCAAGTTCCTTCAGGATTTCCTTTTCTTTTGGAGTCAGGTCGGGACATTCATCAATAGGGTCTTTTTTCTGGAAAGCAGCTATTACTTTCCTGGCTATCGGGGCACTGATAGGCGAGCCACCATTATATACTTCTTTTATGGCGTCAAGAATTTTATCCGGAGAGGTCTTTTTTAAAAGATAACCTGTAGCGCCAGCTTGCAATGATTCAAATATGTTCTCATCGTCCTCGTATACGGTGCTCATTATAAATTGAACAGAAGGGTATTCGGGCTTGAGCTTCCTTACCGCTTCAATGCCACTTATTCCGGGGAGATGGATATCCATAAGAACTACATCCGGTAAAGATGAGGGTATTTTTTTCAGCGCATCTTCAGCATTAGAATATACGTTGGTGCACGAAAAATCTTTATTACTATTAATAAGTAATTGTAATCCTTCACGGATGTCTTTTATATCTTCTACTATGGCTACTTTTATCATTATGAGTGCAAATCTATATTGATATGGAATATTCTGCAATACCTAAATAATGTGACCTTATATACGTATTTTAAAAGTTACGGCAGTTCCTTTGCCTGTTTCCGAATCAATATCGCATGTTCCGCCTGCTTGTTCCATGCGACTATGCATATTTTTCAGGCCATTCGCGAAAGTACGTATACTGCCTTTATTAAATCCTTTACCATTATCGGTAACTGTAAACTGTATCACATTTTTTTGCGTATGCAATGAGATGTTTACAGATGAAGCTTCGGCATGCTTGGCTATGTTATTCAACGCTTCTTTTACCGACATATAGAGGTTCCTGCGTTGTTCTTCCCGTATTTTAATAGGTTCAAACTGAGCAGGGTAATCAAAAGAAACACTTATATCAGTCTGTTCAAAATACTTGGTTGCGTATTCTCTTATATAAAGGGCAAGGCTTTCAAGCTGGTCATGCTTGGCGTTTAGCATCCAAACAATATCCTGCAGATTGTCAACCAATGTTCTTGACGAGTCTGAAATACGCTCAAGTTGTTCAAGGGCTTTTTCCGGCTCTCCTATTTGCTTTTTTACAACCTCACTTAAGATAGCTATCTTGGTAAGGCCACTTCCCATATCATCGTGCATATCCTGTGCTATGCGATTTCTTTCCTTTTCCACAGCAGTTTCTTTTTCCAGCCGCAATATCCTTTCTTTCAAGTTCCGCTGTACAACATAACGGGTACTGTAAAACAAAACAGTGCCGATTAAAAAAGCTGCAAGCACTCTGAACCACCAGGTTTGCCAGTAAGGAGGAGTTATGATAAAATGAATGATTTTTTCATCGCTCCACATGCCGGCATAGTTAATTGTTTTTACCCTGAAGTCATAATTACCGGGTGCAAGGTTGGCATACGATACAGCGTTTTTATAGGTTGTAATCCATTGTTTATCAACTCCCGATAACCGATAGTAATACTGGTTCTGGTCCGCTTTGATATAAGATATTCCTGTAAAATCGAATTGCAGTTTGTTACTGTAATAAGGTAAAATAAATGAAGCGCTCTTGCCTGCCTGGTAGGTAGTACTATCGTTTACCTGCATATCGGCTGTCATATAAGGAGGTGCTACAGGGTGCTCAAGGCTATCAGCATTAAAAGTTAGTATATCGTGGTCCTGCCCCAAAAAGAATTTGTTACCATCGAAAGTTCTTAATTCCTGTAACCCTTTCGATACATCAAGCCCGTCTTCCTGCCCGAAAATTATAAAGCGGTTTTCTTTCGGTTTATAGTGTACAAGGTGTTTTTCTGTCAGGAACCAGATGTCATCATTTCTGTCAATAGCTACTGAATTTAAGCGCTGTTCTTTTTCCAGTATCGATGAAGGAAGATAACCATACTGTTCTGTCATGGGGTCAAATTGCACTAAACCATTAAGGGAGGCAATAATGAATTTCCCTGTTCTGGTTTCTACCATTTCACGTGGGTTGCAACCGGTAGATTCGTGCGACAATGTATATGCTTTAAACCTGCCCTGGCCGGGTAGGTATTTATATAAATCATGGTCGCCGCAAATCCATAGTGTGCCTTTTGAGTCTGTAAAAAAAGAAAACAAAACATCGTCTATCAGCCCAAGCCTATCGGTACTTGATAGATGTTTCAGTTTATGAAATGATAAATCATACAAGTCGAGGCCGCGGTGGTAGCACATAATCCAAACCGTATCGTTATGAATGGCAAGACCGCTTGTGCGGAAGTGTGTAAGCGCATCATCTCCTGTACTGTTTTTGTCCCATTGTTTTACAACATTAAGCTTGTTGTCAAGTACTGAAACACCGGCCATTGATGATATCCATAAACGCCCGTATTTATCTTTAGCAACACCCGAAATATTCCTTCCGTTGTCTTTATCAGTAAAATGGAGGTCGATAGTGGGATAAAGCGGATTGCCATTCAGGCTATTTATATAAATACCGCTACCGGTTCCATTCCATGAATTGGTAACAATGCAGGTATCGTCATTAATTTTTAGCTGGTCAATTCCTTCTATAGTTCCGTTAGTGCCGGAGAAATATTTAAAGTTATCCTGGAAGGGGAAACACCTGCACACACCGTTATCACCAGCGCACCAAAGGGCCCCATCATTATCAAGGTAAGTATCCTCAATTTTGCCTGCAAGTATAGAATGCTCGGAGTTTAAATCGTGTTGGATTAAATCGAAATGCGAAATGTCTCCTTCGGGATTAAGATTGCATTTAATTAAGCCAATGCTAGACGTTATCCATATACATCTTTCTTTTCCTGTTACAGTTTCGTGCACAGATGTTGTATAGAAAAAAGGCAGGTGAGTAATGGCATCGAGACAATCTACGTGAGTTAGCTTATTTGTCGCCAAATCGTACGTATATATACCACCTCCCCAGGTGCCTACCCATAGTTTTTGTTTTGAATCGAGGGTAATGCAGGTAATAGATGTATCGCGCGGCGGGAGCGATAATACAATGGGGATGCGTTTATAGGAGTAGTCATCTTTATTAAAAAGTATTATATCGTGAAAGGTAGTTGCAATGAGCAGGTGTTTATTCGCGTTAAAAATAGCGGTAACATAAATTGAAAGCTGGAACCCCCTGATTTCATCACTCCATACATTGGTAAAAACCTGTTTGCTTTTATCGAATTTAAATATGCCAACATTATTACCTATCCATATATTACTGCTATCAGTACATACACGGTTGGTAAAGTTATGCACGTCGATTCGTTTATTGGTGCCTGTATATGTTTTGCACTGCAAAGTGGTAAGGTCTATTCTTGCCATTCCGTTGAGCAGTGCCACCCATAAATGACCATCGGCATCTTCGGTTATCTGCTGGACTTTGGTATCTGGCAGGGTAGTTGAATCTCCATTACGGTGGCCGAAATAGCGCACATTAGTACCATCGTACCTGTACAGACCATTTGCCGTGCCAAACCACATAATGTGGCGACTGTCTTTATATATGCAAGTAACCTGGCTTAAATCGGGCCGCTGTAAAGTATAGGGTTTTTCGAAAAATATATGCTCATTGGTTGTTGTGGTTTGAGCAAATGAACAAAAAGGGAGAAGAAGGCAGCCTAATACCCAAAAAGGTAAGCGCAATAACCTTTTCCTCTTTATCATTCAGTAGTGAGTTTGTACGTAAACTTAAACAAAAAATCCTGACAGAATCGTCAGGATTTTTCTATTCTAAAAAAGGCTTTTATTACCTCGATACACTGAATTTGCCGGTCTTCATAAGGGCACCCGATTTATCGTAAACCTGGTAGAAGTATAAGCCCGGTGCATAATTAACTGTGCTAATTGCAGCAAGGTTATTCATTATACTGTAGGTGTTAATCTTCTTGCCGGTAATGTCATATATATCTGCACGTTGTGCCATATCATTACCTGTAATTACGAAGTTAACCTCGGTAGAAGCTGGGTTAGGATATACATTAATTTGTATTGCAGGTGCATTAAGTTCTCTTATACCGGTAACTGTGTCAGCATTATCCAAATAAAGTTTGCTGCCGGGTTTAGGTATACCTTTATGATAAATGGTAGAAGCATCATAAACTACAACTATTGTGTCAGGATTTCCTGATGCACTGTCATAGAAAATCGGAACACTACCCATTGTCCATGAAGTAGTTTTCATTATTTTCAACATACCTGCACCGAGTACGTTACGTTTACCACCACTGAAATGTGAAAGAACCACCTCGCAATATGCTGTATCAACACCATTTGGATAGTATTGATAATAGAAAGGGAAATTGGTTATCCTTGATTTAAATGGTTCACCTTCTTTAACAGTAGAACCACTAATGCCGATATTAATGTTTCCTGTCATTAAAAGACCAGCCGTATCAGGATAAGCGAAGCCATATGTTTTAAGGTCAGCCGAGGCTGTGCTGTTAAGAACTACTGATTCCACAAGGGCTGAATATTTGCCCGAATATACTGTATCAGAATTTCTGAATACCGAAACGGGAGTCGCGGGAGAACCGAAGAAGGTAGCGTCATTAAAGAAATTGAAATCCCACCATCCAGTGGAGCCATTACCACCATTAGGGTCCATTGCAGTTGAAACAAGAGCATCGGTTTGCCAACTTTCAAAACCTGCATTAATTATCTGTGCTTTAGCAGAGAAAGCACCAACGATAAGAGTAGCTAGAATAAGTAAATGTTTTTTCATAATAGTGTATTTGTAGTGACAAATGTAGCAATTTCCCCTGATTTGGCAAATTATTTAACAGGGTTTAACAAATAAGGGTGCAGGATGCAACTCATTAAATATGGCTTTATAATTCAAAAATTGCAGTTAAGTTTGCGCTCATTATGAATAACGAAGAACTGTTTAAGAATGTAATATCGCATTGCAAGGAATATGGATTTATATTCCCCTCGAGCGAGATATACGACGGACTTAGCGCCGTGTACGATTACGGCAGCTATGGAGCCGAACTGAAGAGCAACATACGTTCCTACTGGTGGAAAGCCATGGTGCAACTGCATGAGAATATTGTAGGCATTGATGCCGCCATTTTTATGCACCCTACCACCTGGAAGGCCTCGGGCCACGTAGATGCTTTTAATGACCCGCTTATAGATAATAAAGATTCCAAGAAGCGCTATAGGGCTGATAACCTGATAGAAGATTACCTTGCCAAGCAGGAAGATAAGATTGAAAAAGAGGTAGAAAAGGCCAAAAAGCGTTTTGGTGAGAAGTTCGATGAGGCTTTGTACCGCACTACCAACCCAAGGGTAGTTGAAATTAAGAATACTATTGATACTGTTCATGGTCGTTATAAAAAGGCCATGGAAGATAGTGACTGGCCCGGGTTAAAGCAAATAATTGTTGATTGTGAGATAGTTTGCCCCATATCAGGTACTAAAAACTGGACCGATGTAAGGCAGTTTAACCTGATGTTTTCTACCAGCATGGGCGCCATGGAAGAAACGTCGAACCTGTTATACCTTAGGCCCGAAACTGCACAGGGCATATTTGTAAACTTTTTAAATGTGCAGAAGACCACCCGCATGAAGATACCTTTTGGTATTGCGCAAACGGGCAAGGCTTTCCGTAACGAGATTGTAGCAAGGCAGTTCATATTCCGGATGAGAGAGTTTGAGCAGATGGAGATGCAATTTTTTGTACAACCCGGCACCGAGCTGGAGTGGTACGAATCGTGGAAGAAAAAACGTTTGGCATGGCACCATAGTTTGGGATTCCCAAATGAGAAATACCGTTTCCACGACCATACGAAGTTGGCGCACTATGCCAATGCCGCTTGCGATATTGAGTTCCAGTTTCCATTTGGTTTTAAAGAATTAGAGGGTATTCACTCCCGCACCGATTTCGATTTGAAAAGCCACGAAAAATTCTCGGGCAAAAAGCTGCAATACTTCGACCCGGAAATGAACAGCAGTTATGTGCCTTATGTAGTAGAGACATCGGTGGGGTTAGATAGATTGTTCCTGGCTGTTATGTCGCAATCGCTGCAACAAGAGAAGCTGGAGGATGGCACAACACGCGATGTGTTGAAACTGCCTCCGTTCTTAGCTCCTGTAAAATGCGCAGTGCTGCCATTAATGAAGAAAGATAACCTTCCTGAAAAAGGATTGGAGATATTCAACAAGCTGAAGCTGGTTACATATTGCCAGTACGATGAAAAAGATTCTATCGGTAAGCGGTACCGCAGGCAAGATGCTATTGGCACTCCATACTGCATTACCATCGACCACCAGACGTTAGAGGATAATACCGTTACTATCCGCGAACGAGATACTATGAAGCAAGACAGGATTGCAGTTAGCGAAGTGGAGAAGATAGTAAGAGAAAGAACGGACATGGTTGAAGCGCTTAAGAAGCTATAATTTCTTTTGCAATTTCGTTAGGGTTCAGTTCTGTAAATTGTTTTTTATGAATGGTTGAAGGCATGCGTTTACCAATTCCATGGTCGTAACTTTTATCGTAATAGACTAAACTAATTTCGCAGGCTGTTTTTAAATCGCCTTGCTGTATGGCTTCTATAGCAGCTTTGGCATTTTGGAAGCCTACACGTTTCTTTATCTTTTCTATGGAGCCAATCAATTCTTCTTTTGAATAAGTCCCATACGTTTTTACTAAATACTCAACTCGTTTTTCAAGCGGTAAATCCACATAGTGAACTTGTGTTGCGCGCATTTGCTGGAAGAAAGCCATAGGCACTAAACGCTTGCCCACATTCTGGCTTTCATCTTCTACCCAAATTGTTTTATCGGTTGGTATTTTCATTAATTCCACTGCCAGTTCATTTTCAAACATCTCCTGTGTAGGTTGCGGAGCCTCGCCCAATGAGCCAAATGCAGAACCTTTGTGATGAGTGAGTTCTTCCAAATCAATAATCGTTTGCCCCTGGTTTGCCAGTTCCTGTAATATCAATGTCTTGCCGCTGCCCGTTCTTCCTGCTAATATTTTAATAGTACGTGGTTTAGCAAAACTTTCAAGCACCATACGCCGGAAAGCTTTATAACCTTTCTGTAAGGTGTATACTTTAAACCCATACCATTCGAATAGCCATGCCATTCCTCCGCTGCGCATGCCGCCCCTCCAGCAATGCACAAGCAAAGTGCCGGTATTTGAAATGGCCTCGGCCTGTTTTATAAACGCTGTAAACTTTGGGCTAACCAGCTCCATGCCTTTCATCATTGCGGGCTTTTTGCCTTCCTGTTTGTAGAGTGTTCCTATTATCGCCCGTTCATCGTTACTGAACAGCGGAATATTCACCGCTCCCGGAATATGGCCATGTTCAAACTCTGCCGGTGTGCGAACATCTATTACAGGGTGTTGCGCCGAGAGCTTAAAAAATTCGGGTGCGCTTAACGATTGCATACTATACGCTTGACTGTTTCTTCTTCAGCAATTGATAAATGGGTAAGCCCAGCAGCACTATTATAATACCCGGCAAGGTATTTTTCTGGGTGTTTTTATCTATCAGCAAATCAATACATATTGCACCGGCCGTAATTATATATAGTGCAGGCAAAACCGGATATGCAAAAACCTTGTAAGGCCTTTCGGCGTTCGGTTGTTTTTTACGCAGTATAAATATGCCGGCTATAGTAAATATGTAAAAAAGCAGTGAGGCTATTATTACATAGTCAAGTAAGTCGTTGTACTTGCCGGACAGGCACAACACGCACGCCCAGATACATTGAAAAACCAAAGATTTGGCCGGTACGCCTTTGTTGTTAAGCTGTGTGGCCTGTTTAAAAAAGAGGCCGTCCTGCGCCATAGCATAGTAAAGGCGTGCGCCCGATAATATTATACCGTTGTTGCATCCGAATGTAGAGATGATAATAAGCCCTGCCATAACGTAGGTGGCTGCATTGCCCAGTATTATTGATACAGCTGCGGTTGCCACGCGCCCGTCTTTTGCATATTGTATGCCTTGCTGCATTACATCTGTTCCGTTTACCGAACCATGCAGGGGAAGTATGCACAGGTAAGTAATGTTTGCCAGGATGTAAAGTATGCCCACCATTAACGTTCCGAAAAGCAATGCCAGCGGTATGTTGCGGCCCGGCCTTTTTATTTCAGCCGATATAAAGGTTACATTGTTCCATGCATCGCTCGAGAATAAAGAACCTACCATTGCCCCACCCATAGCGGCTAACAGCATCCAGCCCGTAAGGTTGGGGTTCAGCACTTCTCCTTTGTCTGATACTGAAGATGCGCTCCACATATTCTGAAAGTTATCGTGAATAAAATGCCCGTTGAATGCAACAATAAGCCCGACAATTATCAGCAGCAACAAGGCAATTATTTTGGTTGATGTAAATATGCCCTGCAGCATTTTACCCGTCTGTACTCCCCTTGTATTTATGTAAGTAATAATTACAATGGTAGCTATTGCCAGTAACTGCCCTGCCGATATTTTCAGAAAGCCTAAGTCTAAAATAATGTTGGTGGTGCCTACCGCGGGAATAAATACTGCTGTGTATTTGGCAAATGCAACTGCCACTGCTGCAATGGTACCTGTTTGTATTACTGCAAATACCGTCCACCCATACATGAAGCCCAACCTGGGGCCATAGGCTTCTTTCAGGTAAATATATTGTCCGCCTGCCTTGGGCATCATTCCTGCAAGCTCGCCATAACTTAGTGCCGCCATTAGCGTAATTACGGCACTAACCACCCATGCCAGTAACAGGTAACCGGGCGAACCGAGTTGCCTTGACATATCGGCGCTTACTATAAATATACCCGACCCAATCATTGAGCCAGCCACTATCATGGTAGCATCGAATAGCGAAAGTGATTGCTTCAGGCTGTTTTCCATTGGGGTGAAAATACAGGTTTATTTGTAAACATAAGTCAATAGAACGCTGATGACGCTGATTTTGGCAGATTTACACTGATTTTATCTTAACTAAGGCCATTTTCGCGCAAAGGCGCAAAGACATTTCACCACTAAGACACTAAGGGCACTAAGATTCACAAAGACTTTCCTCATCAACACTCTTTCTCCGCTCTGTTTCTCTTTCTGCTATGGCATATAAAAACAATAACTTATCAATGAAATAACAAGGCATAAACAATAGAATTATCAATAAAAGGCTATTGTTATTGATTTTGTATGTGGCTGAAAACCAATAACGTTTATTGATAATAACAATGAAAATCATTTTAAATTCTTCACCACTAAGACACTAAGTAGTCACCCTGAGCCTGCCTGCCCTAAACTTGCTTCACGGGTCGAAGGGTTACCGCAGAGGGCGCAAAGATGCTTCGACAGGCTCAGCATGACAAAACACGCAAAGAGCGCAAAGAATCAAATTTACTATTTCAAAGAACTTTAACCTTCCGACCCCTCTCATTATTGCAAGGAGAGGAGCAGGGGTGAGGTTATACTACAAAATTAATTCGCGCACTTAAAAAAGAAAAGCAAAATGTAATGTTGTTATTAACACCCCCCTTATCTAGGTAATGCTTTCGTATACTTACTAGAGAAATGCGTATATTAGTTCTTATTAATGTCATGAAACACTCACTGATTCTAATACTACTCCTTGGATTTAAGCTCACTGCTTTTGGGCAGCAACCCGAATACCCTGACAGCGGCTTTACTATTAAAGTTGAGGCTAAGAATTTAACGATAAATGGTTTAAAGGAAGGAAAGTGGATTGAATATTTAGATGACCTTGAAAAAATCACCAGTTTCGAAAAGGCTCGTTTTTACCAATTAATTACTTACAAAGCTAACCAGCCTTATGGAATTAATAGAATATACATTATGAAAGGAAAATTCAGTGGAAGATTAATAGAGATAATCCCGTATACTAATGGCCAAAAGAATGGAATTGAAATATCTTATGATACTATTGGAAAGTTGGTATGCGAAGAACCCTGGGCAGATGGAAAATTCAATGGGCTTTTTAAATGGTACTATCAGAATGGCAAAACTATGCGTGAAACTCCTTACGCGGATGATAAGATTAATGGCGTGGAGAAAATATATTATGAAAATGGGAAATTAAGAAGTGAAGAACAATTTTCTAATGATACAGTGATAGGCGTATCAAAAACATTTTATGAGAATGGTCAGATAAGGTCGGAAGACCCTTATGTTAATGGCAAAAGAAATGGGATAGAGAAGTTTTACCACGAAAGCGGCGAGATATGGACTGAAACACCAGTTATTAATGATAAAGCAAATGGTATGGAAAAAGAGTATTATGAAAATGGGAAATTAAAAAGTGAGACAACGTTCAGAGATGATGTGCAGATTGGGAAAACTAAATACTATGATATAAACGGCAATGAAATAAAGCAGTAGCATAAAAGTGACATTAATAATATATAAGACATGAGTAATCCAATAGATAATAAAATCTTAGGCGAGATATTAAGGATAAAAGGTGAAATAATTGATAAGGTGAATTATATTGAAATGTCTATTAATAAAATTGTTTCCATATACTTTGCCAAGAAAGGGAAAGAAGTAGAACTAAGCGGAATAATAAAAGCATTGAACAATCCTTCATTATTATCTGCGGTGGAAAAGATATTAGATGAATTTAGACCACGAATCAATGGGTTAACAACTATTAAAGAATTGGAAGAAGCTATTAAATTGAGAAATAATTTTGCCCATTCTGTAATAGCCCCATATCCCGATCATCAGCATTTATTGGGCATTACTATCATGTATATCGACAAGAAGAGTAAAGAACACTATGTTAAAAAAGATTATTTGATGAATGAAATTACAGATAACTTAGAAAAACTTCATAATATGATTTCTCCTTTAATTGCATTAACCGATATTCTTGCAAATGAGAATAAGTAATAATGGCTTAATACAAACTAAAAACCCCTACAATACTGTCGGGGTTTTAGTTTTATTATGAGCCTGTTTGTTACAGGTTTTTTACTTTCTCTTTATGTTTTTTTACTCGGGTTATCCTTGTTCTATTTTCCTATGCATTGGTGCATAAACCAAATAGTAAATAATCGGCAGTATCAACAGTTGTAATATAACATCTGAAATTAATCCTCCAATCATAACTATTGCAAGTGGCTTCTGGGCTTCAGAGCCAATACCTGTACTAATTGCAGCAGGGAATAACCCAACCATATCTATTAACGCTGTCATCATTACTGGCCTAACCCTTTCACGCACTCCTTTATAAATAGATTCTATTAAATTATGTTTTAGCTCAATATTGCGTTTAAATGCACCTATTAATATTACCCCATTTTGTATAGATACGCCAAACAGGGCTATGAAGCCAATTCCTGCCGAGATACTGAAATTGGTATGAGTTAGAAGAAGTGCTATAATGCCACCAATGAGTGCAAATGGCACATTCAATATTATAATGCCCGAATCTCGCAAGCTTCCAAAAGAAATGAACAAGAAAATAAATATCAGCAACAGGCAAATTGGCACAACCTGTTTCAGGCGGTTAGTTGCTCTCACCTGGCTTTGGTATTCTCCAATCCAATCAATCTTATAGCCTTTAGGAACCTTAACATTACTGGTTCTGCGTTGGGCTTCTGCAATTGCACCGCCCATGTCTCTGCCTCGCACAGAGAACTTTACAGCAATAACACGTTGGTTATTGGTTCTGTATATATAACTAATACCTGTTTGTTCAGTAATCGTGGATATTAGCTTCAGGGGAACTTTACCGCCACTTAATGTTGGCACCATTAAGTTCCCTAATTCTTCAGGAGTTTGCCTGAACTGAGGTAAATAACGCACCCTCAGGTCAAACAACCTTTCGCCTTCAAAAACCTGCGTTGCTGCCTGTCCTCCTATTGCCATTTGTACAATGGCATTGGCATTAGCTGCATTTACTCCATATAAACCCATTTTACTTTGTTCCAGGTCAATCTTAAGTTCGGGTTGTCCGAGGTTCTTCAATATTCCTAAATCTTCAATGCCTTTTATTTTAGAGAGAGTATCAAACACTTGTTTCGCTTTTTCATTGAGCACAGTAAAATCGTCTCCCGAAATTTGGCAACCCAGCGCGGCATTCATACCTGAAACGGCCTGCTCCACATTATCACGAATAGGTTGGGAAAAATTAAAAACTACTCCAATATGTTTTGAAACAAACAGGTTATTCATTTCATCAATCAAAGAGTCTTTACTGATTTTTCGTTTCCATTCTTCAGTAGGAAGCAGGATAACGTCGCATTGAATATCTGAAAAAGCTTCCGGGTCTGAACCATCATCGGGCCTTCCGGTCTGCGAAACCACCGTTTTAACTTCGGGAAAACTTTTTAATTCTTTCCGCATACTGTCTGCCAATGCAGCCGAGTTTGAAAGAGTTACTCCTAAAGGTGTCTGGGCTTTCACCCAAAGCGCACCTTCATCTAAATGAGGCAAGAACTCGGAACCTAAATAACTGGCAATGAAAATACTTCCAATCAGTAATAATATTGCCAGTGTAAGGCTTGTTCGTTTATGCCCAAAAGTGTAGTTGAATACTTTAACATATCCCTTTTCAAGACCCAATACAATAGGGTTGTGCTTTTCATATACATTCTTGTTCAATAACAAATGAATCATTACCGGAACAAACGTGAGTGTAAAAATTAACGCGCCTAACAAAGCAAACCCAAGTGTATATGCAAGTGGCGAGAAAATTTTTCCTTCTACATCTTCGAAGGAAAAGATAGGGATAAGAGCCGTAATGATAATAACTTTTGCAAATAAAATAGCTTTTCCTCTATTGACACTAGTGCTTTTAATCCACCCCATTTTTGCTCTTTTATTGAATCTTTCTGCCCCTAGTTCCCTGTATTTGCTATCTAGTAATACGAAGCATCCTTCAACCATTACTACCGCCCCATCTATTATTATACCGAAATCAACTGCACCGAGAGAAAGCAAATTAACAGGCATGCCTTTTATTTGCATGCATATAAATGCAAACAAGAGTGAAAGAGGTATAATAAGAGCTACTATTAAGGTTGCCCTCCAGTCTGCCATGAATAGGAATACCAATGCCACAACAAGAATTATTCCCTCCAGAAGATTGTGCAGCACTGTGTCTGTACAATAGGTGATAAGGGTGTTACGGTCATAAAATGGTACTATCTTAACATCCGATGGAAGTACGGAAGTATTCAATTCATCTACTTTTGCCCGAACAGCTTTGAGTACTTCCTGAGGGTTTTTGCCTTTACGCATAACTATTACACCCTCTACTTCATCAGTCGCCGTATCCATACCTACCTTACCAAGGCGCGGCACATTATTTACTTTAACATTCGCTACATTTTTAACGAGTAACGGAACACCATTCATATTCTTGATGATGATGTTTTTTACTTCATCAATGTTATTTATTAATCCTATACCCCGCACAACAAGCGATTGCTCGCCCTGGTCTATTACATCGCCGCCAGCATTAATATTACTATTACTGACGGCTGTATATACATCGAGTGCAGTTATGTTATACTTATTTAGCAGGTTAGGGTCTACATCTATTTCATAATCTTTGGTGGGGCCGCCATAGGTATTAACATCTGCAACACCTTCAATGGATTTGAATTTACGCTCAATGACCCAGTTTTCAACTGTCTTTAGTTCAAGAACCGATTTGGTTTTGCTTTGAACTGTGAATCTGAATATTTCATCGGTAGGCCCATAAGGAGGCTCAACTTCAGCCTGAACATTCGGTGGCAATTGCACATTCCCCAGTAAATCCATTACCTGCGCACGGGCATGATAATCATCAACCCCATCATTAAAAATAATAGTGATTTGCGACAGGCCAAACATAGTAATAGAGTGAACAGATGTTTTTTCCTGCACTGAGTTCATTGCAATTTCAATAGGAATTGTCACCTGCCTTTCAACTTCTTCAGCGCCTCTGCCCTGCCACTGTGTAATGATAATTATCTGTGTATTGGTAATATCAGGATAGGCTTCAATAGGAGTTTTGTTATAGGCTATTACTCCAAGTATTCCAATAACAACAGTGGCAAGAAGAACAAATATTTTGTTCTTTAATGAGAAGCCAATTATATTTTTTACAATCTTGTTCATCTAATTGCAATATATTTTATGAGCCCGCAAACCTAGTGCGCTGTTATTAGAAAGTAGTTAGAAGGAAATTAATGGAGATTAGAGTTCCATTAATTTTTTTTAATGTTTGAATTCAACTCTATTCTAAATATAGTTTTGTACCGACAAACTATACTTATGGATATTTTGATTATTGAAGATGACCTTAAGGTTATGAGTTTTATTAAAAAGGGACTGGAGGAACATGGCTATATTATAACCGCTGCTTATGATGGTCAGACAGGAAGAAATGCGGCCGTTAAGAAAGACTTTGATTTAGTTATTTTAGATATAATGCTCCCTCATTTCAACGGGTTTCAGGTTTGCAGATATATACGAGAGCACAAAAAAGAATTGCCAATATTGATACTAACAGCACTGGCGGGAATAAATGATAAAATTGAAGCGTTTGAAAGCGGGGCCGACGATTATTTGACAAAACCATTTCATTTTGAAGAATTACTTATCAGGGTTAAAGCCCTTATAAGAAGACAACTTACAATAATATCAAGTAAACCAAATATATTGGGGGATTTAGCGATAAATTCTGCTGAGAAGAGGGTCTTCAGGAAGGATAAGGAGATATTTTTATCACTCAAAGAGTTTACTTTATTAGAAGTACTTATTGCGAATAAAGGGAGGGTGCTTTCAAGGGCATTTATAGCCCAATCTGTTTGGGGTATTGATTTTACCACAGGGAGTAACGTCGTAGATGTTTATATAAATTACCTCAGGAATAAAATTGATAAAGGCTTTTCAAAAAAACTTATCCATACAGTTACAGGGATGGGATATGTTTTGAAAGAAGAATAGGAGATCCTCCCATTTCAGGCGCATTTCAAAAGGTTAAGATTTACCTGACGTTTTATTATTAAAATTCTGATAAATAGTCAAATTCCTAAACTAAAAACCCCTGACCTTAGCGTCAGGGGGTTTCTGTTTATTGTGAACCAGTTAGTTACAGGTTTTTAACTTTCTCTTTATGTTTTTTTACCTGGTTGCGCAGGGCGTCGGCGCTTTCCGAAACAGCTTCTTCAAACGACTTGCACTGCCTTTTGGCAAATAGTTCGCCGGTGCGCGTCTGCAATTTTATTTCAGCAATTTTATTTTGTGTATCCTTCGATTTTTCAAGGCGCAGAAATACTTCGCCTCCCATAATACCGTCATAGTAATGGTCCAGTTTATCTACCCGTTCCTGGATAAAGTCTAACAATTTTCTGTCAGCATTAAAGTGAATGGACTGAATTTTAACTTGCATGGCCTTTAGTTTTAAGGGTTAGTGAATTTATTGATTATCTATCCTCGTGGGTGCGCCTGCTTATAGACGCGCTTGAGTTTTTCCAATGTGTTGTGGGTGTACACCTGTGTGGCCGACAGGTTGGCATGGCCCAACAGCTCCTTCACCGTATTAATATCGGCTCCATTATCGAGTATATGCGTGGCAAAGGTATGGCGCAAAACGTGGGGGCTTTTCTTTTGTAAAGTAGTTACGGTGCCCAGGTATTTTTTCACCATCAGGTAAACTTGCTTGTCGTGCATGGGGTCGCCATCTTCATGCGTAAAAAAGCAAGCGTTCTTTATTCCCAGTTTCTTTTTCTCGGCACGGTACTCTTCAATATATTTCTTTAAAAAGGGTGTTATGGGTATAATGCGCTCCTTGTTCCTTTTCCCCAGTACTTTTATAGTAAGGTTAAAAACATTCACATCGGCATCTTTCATGGTAATAAGCTCAGCACGGCGAATGCCGGTTGCATAAAACATCTCCAGTATAAGGTGGTCGCGCATACCATCAAAATTCTGCGGGAAATCGGCTACCTTAAACAGGGTTTCCATTTCCTTTTTATTTACAAATACCGGCAGGCGCTGCGGAGCTTTGGGTGCTGTTACCTTGGCCATGGGGCTTTTGGTTAGAACGCCTTCGCGCAGTAAAAACTTATAATAAGTGCGTAAAGTCGATGCTTTGCGTATAACAGTGCGTGCCGCTATCTTCTCCTGCATAAGCGATGCCATCCACGAGCGTATCATGGTTGAAGTGGCTTCTTCAGTTTTTTCTATCTCGTAAGTATCTTTAAGGTAGGCAGCGAACTGGTCCATATCATTCTGATAAGAGACCAGTGTATGTGGTGAATAATTCTTCTCGTGCTTTAAGTATTCCAGGAACTTCACTACCATAATGCCACAGTTCAGATTACCTTAACGAAGATAAGCCTAAAAAGTTCCAAAGCAAAGGATTTTAACACTTATTTGCACCGCTAATCTCCTCTTTAGGGGGAGACTACAGAGGGGTAGGCCAATTTTGCTACCTTTGAGTATTATTATACAGGTATATGCGTATAGCTATTTACGGACGTCCTGCACCATCGAACCTTACTGAACCCGTTAAGAATGTTTTTGCCCAGCTCGATAGCCTTGGGTTTGAATATATTATCCACGATGGCTTTTATACCTCGTTGCAGGATTTTATACCTTTTAAAAAACCACCCGAAACATTTTACGAAGAACTGCCTGCCGGTTCAGTCGACTACCTTATAAGCATTGGGGGCGATGGCACACTATTAGAGACTTTACCCTTTGTAGCCAAACCCGGCATACCGGTATTGGGTATAAATACAGGCCGGTTGGGTTTCCTTGCCATAGTGCCTGAAGAAAACTTTTCGCCTGCATTGGTGGCACTGAAGAACAAAAAATATACCATACAGAACCGTACCTTATTGCATGTAGATGCCAGCAACAACAACCTTTTCGGAAAGTATAACTATGCCCTTAACGAAGTGTGTATTCAGCGCAAGGATGCATCGACCATGATAACCATTCACACTTATCTCAATGGCGAATTCCTTAACTCCTATTGGGCCGATGGGTTGATTATTTCCACCCCCACGGGTTCAACGGCTTACTCGTTAAGTTGCAGCGGCCCTATTTTGTTACCCGATGATTCAAGTTTCATTATAACCCCAATTGCTCCGCATAACCTTAATGTGCGCCCCGTTGTTATACCCGATAGCTACACCATAAAATTAAAGGTAGAGGGCCGCAACCCTACCAACCTGGTTTCGTTAGATTCCCGTACCGAGGATATTGACTCATCGGTAGAACTGGAGATACGCAAAGAATCGTTCGGGGTGAAGCTGATACAGATACCCGGGCAAAGCTTTACCGAAACGCTGCGAAAGAAACTCAGTTGGGGGAAAGACATCAGGAACGAGTAATGGCGTTTTTAAAACAAGCTTTAACAGACAGATTACAGAAAGGCATTTGCACCTGCGTTTTTTTATTTATTTCTTCAACACTTTTCAGCCAGCAAGTTGAGCATTATACCGGCCACGGTTGCGACTGCTATATTTATCCGGGTGGGCCCGATACTACTAAAACCTATACACCCACTCATGACGAAATTGATTCGGCAGAGTTTGCTATTAAGCGCAAAATGGCCATGAAAAATCCGCCTAACAATATGTATGACCTGGTAAGCCTTGGAATAGATAATTTTGAGCGCCATTACCATGGCACCATTAACAAGAAAGGTAAAAGAGAATTGCGTATACATGGGGTTAATAAATCGAACACTAACGAGGTGTGGGTTACCTATTATAGCCTCTATACCGATAAGCTTTACGATTTTATTCTGTATGGAAGCCATTAAAGAAGAGATAGTATGCACCTATTGGGTAATTTAAACCGATTATATATTTTTGAAAATTATTAAACGCATTTAACCATGAAGAATACGATGCTTAAAAAATTAAGCCTGCTGCTTTTTATATCATTTGCATTTGTTTTAAATACGCATGCCCAATATAAAGTAGGCGACAAACTCGATAGCGGATTAGTGGCTTGGGTTGATGCCAAAGGTGAACACGGAATTGTGGTAACTACAGCCGATTTAGGAAAAATGAAATGGGACGATGCAATGAAAGCCTGCACCGCATTAGGTAATGGCTGGCACCTGCCCGATAAAGATGAACTGAATAAAATTTACCTGAACGAGCCCAAGATTGGTGGCAACTTTGTTAAAACACCGTATTGGAGCTCTACGGTATACAAGAATAAATTATCGTCATGGTACCAGAGCTTCACCAGCGGGGTGCAAGATGCCAACGATGTGAAGTCGCTGCATAATGTGCGGGCGGTGAAGACGTTTTAGAAAACTACAATCTTGCCTGAATACTTCTGTGCAGCATCTTGCAGCCTGATGAGATAAAGGCCGCTAAAAAGCCTTTGATTTAAAAACAGTGTAGTACCTTCAATAGAATAAGAAGGTGTGCAATCTTGCCCTAATAAATTATAAATGCGCAATGTCTTTAACGCAGTAAGCGAAATATTTTCGGTGTGAATACTGTTTTCTGAATTGTTGTAATAGAACTTCCCTTCCGGCGCTGGAACTTCTTCTATACCTGTAGGGCCGACAGTTACATACAAAGAGGAAGCATCGTTCTGGCAACCTGTTTTGGTCGTTTCAGTAACTGATACATAACCACTCTTAGTTCCGAAATCGACAACTATAGAGTTTGTACCTTGCCCGCTTTTAATAGTTGCTCCTGATGGAACGGTCCATAAATAAGTTGAACCCGTTGTAGCAGGCACACTGTAAGTAACACCTGTAGCCGATGCTACCACACTAATTGAACCGGTAATAGAGTAGGGGGCAGGAATCAGGTTAAAGAAATCGGCTGCCCAGTAGGTTGAATGAAAATTGGTTTCCTCAATAGCATAAGTGCCTGCTTGTCCGCCCTGGCGGGTACAAGAGCCTGTATCTACCGCAATGCCATGCGGCATGCCTTTAATGCTGTATGAATAAACTGCCGGGCCGCCCATACTATCGTTGTAAATAGACAAGGTAACATTGGTATTTCCCTGGAAAGCGCTATTAGTTGAATCAACAGTCTGGCTGGCGTGATTCATATAGGTCCATTGCTTTATAAGCTCGGCGGCGTTAGTAGGGCTTACCACTAAATCGGCTGTGCCCTGGCAAATCATAGCCTTAGGGTATGAGCCTGTATAGGCTGGGTTCTGCGCCTTCACCAAAGCTCCCCATTGTGCGGGCGTCATGGTTACCAATCCGTCCATTG
>Ga0206846_1049_pt1 | contig 21971 bp, 17 predicted proteins | sample Alteio_BWOrgCont_20_FD_152878 | JGI IMG/M metagenome (GOLD analysis project Ga0206846, IMG submission 152878) | Enriched cells from forest soil in Barre Woods Harvard Forest LTER site, Petersham, Massachusetts, United States -... | ecosystem: Environmental > Terrestrial > Soil > Temperate forest >... | reverse complement strand
ACCCGCCCGTCGGAAAGATGAATCTTGTGTGGCCAACCATGCGTCTTCGTCCCATCCTTGGCTGCATAGGCTTCAATGGTGACCGTGTCACCGACTTTCATCATATTTCTGGTCAATCCGGCCTTACTTAGCAAGCCCGGCGGAAAGCTCTCCATAGTCCACGTCACCACTTGGCCGCTTTGATCCTTCGATTCCAGATAGAAGAATGCGTGCGGATTAACCCAGTCTACCTTCGTGATCACGGCTGTGAAGGTTACCAAGTTAGTGTCATCGAACTCCGACGCAAAAGAATGATGCGATAATGCTGGCATCGCCGCCAGCAAAACTCCAATGCTCGCCAAAAGCACCGTTCTCACGTTTCTCATTAGATAGAGCCTCCCATCAAATACACCTAGTCGCCAAACCCGCCGTTGCGACCTCCGTATAATGCATCGGATATCCAAGTTGACAGAGAAACCCGTGCATCCCAGTCCCGCTGTTGCTACTGAATGCTATTAACCGCGGGCTTGAACCCCTCGTGTTGAAAGCCAATTTCCCCGTCCACAACAGTCATCAGCACATTCATGCGATTCTATAGCCTCCGCGGGAACTGTGATAATAGTCCTGGGATGCAGCTAAGTTATTGAGGCCGTCCTATAAACCCCAATATCAGGCAACAGTTGAAAATAACTTCAACCGCCAGCAGTTCCTCGACCCGGCGTTTCGTTGCCAGCCGCAGGGAGTTCCTCGCGTCGGCGTGCCACGAGAGATTGTGCAGACTCCGAAGGCACTCTATTTCTTCTATGTGCAGTATGAAAACAATAATGTCTTCCGCGCCATTCCCACCGACGGCCGCTCGCATACCAAAGACGTGGACGCGATGGCGAATGGCGATTCGGTCGGCCATTGGGAAGGAGACACGCTCATCGTAGATGTAACCAATCTTAGCGAGGATACTTGGCTTGACAAAGACGGGGACATACACAGTTCAGAACTGCACGTTATCGAACGCTTTACCCGCCAGGGAAACATCCTTCATTATGCTGTGACTGTGGAGGACCCAGAGATGTTTACCAAACCGTGGTTGCCGAAACCTATTACGGTGATTCTTGGCCAGCCAGGCGAGCACATCGGAGAAAATTATCCTTGCTCCGAGCGATCTACGCCACACCTCGCAACCGATGACCACCATTAAGGCAAGAACGCAGGCGTTGTGTTTCAAGCGTTGCGGTTGTTGATTTCTGCAGGGTAATTGAAATTCATCTCGCTAACTTCTAATTATGGCTCAACGACTTACCGTTCAGCGTGGCCCTACGCGAGGATGACTGGCCCTTTCGGTTATCGAGACGTTCCTTGTCCTAGGACCCGGCCTATCCGTTAGCGTGATTGTATGGATTGATCTGCGGTTGATAGGTGTGACATTGAGGCTGCGACCTGCATTTAAACTGGTCAGTCAGCTCGAGCCGTTGGCGAGCCGAAGTTTCATGGTCGTGTTCACAACAGGAAATTGTTGAATCATGCTTCTTCACATTTGCAGGTGGCTGCAAGAAAATTCCTTCATCGCCCTGATCAACGGCACGGCTTGGTCCGCAGCCGCCGTGGAAATCATTCATTACTTCAGCATGTTTATTCTGGTCGGTTCGATGTTGATCGTGGATTTGCGAGTCCTTGGCCTTGTGGGGGGCGGTCAGGGCGCAACGCAGTTCGCGGACCGGCTCTTTCCCTGGATTTGGGGTTCGTTAGCTCTGAATTTCCTTTCCGGATTCGTCATGTTTGCGGGCTCAGCGATTGCTTATTACGGCAACGATATTTTCTGCGACAAAATGGGTGTGATCCTGCTGGCCATCGCCGCGAACCTCATCGTTCAGCAAAAAGTGGACAAGTGGAATCAGTTGCTGGCGATGCCCGCCTCGGCCAAATTCCTAGCCGTCCTTTCGATCGCTTTGTGGGTTGGAGCGATCATTGCTGGCGTCGAGGTCCCCGCTCTTACTGGCGTTGGCTAAAGTGCGGCACGGAGCATTTGCAATTGGAGGTTTATTGGAATGGACGTCTCTTTGGTTATTTTCGGGCACTGGTTGCAAACCAGACAATTTGCCCTGGCAATCGCCGGATCGGATTGGGCTTATCCTTTGGTTCAGGCAACTCATTTCACCGGGCTGTCGATCTGGATTGGGACCATCGTCGCCGTGGATGTCCGCCTTCTGGGAGTTGGTAAAAAATCGGCTCCGCCGTTGCAATTCTCTGATGCATTGTTTATCTGGAACTGGATCGGATTTTGTATAGCCGTTTCGGGAGGATTTCTTCTCTTCTCCGTCTCATCCGAGACCTATCTCACAAACGTCGCTTTCCTGACGAAGCTCAGCTTGCTGATCCCCTTAGGACTGGTCCTTCACGTTGTAATTCAGCGAAAAGCGCCGGGGTGGGAGAAGGCATCGGAAACCCCGATAGTAGCTAGAGTTGCAGGTCTCACGGAATTATTGTTGTGGCTATGTGCTGCCACTGCGGCGGTTCTGATACCGAACGAAGGTTGAGGGTGTCCGTAATCTTGACAAATAAGTGGCCCTTTCAAATGCTGCGTCAGACCTACACAAAGCTAATGTGAGAATTGTAAGGTTACGCGCCAAGGCGGGAAATATCTTGAGCGAGCGTCAAGTACAAAAAAGAAAGCAGGTCCTGCGGCGGTTTGTTATCTCAGTTCAATGCCCTCATTGAACGAGCGAAAGAGACGCCGCCCGCATACCGCAATGCCACATCTTCTTACCTTCGTCCAATGGCTGAATGATACCCCCCTAAGCGTTTACCTTCGTGAAAGCGACTGGCCCTTTCCCATCATTGAAACAATTCATATCCTGAGCCTTGGGTTCTCGGTTGGCACAATCATGTGGCTGGACTTGCGTCTTCTCGGACTTGCCATGCGCGAGGCGCCCGTTACCGATGTGATCGAACAACTGGAGCCCTGGGCCATTGGCGGATTCGCCGTCATGTTCGTAAGCGGCAGCCTTTTAATCCTTTCGGAACCTCTGAAGTGCTACAACACCGTGGCCTTCCGATTTAAAGTGGTTTTGCTGATCCTCGCGGCGTTGAATGTCCTGTACTTTCATAAGCGAGTTATGCATAACATCGATGAATGGGACCGGAATATGCCGTGGCGCGCAAAAATGGTGGGCATCCTTTCGCTCATATTGTGGCTGGGCGTGGTGATCGCGGGACGATGGACCGCCTATTTCTGACTTGTGCTTGGCTTATGACGGCGTTCGCCAATGATGGATCCTGAGAGGTGCGTGAAGTGACGTTTGGAAGAATCTTACCGGCCCGGTTTTTTTGGCTATGCGAAAATACCTTGCCGGGGAGCTGGTTCAAGCATGCCCAATGGTTCTTTGCCATCGACGAGACGTTTCACATAATGGCGCTGGGCATGCTCATCGGTACACTGGTCATCGTCGATTTGCGGTTGCTGGGTTTCGGCATGCGTCGGCAAACCGTTCCGCAGCTCGCCCGATTTCTTGGGTCGTGGACGCTGCTCGGAGTCACTTCGATGGTCATCACCGGGGTTCCCTTGTTCATGTCGGAGGCCGTCAAGCTCAGTGCCAGCTCTCCTTTCTTCTATAAAATGATATTTCTAACTTGCGCCGTCACCCTTCACTTTACGCTTCACCGGAAAGTCACCGCATCCACCGCCAGCGAAGGCTCGGGTTTAGGCAAACTGGCGGCTTGTTTGTCCTTGATGTGCTGGTTAGGCGTAGCCCTTGCCGGCCGTGCCATCGCGTTTCTATAGTCGCGCACCGCAATTTGCGTCGAAAGACGGAGGTGCAATGCCGCGAGACTTTTCCGATTAGATTTAGCCGACCTTTCTCAAGTTCCAAACTGGGATTCAACCCCAAAGCAATTTTCTCGCAGGGCCATCCTTAATGGCACATCCAGAATAAACACATCAAGAATAAATTAGTCCAAGGCATTATTTGGCCTCCGCCGTGCATTCCTCTTCCTCATTGCAATCTGGTGGTAACGAAAGCAAAGGGGTCAGATCACTCGTTCCACCTTACGTTTCAAATGTTGGCCGGCAAAGGGGCTTAACCGTGCGTTTGGGTATCTCTCAACTTCTCGCGGATTCTACCACTATCCATCAGCGAATAGGCGAAGTTGCAAAGGATGTAGATCTGCGGGGCATAAGCCGCAGCGATGGTGGAATTCATTCATTGGAGCTGGTCGACGGTTGGAGACTGAAACAGTTGACGGCAGACAGTGAGATTCCGAGCGAACAACGAATTGATACTCGATACATCGGATTCTGCGACATCTTCGGATTCTCGAACAAGATTCTTACCTAGTTTGATAAAACACTGGAAATATATAAAAGAGTTTGCCAATCTACTTCTGAGCGTTCCCGCTAGAGAGGTAGAAATAACGATGTACTCGGACGCTGTCCTTATTACGGGTGAATCGATTGCCAGGGTTGCACAAGCCATACAAAATCTGTGATTCATCGCATTGGTACACAATCTAATGGTTCGCGGTGCGGTCACGAAGAGGATATTGGGAACAGCGGCAAGGCAACCACATGTTGGTTGCTGGTGATGCTCTCACCTGCGCTGTAAAAATAGAGAGAAACGTTGGTGTTCCTGCTATAGTCATCGCTAACAATGTGGAAATTCTCGATGAATTTTGATTGTCTCGCATTGCGAACGGCCCATACTTGACTCCGATTCTGCATTTTCGTGAACGTAATATCGTAAATCCCTTCAATTTGATGTGGGTACATCCGCTGGCGACCATGCTAGGCAGTTAATGGCGGCAAATTCGCTGCACAAGGATAAGTATTTGTCGTTTTTATCGCTATACGAGGCAGTGAAAAACAACCACAAATAGATTCCAGCCGAGGTGTTGGCGCTCTTTCTTCACGAAGGTGAAATAAAATTCATAGCCCCGCAAGGCGGGTCATGAGCACTCGTGAATTGTTCGTGCGGCCTTGATTGAAAAGCGAAATTGTCGAAGTCAGTCCCGTCGCCACCCTTTTAGTATGAATTAGTCGCAGCAACTTGCGGTGAACACTACGCCGAATGAGGGCTTGTAGAATCAAGTAACAGAGTGGATTCGCTAAAATCAAGGGATGCACCCCGCACCCCGCAATCCGCACCCCGCAATCCGTTGACTTGACGTTCCACCGAGATTACCATCCGCTCTGGTACTTCCGCTTCCGCGTATCGGCTGGCTTTTCGTCCCTTCAATGCGCCCCTGTCAGTTGCCTCATTGTGATAATGTGGCAAAGGAGCTCGTTTCGCGCCTAGCTCGCTGCCATCCAGACAGGAATTCACTTTCGGCTTATTCAATAGCAATACGATCCGGAAGTTGAATCGGAATATATTTTATTGACATCTTAAATATCATGACATATAAGTTTGCGGGGTACACATATTCTGTTCCTGTGTCTGGCGCTGTTGTTTCAACCTACTGTGCAGAGGCGGGCGACTAGGGCGGACCAAGATGAGGACACTACCCTGTGGCGAAACTGGCGACGAGTCTTTCGCTGGGTTGCTGGCTGGCAGTAGCGCTGGCAGGCCGCGCGATCACGTACCTATAGTCGGTGCCCGAACTGTACGGGCTCAATAGAATTGGACCGGATGGATCGTGGTCGAGCGCCAATTGGCACTCCTCTTTTTCCGATCCGAATTGGAAGCTAGTTCCATAAATTCTTGGGGGGCTCCGCGCCCCGGTTTGGCCGGGAGCGTTCAACGCAGAAGCGCGGCCCCACTTGGTCATGAGGAGACAGTGATGTCTATCTTTCAGAAATTGTGCCGCTACTTGTTGTTGGCAGCGGGAATGGCGTTGCTGGTCTCGCTCGGAACCGTCAAGGCCACCGATCTCAATCCGGTTGCGGTTAAATTGCAATTGCCCGATCAAATCAAATGGATAGATAACACGGCCGGTGGGGTAAGCTCAGCACTTCTCACGGGTAATCCCGAAATGCCTGGGCTGTACGTTCAGCTCGTGAAATGGCACGCCCATCACATGAGCCATCCGCACTTTCATCCCAACGACCGGTTTATCTACGTTATTTCGGGGACCTGGTGGGTGGGAACGGGCACCAAATTCGATCCTGACAGCACGGCGCCGGTGCCGGCGGGCAGCTTCGTCAAGGATATCGGCAAGCAGGTACACTATGACGGCGCGAAGGACGAGGACACAGTTCTGGAAATTGTGGGTGAAGGACCCGCGACGTCCACTCCTGCGGAAGTAAAATAAAATTCTGGCGAAGTGTCTGTCTCCAACGTAGATAAAATCATTCTGTCGATATTCTCTCGGAGAATCTCCATCCCTCGAAGCAATTTCATCTACTCTTCCATGGACGGCTGCTTATATAGACGTTGAACATGGTGTTCGAACAACGCTGCGAGCCACTCGAATTGTTCCGGTTGTTTTGCCATAAAGATTGCGAGTATTTTACTGAAGCTAGCGGGTAATAAAATCCAGCATTTCCTGTAGTCAAGATTGAATTATCGCGCTAGGTTTGTTCTGATGGGCTGGCCGATTGGTGGTCTATCTTGGCGGCACTCTTTAGCAGCCCAGTGGTTCCTATAAAATGATTAACCACTTTTACTAAACCGTTTAAGCCCTCTGCCTTAGAAACAACCAAATCCACACCAACGGCTGAACACAATCTCGAACCTAGAGCGGCATCGTACATAGTGAAGACAATAATATGAATATCCGGCAGCATTTTCTTGAGTGTGGGAGCGGTTTCTATACCATTCATATCTTTCATGGAAAAATCCAACAGGATCACATCGGGTTTTAGTTCCATTGCTCTTTGGATGGCTTTGGCACCGTCCGCCGCATCGCCTACGATGTACCAATCTGTTAGCGATTCGAAAAAATCGCGCATAACGTTTATGACAATAAGGAAAACTCCACTTCAAAATTGCTTTGGAATATTAGAATGGGGGAACTAAGTTTTAAGAGACAGGGAGCGCCGCTGCTTCTCCAGCAGGTGCCCTACCCCACCGTGTGCCAGTTCTTCTACGCGGCGACGAGTAAGCCGCTCTATCTCCGGGTGCAAACGGGCGAAGAGTTCGTCCGCGTTCTTCTCCTGCATCAGTTGAAGTTCCTTCGTGACGCGCTCCGCCCGCACTTTCTCTTTGTACTTTTTCACGGTCATCGCAAGGCTCCTTCTAGCGTCGAAGCCGACATTGACATTGATGTTCAAATGAAACACATTCTCTCCTAATGGTGATGTTCTTAATTGGCTATCGACGCGAACGCTCATTTATGTGAAAGCTTTCATCTCTGGCGTCATCAGCGAAGCGGTCCGGCGCGACGAGATGACCGGCGTCCTCTATAACCCGCTCCTTCATTCCCTCGTCAAAATTGAAGGCGGAAGAGCGAGCGAAGATACCCATGCGTACACCTTAAACGAGGTCGAGGACATTCTCGGTGCCGTGAAAAATAATCAACTGGATCGGACTCTGATTGCGGTAGCAATGTATTCAGGTCTTCTCCGGAGCGAAATCCGAGGTTTGCAATGGGGGACATCCAGTTTGACACGAAGACAAAGCAGAGAACCCTGAAGATTAGCCGGACGTTCTGGGATGATTCAGAGGGCGAAACGAAAATCGAAGACTCGTCGGCCGAGATCCCGCTGATCCCTCAACTTGTCGAAGAGCTCGAAGCCTACCAAAAAGAACGCGCCGGTCTACATTCATCTGACCGATTTATCTTTGAATGTCTACGCCCAAATATGCCGTATGATATCTCCGCAATCAGGAATAAAATGATCAAGGCGATTCTTGCCACGGCAGAGCTCGATGATGAAAACGGCGGTGAGTTGTGGCACGGCTTCCATGGCTTTCGTCGCGGGCTCGGAAACACTTTAGACGGGCTGGGCGTCGAGATGAAAATTATCGCGGGTATCCTTCGTCACAAGACACCGATTACGAAGATTATCTTGACAGAAAAGCATTACACGAAGACCGTGAAGATGCCCCGAATGGTTGAGGCAATGCAAAAGCTAAGTGCGGAAATCGACCGCGTTCGGGAAGAACGACGGAAGCAGCAGAAGTGTCAGAAATCGGCATAGTTTGGGCGCGATTGGGCAGTAGGCAGCCAGAAGTAGAAAGGGCGAATCAGCGAAATAGCCAACACTGTGGCCCTACAATTCGAGTTTGGAGGGGTGGCCGAGAGGTTGAAGGCGGCGGTCTTGAAAACCGTTGGGCCCGAAAGGGTCCCGGGGGTTCGAATCCCTCCCCCTCCGCCAGTTCATCCAAAGCGATTCCGCTGGCACCAGCGGAGTGCGCCTCAGGCCGCTGCCGACACCGGACGGGCACGTTTGATCCGCTCGCGTTCTCGCGGCGAATGCATCGCTTTCCAAAGATCGCAGCGCCGCTGCACGTTGAGCCAGAAATCGGGGCTGTTACCGAACACCCGGGCCAGGATCAGAGCGGTCGGGGCGGTGACGTTGCGGCGGTTCTTGCACAGTTCATTGACGTGTTTGCGCTGCACGCCCATCGCTTCGGCAAGCGCGCCTTGCGTCAACGTCATCGGCTTCATGAATTCTTCGATCAGAATTTCGCCGACACTGGCCGGCTTGCGTTTCGTCGCTAAAATCTTTCACCTCACAAATACCCATGGTCGTCCAGGGAGAGGCCTGTCGCTTCCCCTCGGCCGCTATCCCGCTGAAAGATAAGCCGCCATTGCTTGTTGACGCGGATCGAATGCAACCCTTCCAGATGGCCGCGCAGCTTTTCGAAGTGATTGCTGGGCGGCATCCGTAAATCCCGATCCGTCATCGCATCGTCGATCATTGGATTTTGCGGAACAAGCGGCTTTCCAGATTGGACGGTATTTTCTTTGATCGATAGCTTCTCGACAAAGAAATCGCGCAGCCAACCGTCGCGAAAGTTCACCATCATTCCGCGGCCTCATTATGGCCTGTTGTACCACTCGGTAGTACAATCGGCCATCGTATTTTGCCGTAGGGTGATTGGCTAGCTTCCGTCGCGAATGATGCGGCAGGACTCGATGTCAAAGCTGACATCGCCGATGGTCAGGCGCGTCTGGTCGCGGAAGCCGGAGATGAAGCGCAGGAAGCGCCACACGTCCGCAAAGTTTGTGGCTAAACCGACGGAAGCGCGGATGGCGCCGGCGCTTTTATGCCCGCGTTCCTGCATGAATCGAATGAAACTCTGCAAATTGATTTCCGCGCCCATCGTGAAGGCGGCGCGCATGTCTTCTTCGGTTAAGCCTTCCGCGATTTCTCCCGCGCCGGGATTGCAGAAGCAACCGGTGCGCAGGGAAATATTTTCCGCGCCGGCCAGTTCCTCGACTCGCCGGTAATCCAGCAAGTGTCCATGCGGATCGTAGAGATTGAGCGTCACAGTTCCGCCGCGCGCCTCTGTGTTTGCCGGGCCGTAGATGCGCACCATCGCGCGGCCATTCGTGTGACGCAACGCGAACAATTCCACCAGCAACCAGCCCGAAAGGCAGCGCACGCGTTCCGCGATCGTCTCCATGCCAATCGATTGCAGGTGCAGCAATCCAATTTCGACGGCGGGAATGGAAAGATAATTCAGCGTGCCGTCCTCAAACGCGGCTTCGTTTGGCGACAGTACGTGCGCCTGCCCCTGCACCGACGCAAAATTTACGGTTCCGCCGGCGAACCATGGACGCTTCAGGCACGCCAAAGCGGATCGTCGAATGAGCAGCGCGCCCACGCCCGTTGGATGGCCGAACATTTTGTAGAAAGACAGCGTCACGAAATCCGGCTGCACGGTGGTGAGGTCGAGGGGGCTGGTGGGCACGAAAGCCGCGGCATCCAGCAGCACGCGCCAACCTTTGCTCTGCGCTTTCGCCACCAAGTCGAGCGGATGTTTCACGCCGGAAAAATTGGATTGTGCGGGATAAGCGAACAAATTGGCGTGGGCCGGATCGGCGTCGTTCAACAAGGTTTCAAGGCGCGCAATATCCAGCCGCAGTTCCGGCACGACGAGCGCAGCGTAAGAAACAGTGGCGCCTTTGGCGCGCGCGAATTCGCGAATTCCGTTTACGGAATTGTGATTGTCAAAGGTCAGCAGATACCGGCCGCCGGGCGCAAAAGGAAAAGATTCACCCACGAGCTTGAGCGCTGCCGAAGCGTTTTGTGTGAAGACCAGGACATAATCTTCCGTGCGGGCATGGAAGTAATTGAGAATATGGCGGCGTGTGCGTTCGACGTGCTCTGTCATCGCCACCGATGCGGGACTGGCCGAGTGCGGATTACCCAGTATGCCGGAACGCAACAGCTCGTAGTGGCGCTGCAATTGAGATTCGGCGTAAACAGAGCCGCCTGTGTAATCCAGGTAAACCTGGTTGCCTTCATCCAGTCGCCGGTACTCCGTCGCGCGCAAATCGTCGAGCAAGGCCGTCTTTTCATAACTCGGAAAACGCGCGACGAAATCCGCGCGCGCCTCTTCCGCCCGGAGTTTTTCCTGAGCGCTGCTTTCCGCCATAATGCCATTTTAGTACTTCCTCGCCGCCTTGGCGAATGACGGCCGCGAATGATTCTTCGGTTGTAATTATTCAGCATTCGCGGGAATAGGGGCCGCAAAAGGCGATGGCAGGCAATTTCGCCGCCGATGAAATTGTTATGCTTTCGTCATACCTGTACCTCGTCGAAGGTAACCTCATTCAACCTTGCGATAGAATAGAGTGTTATCGGAATATGAAGCGCCTACTCGACGGTCGCTGGAACATCGCGTCCGCCTGGCTAATCATGCTGGGTGGATACTTCGCCATTTGCGAATGGGTTCCTGCGGGCCCGGCACGCACCTCGGCGGCGGACGTCCTCCTCTGCCTGATGCCACTTTTCGTCAACGCAGCCCTGCTGATCAATACCGTAACGCCTGACTGGCGCAAGCGAACTTTTTGGATGCTGCTCGCCCTCGGCAACTCACTTTGGTTGGCGGGCCAGACGATCTGGACGTACATGGAGATCCACCAAAACCGTCACACCCCTTATCTATTCAATGGAAAACATTTCAACGTAGATAGTATTTTTTATCTACAAGCCATTCCTATGATTGCCGCTCTTGCCTTGCAACCGCACAAGCAATCGAATGACCGAAAATTGGTCTATGGCTATGCGGACTTTGGGCTAGTTCTTTGCTGGTGGCTTTACCTCTACGCGCTTGTGGTGATTCCCTGGCAATACATTGCGGTTGACAGCGGCCAGTACGTCCGATCTTTCGTCGTCATTGCATTCCTGCAGAATGTTGTATTCGTTGGCGGAGCGGCCCTGCTTTTCACTCAAGCCACAGGTTACTGGCGCCGGGTCTATGCCCATGTTGCCGGGGCCAGAGCCGTCTACATCATTCGATTGGTGGCCATTCAGCTGGTACTCGGACGAGGCGCGTATTCCAGAGGCAGCTTATATGATCTGCCGCTGTTAATTTCGTTTCTCTGGCTGGGCACGGCGGGAATCATGGCCAGCAAGATTCGACCCGAGGATGCGAAATCCATACCAGAACCGTCGACCGAGACATATCCGAGCGATCGCCCCGTAAAACAAACGACTTGGGCGTCGATTCTGTCTCGCGCGGCCATGCTTTCGCTTCCTTTCATCGGATTCTGGGCCATGGAAATCAGCCAGGCGCCCCCGCAAGTACGGCAATTCCGTGTTTTAGTAACGCTAGGAGCCGTGCTGCCTCTCGGCTTTCTGGCTTTTCTGCGCCACGAGCTGGTGGATCGCGAGCGTTTGCGTTCTCTCCGCGCCTCGCAGGAATCGATCGACAATCTCAAACGCCTTCAAATGCAATTCGTGCAGTCGGAAAAACTGGCCTCCATCGGGCAGTTGGTCGGAGGCGCCGCGCACGAAATCAACAATCCCCTCACCGCTATCCTGGGATATTCCGAACTGCTCGCGGATGACACTTCGCTCAGCGAAAAAACCAGAGGTCTCGCGGAAAAAATTCGTGAACAGGCCCGGCGTACCAAGACGCTGGTCAACAATTTGCTCAGCTTCGCCCGTCAGGTGCCCAGCGAGCAGCGCTCCCCGGTCGATATCAACACCATCGTCAACACTTCCGCCCAGTTTCGCCGCTTCGACCTTCGCGGCAAGAACATTCGCATCGAAGTGCAAACAGGCGCCGGTGTCCCGGAAGTTCGCGCGGATATGAATCAATTGCTCCAGGTGTTTTCCAACATTATTAATAACGCCGTGTATGCCATGCAGGAAGCCGGAGGCGGTACTCTCACCGTGCGGACTCTGTTTGAAAAAGGGAACGTCGTCATCCTTTTCTCGGATACGGGCCCCGGTCTTCGCGATCCGCGCCTGGTGTTCGATCCGTTCTACACGACCAAGCCGGTGGGCAAGGGTACCGGGCTTGGCCTTAGCATTTGTTACGGACTGATCCAGGATCAGGGCGGCCAAATTTCGTGTTACAACCGGCCGGAAGGCGGCGCCACGTTCCGCATTGAGCTTCCCGCCGTTCCTTCCGCGTTCCCATTTTCGCCGCGCAGCGTCGCCTCGCCGTCCCGCGACAACCCCGCAAAAATTGCCTGAGCGCGGTTAGGATTGCGGTCCCCGCAATCGCCGGACTTTCGGCTATAATTCCCGGCCATGCCGCGATCGTCGTCACCTGCTTCCCATCCGACTCCCGCGTTTGAAGCGCCTCGCTCCATCGCCATCGAAGGTCCGATTCGCGTCGGCAAATCCACGCTGGCCCGAGTCTTGGCCGATCGCCTGCACGCGCGGCGCGTCTTCGATCCCGAAGACAATCCTTTCCTTGCCGACTTTTACAGGGAAAAACCCGGCTCCGCTTTTCGCGCGCAGTTATATTTTTTAATCGAGCGGCATCAGCGCTTGATGGAAGCGCAGCGCAACGACGCTGCGCCCCTGGTCTCCGATTTTCTTTTCGAGAAGGACAAAATCTTCGCCTACATTAATCTCGACAACGAAGAATTGAAGCTCTACGAGCGTTATTTTGGAATGTTCGCGGCCGCCCTGAAGCCGCCCGACCTGGTGATCTATCTGCAGGCCACGCCCGAAGTTCTGCGCGAGCGCATCGCCAGGAAAAAGTCTCCCGCGGAAAAACAGATTTCGCGCGCTTACCTCGAGGAAGTCGTTCGCGCCTACGAGCATTTCTTTTTCCGTTACTCCTCGTCGCACTTGCTGGTCATCAATACTTCGGACATCGATTTCGTTGAGCGCAACGCCGACCTGCAGCAACTCCTCCGCCGACTCCAGGAACCGGTCACGGGCACGCAGTACTTTCTTCCGCTCGGCTCGCCGGAGTAGGCGGTTCTGTAGCGCCCGCCTTCAGGCGGGCATTTTCACCTAATCCTTAAGAACGCCCGCCTGAAGGCGGGCGCTACAAGCGAACCGAATTCACAGATTGCTTATTCGCTGCCTTTTTTGGTGCTGCCTGGATTTATCAATATCGTAATCATAGCTAACATTATGGTTGAGGACTCCCCTGCCGGAGGACAGGTAACGCAATTCCTGCATGCAAGTAAGGAAATTTACAAAATAGGTCTTGACTCCCCGCCTACTTGGAATAAGAATCCGACCCATATACAAGGTGGTGGGGTTCCATCTAACGTGTTCGTTACTGTTCTGACAGTAGCGTGATGGTGACCGGGGGGTAGTCAACGTTGTCACGGGTTTTAATAACCTGGGAAAACACGCGGTGCAATTCGCGATTCCTTTGGGTCGTGTTGTGCGCCGCCATCCGGAGCAATCCACTTTTATCCTGAATATGTACTGGGCCAAGGCTTAGCCGAATCCACAGTTGTAATCATGCGGTGTCGGAATTCATGGAGCCGCAGTCCGGAAACGCCAAAGTTTTCGTTTGGCTTTTCCGTTGTTTCAGTGTTTGGATCCTGAACTTGGGTGGGGTATGGGGCCAGATTCAGAAGCGACTCTTTGGACTGTTTTTGGACAGGAGGTCCAGAAATGAATTCAGTGATTTCAGGATGTAAAGGCGGTTGGGGCGCGCGTATCAGGGGTGCTGTGCGATTGTTGGGTGGCATTTTTGCAGTGCTTTTGCTTTGCCTGCCTGCATATTCGCAAGGCAGTTTCGGGCGAATACTTGGGACTGTCACAGATCAAAGCGGCGGCGTCGTATCCGGCGCCACCGTAACCGTCATCGACACGGAAAGGGGCATCAATCGAACCATTAGTACGGATGACGCGGGCGCGTACAACGCTCCGAACTTGACGGCCGGGAACTACACGGTTCGTGTAGAGGCCAAAGGATTCAAAAGAATCGAGCGCCAAGGCATCACGATTGAGGTTGGCCACGAAGTTCGGGTCGACCTTACCGTTCAACCCGGCGAACAGAATCAGACTGTAACGGTCACCGAAGCCGTGCCGCTTGTGGAAACCACGAACGCCACCCAGGGAGGCACGCTTGAGAACGCCGACATCGTCGACCTGCCTTTGAACGGCCGCGATTACCAGAACTTGCTTGGCTTGCGCCCCGGCGTCATGCTGCAGCCCGGCGGCGGACCATGGACACAGAGCACTAACGGCGTGCGCCCCGATGAATCCGTGTGGCTCATCGAAGGCATTATTAACGCTAACTGGTTTGACGGCCGTCCTGTTGTCAACATGCCGAGCCCGTTCACGGACGGCGCGACGATCATGCCCGTGGACGCCATTCAGGAATTTAACCTGATGGAAAACCCCAAGGCCGAATATGGATGGAAGGCCGGGGCGATCGTGAACGTCGGTATCAAGTCCGGAACCAACTCACTGCATGGCGATGCGTATGCCTTCGGCCGCTATCAAAACTGGGATGCGCGCAACGTATTCAATATCTCAAATCCGGCAGGTTGCTCGCCCGCGTTACTTCAATCGGACGGCACATGCCCACAGACACCCGCTCAATTGGAACAGTTTGGCGCCGTCGTAGGCGGGCCAATCAAAAAGGACAAGCTTTTCTTCTTCGGTGGATATGAGGGATTGCGTTCCTTCATCGGGTTCGTGGGAGGTATAGCAGTTCCCGCGACGGTCTCGCAAGTTGGGACGGGCACTTCCAATAATCCTCAGGCGACTAGCATGGTGGACGCGATCTCCGCTCTACAGGGTGCAGGGATTCCGTTGAGCGCCGTAAGCATGAAACTCACGGGATGCACAGGGGGAGCTACTCCGACATGTACAGGCAATCTCTTCCCGAATAGTGGTACGTCGAACAGCTTCCTCAGCACTTTCCCGACGATCAATACCAGCGACAATGGGGTTGGGAAGCTCGACTACCATGCCAACGACAAGAACTCCTTCAATGGCATGTTCTTCTACGGCCACTACAATTCGACGGGTGAAGATCACGCCTTCGTGAACCAAAATGCGACGGACAACGCGCCCATCCGGACTACAACGATCACCGCAAGTTGGGTTTACACCCCCAACTCCACGGTGGTGAACGAAGCGCGGTTTGGCTATGACCGGACGACGTTCAACTTCGTCAACATCGATGTGAGTAGCCCGGCCAGCACCTATGGCGTGAATACCGGAGTCACGAATCCTTTGGCCGGCGGCTTGCCAAGCATCGTCATCACCGGATTTGGGAACGGCGGAACACCGGTAGTAGGCACTGCGTTCAACCGTCCCCAATATTTCACGCCCAATCCGTATTGGGACGTCCAGGACTCAGTTTCCATCCAGCATGGGAAGCACTCCATCAAGGTCGGCGGCGAATTTGCGCACGTTGAAGCCGATGCGGCGGTGTTTAACAATGGTCGAGGCAGATTCAACTTCCTGGGTGGGCAACTCCTCGGGGGTACTTCGACTTCGCTGGAGGACTTCTTCGCAGGAGCCCTTTCCAATGCAACGCTGCTTTCCGGCCAGCCGCAAGCAAAGCTGACCGCATTTGACTATGCCGGATATGCCCAGGACGACTGGCGCATTACCCCAAGAGTGATCCTAAACTTTGGAATGCGCTACACAATCTTTACACCGTACAAGGATGCGGGCAACAACATCGGCAACTTCGATCCTTCATCCCCGAGCGGTATGGTTCAGCAAGGGCAGCCCGGCTACGCCACGATGTGGAAAACAGATCCCTTCGATTTCGAACCACGTTTCGGTATGGCTTGGGACGTCAAGGGCAACGGCAACACTGTCGTCAGGTTGGGCGTCGGCTTGATCCATGAAACCTACACGCTGGAAACGTTCGATGGGCAATTTAACATGCAGGGCGACGGTTCCACGGCGACCAACGCTACCCCGACGGGGGCCGCGATCACGTGCGGGATTTCAGGCACAACCCCAGGCCATCTTCCAATCACCTGCCCCGGATCCGGCGGTGGCAACATCACGCTCGGCTCAGCCGGCTTCTCACCGAACCAACTCTGCTGGGATCCCGGCCTTACAAGTGGGCCGGCATTCGCTTCATCCGCTTGCGGCAGTGGACAAGCAACCGTACTGCCGGGTTCGGGAGCAGGAATCAAGTGCGGGGATGGCACATACGGGGCCTCGGCACCATGCGATCTGATGGCCGTCAACCCGAATCTGAAGCTACCCTTTGTAATTAATTACAACTTGGGTGTTACCCATGCCTTCGGAACTAACCTCTCCCTCGAGGTTGAGTACGTTGGGAATCACGGGTACCGACTCCTGAGTTTCCAGGACATTAACCAGGCACCCCTCGGAGCAGCGTATTGCCTGAACAACCCCACGGCAGCGCAGACCGCTGATGCGTGTGGGCCGAATCTCGGCAAAGGTTCTCCAATCCAAGAAGCGCGCCCGTTCTTCAACAAGTTTCCGTATCTGGGATATATCTACCAGATCGGAAACAACGCCTATTCTAATTACAACAGCTTGCAAGTGAGCCTGACCAAACGGATGTCCCACGGCCTGCTATTCAACCTTGGTTACACCTACGGTCACGCACTGGACAACGGATCGCTGAATCGCTTCGGCTTGAATCCCGAGGATAGCACCAATATGACTCAGGACTACGCCAGCAGCGATTTCGACGTTCGCCATCGCTTGACGGCTACCGCTACCTACAACATTCCGGGAATCAAAGGCTTCGGCCAGTTGCTGGAAGGTTGGCAGATCAATACCATCGTGACGTTTGCTACTGCTCAGCCCTGGCAAACCTACGACCCGGCGGACAATTTCAGCGGAACTGGTGAGAATGCGGACCGCTGGAATCTTTCCGGCAATCCCGCTGACTTTTCGTCCGGGAAGAATAGCTTTCCAGATTGTACTGTAAGCCAGCCAGCCGCTCCTGCCCCGCCTTTGCCTTTTGCTGCAGGCAACGTGTTCTGTACGGTTGCAACTCCATACGGCGGCATCAGCACGCCGGCGTCGCCGGCGCAGGTTAGCGCTTGCCAAACTCACTCTGGCCAAACGGGCGCTGTAGGCACTCCCCTGGAAATCGCAGGTTGCTACATCTCCCCGAATGGCAACTCGTTCATCACACCCCCGTCATTCGGAACCTTTGGCAACATGGGCCGGAACATCCTCCGCGACCAGGGCTTTAAGAACTGGGACATGTCGATATTCAAGAACTTCACATTTAAGGAGCGTTACGGAATTCAGGCACGCTGGGAAGTATTCAATATTCTCAACCATCCCATCGCCGCCAATCCCTCCGGCGCATCGAGCTCTGTGAATACCGGCAACTCCCCGGGCCCTGGTTCGGCGTTCGGTGCTTCTTTCCTGACTCCGGACTTCGCGGCCGGCAATCCGCTCATCGGCTCGGGCAGCGAGCGCGTGATGCAGGTCGGACTGAAACTCACTTTCTAGTTGGTTTGGCCGGTCCGACGGAGTCGGATCGGCCACTGACTTGAAAAAACATAATGGGCGCGACCCCTTCCTTCCTGGCCGCGCCCGTTTTCCTTTTTAATGCGAAGTGGCATAGGCTTCAACCTGTGGGTTTTAGTTCGGGCAAGCACGAACATCCACGTGCTATGTGGGTTCATCCTGGCAAAAACTAAATTCCAATGGCTGAAGCCTGTCCTACAAATTCAGACCACAAATTCGGCCCGCACTACCTCTGAATTGTTTCAATTGCGTGAGCGAGGCAAAAATATTCCTTGACTCCAAGCTTCCCGGGAATCAGAATTCTTTCCATTATAAATAGAGGTAAGGGTGTAGGGTCTTTTTCCAAGGGGTTGATACTGGAATAAGCACTTCATAAAAAAGGCCAAGTACGTTTCAGATGGTGGGTGCCATTCGTAACGCCGGTCGGCGAACGATGCCGGCCGCGTAAAGCAAGACCTCCTCTGGGCCCTGCGTCGCGACATTCGTCGCGATCGTTTCCCTTACTTAATTGATTTTTGGATGAAGTGCGTCCGAAGCGAACGTAACTGCCGTGGGCGGAGGGTTTTCAACGGCAAAGCTCGGTCAAGCGGGAAGGGTGTGTTTTTTTTATGCGTTTAGAGCGGGTGGGAATTGGAATGATCATCACGGTTTGGGTGTTGGGCCAGATTCAGATTCATTATCTTTGATATTCGACGGAGGTCCAGGAATGAAGGGTTTTAGTTCCATACATAAGGCAGCTTGGGATGTTCGGTGCGGCAAGGCTTTGCAATTGTTGGGCGGCGTTTTTGCCTTGCTCTTGCTTTGCTTGCCGGCATATTCACAGGGCAGTTCCGCCCGGATTCTCGGGACGGTATCAGATCAGAGCGGCGGCGTCGTAGCCGGCGCTACGGTATCCGTCGTGGATACGGAAAGAGGCGTCACTCGATCGCTGACCACGGATGATGCGGGGGAATACAATGCTCCCAACCTGATTCCTGGGTCCTACGTGGTTCGCGCCGAGGCCAACGGCTTCAAGAAGATCGAGCGCACCGGCATTGTGCTCGAAGTGGGCAAGGAGGTCCGAGTGGACCTGACTGTCCAGCCCGGCGAACAAGCGCAGACCGTTACCGTCACGGAAGCGGCTCCCCTCGTGGAAACCAGCAACGCCACCTTGGGCGGCACACTCAATAACGCGGACATCAACGACATGCCTTTGAACGGCCGCAACTACCAAAACCTTCTCACGCTGCGTCCCGGCGTCACGGCTCAGCCCGGCGGCGGACCTTGGACCCAGAGCTCCAACGGCGTGCGCCCCGATGAATCCGGCTGGATGGTGGATGGCATTATCAACGTCAATTTCTACGACTCCCGGCCCATCGCCAACATGCCCAGCCCCTTCACCGACGGCGCAACAATCCTGCCGATCGACGCGATTCAGGAATTTAACCTCGAGGAAAATCCCAAAGCGGAACTCGGCTGGAAGCCAGGCGCCGTGGTGAACGTCGGCACGAAATCAGGAACGAATAACCTGCACGGAACGGCCTATGCCTTCGGCCGCAGCGACGCATGGGATGCGCGCAATATGTTTACCCCTGCGCCGGTGAACGGCGTTTGCCTTGCCGCCATCCAAGCATCCTGCAATAAACTTCCAACGCAGCTGAAGCAGTTTGGCGGTGTGGTAGGCGGGCCGATTAAAAAGGACAAGCTCTTTTTCCTTGCGGGATATGAAGGCCTGCGTTCCTTTGTTGGCAACGCAATTGTCACGGGCGGCGTTCCATCCAACGTCGCGCAAGCGGTTTCCAACCCGACGCTCAGCATGGTGGACGCGATCAACACTGACATCGCAGCCGGCTTGACGCCAAGCCCTGTAAGCTTGGCCTTGTCGGGATGCACTCTCACGCCAACAGTGTCCTGCACCGGCGGATTGTGGCCTGCCAACCCGGGAAGCACCAAGAGCTTCACCAGCACTTTTCCCAACACCAACACGAGCGACAACGGCATCGGAAAAATCGATTATCACATCAACGACAAGAACACTTTGAACGGCTTGTTCCTCGAGGGCCACTACACCAACACGGGTGAAGATCATCCGTTCGTGAACCCGGCGTTCGAAGACCATTCGCCGATTACGACCTATACGGCCTCCGGCAGCTGGGACTGGGTCCCCAATTCGCGTCTTGTGAATGAAGTGCGATTTGGTTACAACAAGGTTGATTTCGACTTTTTCTCAGTCGACTCTACTGTTCCGGCCAATGGGTCGGGCCTCACTGGCGGATCGGGATACCCCATCAACACGGGCATCACCAGTTTGGGCGGATTGCCAAATATCAACCTTAGCGGCTTTGAAAAGCTGGGGACTTGGCACAATCGTCCCTACAATTTCCATAACCCTTATTACGACGGCCAGGACAGCGTATCTTACTTGATGGGCAAGCACTCGTTGAAATTCGGCGTGGAGATTGCGCACATCGAAGTGGACTCCGCTTCCTACGATGCCGGCCGCGGCCGAATTGATTTTCAGGGCAAGCAGATCCTGAATAATCCGGCTTTTGCGTGTGCACCTCCACTACCACCGGGTTCTTGTTCGACGCCCCTGGAAGATTTCTTCGCCGGAGACCCATCGAGAGGATTCATCCTGACAGGCAACGCCAGTCGCGTCTCAAACTGGATGTCCTATGCAGGTTTCGTTCAGGATGACTGGCGCTTGAACCAGAAATTGACTCTGAATCTGGGCCTGCGCTACTCCTATGTATCTCCGGTTGTGGAAGCCAACGGCCTGTTTGGGACCTTCGTTCCAAACGTCGGAATGGTGGACCAAAGCGCGCTGGGGGGCTCCCTCTGGAAGCCCGATACCAAGGATTTCTCGCCGCGCGTCGGCTTTGCCTACGACGTTACGGGTAAGGGAACAACGGTGGTCCGGGGCGGGTTTAACCTCATGTATTCGGTTCTGACCATCGCCACCTTGCTGCAGGAAGGCAGTCTTCAGAACAGCACGGCGCTTAGCGTCGCTGCGGTTCCGACTGGCGCCTGCACCACCAACCCCGGAGTCGGAAATCCTTGCCCGACCACCTTTGGCGGAGCAAATACACTTGCAGTTACGCAGGTCCCAAGCTCAACCCTTAACTGGAATGGCGTGGTTTTCCCGACCGGCGTGGTACCCTCCTGTACGACTGGCTCTCCGTGCAACATTATGGCGGTGGATCCGAACCTCACCACTCCATACGTTATGGCCTGGAATTTTGGTGTCACCCATGCCATTACGCCCAACCTTTCTCTCGAAGTTGAGTATGTCGGCAGCCACGGCGCGCGTTTGACCGGGTTCCGCGATTTGAACCAGCCAAACGGCCAGGGCGTTTACCCCCTGGCATCGATGAACGACGCTTCCGGCAAACCGATGACGTACCTTGGGTACGTCGACCAGCTTTCGAATGACGGCAGGTCCAACTACAACGGCCTTCAGGCAACACTCACCAAGAGGATTTCTCATGGTGTGTCCTTCACTGCGGGTTACACCTACAGTCATGCGCTTGACAATGGTTCCCTGAACCGTCAAGGATTCCTCCCGCAGAACAGCCTTGATCCTGGGGCGGAATACTCCAGCGGGGACTTTGACATTCGGCACCGCTTTACATTTACGACTACCTACGATCTCCCTGGAATCAAGGGCTACGCCCAGATGCTGGAAGGCTGGAAGGTCAACTCCATCATCACCATTCAGTCCGGACAGCCGTGGACGGTGTGGGATACCACAAACAACTTCACAACGTCTGGGCTCACTTCGGGTGTTGGAGATAACAGTTATCGATGGGATTTCTCCGGAAACCCCGCTGACTTCAAATCTCAGGGCGCAAATTCGATCCCATATTGCATCGCAGGCAGCTGCACGGTAAACAGTGGCGTCTTCGGCCAGCCGGGCCCCGCGCTCGCCAACTCGGCCGCCATGTGGGCGTTGTGCCAAGCCGATACGACCAGTCAGAGTAACCTCACAACCCTCGGCTGCTTCGTGTCTCCAGATGGGAAGTCAGCCATGACTCCGCCGGCACTGGGTTCCTTCGGCAATATGGGCCGCAACACCTTCCGCGACACGGGCTTCAAGAATGTGGACTTCTCCGTGTTCAAGAACTTTACGTTCCGGGAGCGGTTCACTGCCCAGTTCCGCGTCGAGTTCTTCAACCTGTTCAACCACCCCAACTTTGCCAACCCGTACGGGTCGGTCGCAGGCTGGGGTGTCGGCAACGATCCGGGAGGACAAGCAGCAACCTTCGGCTGC
>Ga0206846_1046_pt1 | contig 22343 bp, 21 predicted proteins | sample Alteio_BWOrgCont_20_FD_152878 | JGI IMG/M metagenome (GOLD analysis project Ga0206846, IMG submission 152878) | Enriched cells from forest soil in Barre Woods Harvard Forest LTER site, Petersham, Massachusetts, United States -... | ecosystem: Environmental > Terrestrial > Soil > Temperate forest >... | reverse complement strand
GCCCGAAGGGTGGGGCGGATGGCCTGAAAAGCGCAAGTTTGCGCTCGTGCTTACACATGATGTCGAGGGAACGGCGGGATTAAAGAAGTGTCGCAAACTAATCGAGCTTGAACAGGAGCTTGGCTTTCGCTCTTCTTTCAACTTTATTCCGGAGGGCGAATATGCCGTACCAGTTGAGCTTCGGACGCAGTTGAAGGAGAATGGATTTGAGATCGGCCTCCACGATTTAAAGCACGACGGTAAGCTGTACACTTCGCGAGAGGATTTCAGGAGGAGCGCCATTCGTATCAATAGATACTTGGCCGAATGGGGGGCGGTGGGGTTTCGATCTGGTTTCATGCTAAATGCATTAGACTGGCTGCATGATCTTAATATTCAGTATGATGCCTCGACTTTCGACACTGACCCGTTTGAGCCACAGCCGCGCGGGCGCGCGACAGTCTTTCCTTACTGGGTTCCACGGGCGGATGCTTTCGGCGGGGTAGAGAGCGAGGGAAGACCGTTGCGCCGAGGCTACGTAGAGCTACCGTACACCCTTCCGCAGGATTCTAGTCTTTTTATCATTCTAGGCGAGCAAAGTCCGGAGATTTGGTTGCGCAAGCTTGATTGGATCGCCGAGGCGGGCGGAATGGCGTTACTTAATGTCCATCCAGATTATATTCGCTTCGAGGGTGAGGCGCCTTCGAGGGACACCTATCCCGTGGAGTATTACCGTCAGTTTTTGGAACGGGTGCGGCAGCGCTACGGCGGCGCTTATTGGCAACCGTTGCCGGCGGAGCTTGCCGAGTACGTTACGTTGAGCAAACCACGACTTAACTGGTTGAAGCCTCGTCGGGTTTGTATGGTGACACACTCATTCTACGAGAGCGACAATCGGGTGTTACGGTACGCGGAGGCGCTTGCAAAGGACGGAAGTGACGTGGAAGTCTATGCGCTGCGCCAAAAAAAGGAGCTTCCAATAGTCGAGGAGATCGAAGGGGTTAAGGTCTACCGGATCCAGGATCGTTTCAGCAAAGGGGGGGCTGGAAGTCTGAGTTATTTGTTTCCATTAGTCCAGTTTCTCTGGCGCTCATTTTTAAGGGTTACCCGAAGCCATCGGCGGCAGCCCTACGATTTAGTTCATGTCCACAATGTTCCGGATTTTATGATTTTCGCAGCCTTGTATCCAAGGCTGAAAGGGACCCGGACGATCCTGGATATACACGACGTCGTGCCTGAGTTTTACGCGAGTAAATTCGGAACTCATGCAGACGGGGCAATTGGAAGACTGCTTCTCCAAATGGAAAGGCTGTCTGCCGCCATGGCGGACGAGGTGATTATTGCCAATGATCTTTGGCAAGAGAGATATATAAAGCGGACCGGCACGGAGGGGCGCTGCCGTGCGATGATCAATTTCGCCGACTCGTCCATTTTCCATCGCCGGGAACGGACGAGGCAGGATGGAAAGCTGATTGTTCTTTTTCCCGGCGGGTTGCAACGTCACCAAGGGGTGGATGTGGCAATTCGCGCCTTTGCACAGGTGGCCCAAGAATTGGTCCAAGCGGAGTTTCACATCTATGGGGAAGGCAGTGAGAAGACAGCGTTATTGAAGTTGTCGGATGATCTTGGCCTGGGCGAGAAGATTCGCTTCTTTGGGAGCCTGAGTATACGAGAGATAGCGAAAGTTATAGCGAATGCCGACCTTGGAGTCGTGCCGAAGCGGGCCGATTCATTTGGCAATGAGGCGTATAGTACGAAGATCATGGAATTTATGGCGTGCGGTGTTCCCGTGGTGGTTTCTAGCACGAAGGTAGATCGGTATTATTTCGATGATTCGGTTGTTAGATTTTTCGAATCCGGAAGCGTGGAAGCGCTCACTCGGGAAATGCTCATCCTGCTGAAAAGCGCAAATCTTCGGCAGGAATTAGCAAATCGAGCGTCCGCATATGCTGAGCGAAACTGCTGGGAGCGGCAAAAGGAGAGGTATCTCGATCTGGTCGACTGCCTAACGTGTTGACCGCTGCGTCGTAGGCGTACGTAAAGGATTCAAAATGAGCGACTCCGTTAAAGCCAGTTTAGATTCGGTCCAAAGATGGGTGGAAGGGCACGATTACAAGGGCTACGATCCGGGAGACGGCTTGACGAGCTATCTGCGACCGTTGACCTGCGGGAATCTGTTGGCGGAGCGGATTTTGCAACAGCTAATTTGGAAATCCCCGGTTAACATTCGCCCGTTGGTCGGTGTTGCGCCGCTCGATTCGACGAAGGGCCGGGGCTTTATGGCGTGGGGCTATTTACTGGCGCATCAGGTATTCGGGGAAGAGGAGCTACTGCATCGGGCTGTTACGTGTCTAGACTGGTTGGATGCGCACCGTGAGACCGGGTACGCAGGGCATTGTTGGGGAAATCACTTCGATTTTACCACTCGCAGTGGGCGAATGGTCGCGCATACTCCCACGATTGTCTGGTCGGGGCTGATCGGCCAAGCTTTTATCGAGGCTTATGAACAGACAGGGGAGGAGCGGTGGATGGAAATTGCTGAAAGCATCTGCCGTTGGATGTTAAGCTTGCCGCGGGAAAGCACGTCGAACGGAATTTGCCTTAGCTACACCGCGGTCTCGCAGAATTCAGTGCATAATGCGAACATGCTCGGGGCGGGCCTGCTCAGCCGCACATGGAAGCATCGACCCCTGGACGAGTATCGACGGGTGGCAGGGGAGGCGGTTAAGTACACGTGCTCCCGGCAAGCGCGGGACGGTTCGTGGTGGTATGGCGAGGCGACGAAATATCATTGGATAGATAATTTTCACACGGCATACAACCTCGACAGCTTAAAGCGATATACCGACAGCACCCAGGACTTCTCCTTTCGGGACTCACTAGCACGGGGCTACCTCTATTTCAAAAGCGTATTCTTTGAGCCTTCTGGCTGGCCAAGGTATTATCACGACCGAACCAATCCGGCGGACATTCAATGTGCGGCGCAAGCCATTGATACCTTTGCGCTATTCGCGGCGGAGGATGTGGATGCGCTGCCGATGGCCGAGAGAATTGCGCTTTGGACAATCGAAAACATGCAGGACCCAAAGGGTTACTTTTATTATCGCAAGTTTCCGATGATCACCGCCAAGACACCGTACTTTCACTGGGGGCAAGGAACGATGTTTAAAGCGCTGGCGCATCTTTTGCTGGCCCGCGCCCGGCTGAACCGAGAGAAACAGGTGCAGCCTGTTTCGGCCGCGCAATGAGTCAAACGATTTCAACGAGCGAGGGCAAGGCTCCGAGGACGACTCCGCCGGCCGTAACGTTGAGTTACGGGTTGGTGACTCCGGCGCGGAATGAGGAGGCGTTCATTGAGGCGACGATTCGCTCGGTGATCGCGCAGACGGCGCTCCCGAGAAAGTGGGTGATTGTGAGCGATGGATCGACGGATAGCACCGATGCGATTGTGGGCCGGTATGCCCTAGAGCACTCCTGGATTCAATTGCTTCGCCGACCGGAGCACGCAGATCGGCAATTTGCCGCCAAAGCGCAAGCGTTCAATGCTGGCTATGAGGAGTTGGCTGGCGCTCGTTGTGATATTGTCGGCAATCTCGATGCCGATATTACTTTTGAACCGGATTATTTTGAGTTTCTGCTTAGCAAATTTGCGGCCGACGAGGAGTTGGGGGTTGCTGGAACGCCGTTTGTGGAAGACCATGCACAGACCGAGGTTCATTCCTACGCGCATCGTCATGCGCATTTGGAACATGTCTCCGGCGCCTGCCAGTTGTTCCGAAGGCCTTGTTTCGAGAGCGTTGGCGGGTACAAGCCGGTCAAGGGCGGCGCGATTGATTGGATTGCAGTAACGACGGCGCGAATGAATGGGTGGAAGACGCGGACGTTCATTGAGAAGGTTTGCTTCCATCATCGGCAATTGGGGACTGGCAACCATAGTCCGCTGATGGTTCGTTTTCACTACGGACGAAAAGCCTATTACGTGGGCGGACATCCGCTTTGGGAGTTGGTGCGTGGAGTATTTCAGATGCGGCAAAAGCCGCTTGTCGCCGGCGGGCTGTGGTTTATCTGGGGTTATCTATGGGCGTTCCTGACCCGGATGCCGCGGGCGGTGACTCCCGAGCTTATGGCCTTTCATCGAGAAGAACAGATGAGCCGCCTCCGACGCGTCTGGGGCGGCGAGAAGTCGCGGGCCTGAGGATATCCAGAGTTAGCGTGTGAGACCCGAGCCATGCTCATTGTAAATGCCGATGATTGGGGGCGATGCCGCGAGGCAACCGATCGTTCCCTCGCCTGTTATCAAAACGGGAGAATTTCCTCTGCAAGCGTCATGGTGTTTATGGAGGACTCCGTGCGCGCAGCGGGTCTCGCAAGGGAAGCGGGAATCGATGTTGGGTTGCACCTCAATTTCTCGGAGGAGTTTACCGGGCCCAATGTGCCTGCCGACATTGGCCGCAGCCATGCGAAGATCCGGCGTTTTTTGAAATCGAGCAAGTATGCGTTACTCCTTTACCATCCTTTCCTGCAGCGAGAGTTTCGCTCGGTGGTCCAGGCTCAACTTCAGGAGTACGCAACGCTTTTCGGCGAAGCTCCTTCCCATATTGATGGGCATCAACATATGCATCTATGCAGCAATATGTTGCTGCAAGAATTGATTCCATCCGGTTCACGAGTTCGCCGGAGTTTCAGCTTCCGGCGGGGGGGAGAAAGGCCGGCTAAACCGCGCATATCGTTCATGGGTGGATCGGCGCCTCGCACGGCGGCATCGATTGGTGGACTATTTCTTTGCCCTTTCATCGAATCACTCTAGATCGGGATTGGCAAAAGTTACGCAATTGGCGGAGGGGAGCGTCGTGGAGTTGATGGCTCATCCGCAGGTGAAGGCGGAGTACGATTGTCTCATGAGCCGAGAGTATGAAGAAGCGATTGCGGGCGTATCGGTGGGGGGGCATTCCTTGGTGTAGAGTGGCTTGGATGCTAGCACTAACGGTCGCAAATCAGGAATTAGACGTATGAGCTCTGCCGTCAATGTTGTTTCGCGGGCGATGAAGGCCAGGCATGTCAGCATATGCATTTGCACTTACAAGCGCCCGGCGCTTTTGTTGCGGTTGCTGAAAGCGCTTGAAGGCCAGGAGACGGATGGATCGTTCAGTTATTCTGTGGTGGTGGCGGATAATGATGCCAACCGATCGGCGGAAACGACCGTCGCCGATTTCGCTCACGAGGCGAGCATCGAGGTCGCGTATTGCTGCGAAACGAATCAGAATATTGCGCTCGCTCGAAATGCGGCCCTTCGGCAGGCGGCGGGAGAGCTGATAGGGTTCATCGATGACGATGAATTTCCTGTTGAGGACTGGTTGATCAGGATGGTGCGCATGTTGGACGACCCGAAATTCTCGGGCGTCTTGGGCCCGGTGCGGCCCCATTTTGAAGAAGAGCCACCGGAATGGATTGTGAAGGGCGGCTTTTGCGATCGGCCCGAGCATTCGACGGGAAAGATACTCGCTTGGGGGGAATGCCGCTCAGGCAATCTCCTTTTTCGCCGGAAGCTCATTGATGGAGACGATGAGCCGTTCGATGCGAAGTTTGGAAATGGAGGCGAAGACATGGAATTCTTCCTGCAAATGACCGAAGCGGGCCACGTATTCGTGTGGTGCAATGAAGCGATCGCCTACGAATCGGTGCCGCCCTCGCGATTGACGCGAAGGTTTATGCTGCGGCGAGCGCTTCTGCGCGGAAAAAACATTCTGAAACAGACCACGGGCCGTTGGCGGAAAGTGCTTGTTTCATTGGTGGCGGCGCCAATTTATCTTGTGCTGGCTCCATTGTTATTGATCCGCGGGCAACATTGGTTTATGAAATACTGCATTAAGCTATGCGACCATTCTGGAAGATTGCTCGCGATCGTGGGATTGAATCCTATTTCCGATCGAGGAATTTAAGGACTAGAATGGTGATGTTGTCGACGAGGCCGACATCTGCGGCGAACTGGAGGCCAGAATGAGAATAAGGCGATTCATCGCAGATCTAGCGCTTAAGCAGCTTGGCCTTGCGCGACTGAGCAATTCGAGATTGCAAAAGGGAGTTCGCGCGGTGCTGGACGAGATTGATTTTCAACAACTGCGCGATGGCCACCCCTGCGCCGGATTCAGCAAGCGTTCCGCGATGTTCCAGTTTATTCAGTCCACTGTTATTAAAGGTGAAGCCATCGAGTACTTGGAATTCGGCGTTCATCGTGGAGATTCTATTCGCGAATGGATCACACTGAACGAATGCCCGGAGAGCCGCTTCTATGGATTCGATTCGTTCGAAGGTCTGCCTGAGGATTGGCGGAATGGTCAGGGGAGGGGGCATTTCGACATGGAAGGTAATATTCCGAAACTCGAGGATGCACGGGTTGCTTTTGTAAAGGGTTGGTTCGACCAAACGGTGCCGAGATTTGTGCGGGAATTCGCTCCGAAGAGTCGGCTGGTTTTGCATATGGATGCGGATCTGTATGGTTCAACAATGATTCCGCTAATGTATTTCACTCCGTACCTGAAGAAAGGCTCTCTATTGTTGTTTGATGAATTTTACGATCGGGAGCATGAATTCAAGGCGCTTCAAGACTATGTAAAAATATCCAGAGTAGGCTATCGGGCAGTGGCCCAGATGGACAATTATGGAAAATTCTGTATTGAGCTTGAATGACCGGAGCTCGTGCGTGGCCGAAGAGCATGGGCTACGCCTTTCGGCTGCGCTGGGGCGTGGCTGCACGAAGAGGCCAATGATTCTTGCTGGGTTTGCCAATGCACTTTCGGCGCCGGAGGTGGCGTGGAGTCTGGTGGACGCTGGTTTTCAGGTCGTCTTTTTCGCAAAACGGGGAAGGCCATCCGCTGTACGCCATAGCCGGCATGCGAAGGTTTATGAAATTACCGCCCCAGAGGAGAACAGTGCGCGGACGGCTTCAGAGTTGTCGGAGCTAATGAGTTTGCTCGACGATCAAGAGGGTCGGCATGTGTTGCTCCCGCTGGATGATTCGGCCGTGTGGCTCTGCGACCAAGTTATTTTTCCAGGGGGATGGGTCTTGGCGGGGCCACGAGGCCGTTGCGCCGAGCTTGCGATGGATAAGGGGCGCCAAATCGAGGCGGCGGGCGAGGCAGGTTTTAACGTGCCGAAGTCGACGCTGGTTTCAGGCCCGAGCGAGGTTCCGACGGACCTCTGTTTTCCCGCAATTCTCCGGCCGGCGACGGCAGTGGTCGTTGGGAAAGGTCGCTTGGAAAAAGGTGGAAATTGGATCTGCGCCGATGAAAGGGAGCTGGCCCGTGCATTCGACGCCTGGGGAAACCGGGGGGGGCAACTCTTGCTCCAGCCTTTCATGCAGGGGATTGGAGAGGGAATATTCGGGTTGGCGACTGACGATGGGGTGGTTCAATTAAGCTCTCATCGCCGATTGCGAATGATGAATCCGCATGGCTCTGGTTCCAGCGCCTGCGCCGCTCAGCCGGTGCCTGAGGAGATGCGAGCGCCGGTTGAACGGTTTATTCGTAAAAGCGGGTGGGTTGGAATGTTCATGATTGAATTGCTGCGCGACCGATCGGGGCGGCGATGGTTTATTGAGCTCAACGGACGCTCGTGGGGAAGTATGGCGTTGGCCAGGCGACAAGGGCTGGAGTATCCTGCCTGGTCGGCGCAAATCGCTCTCGATTCACGCTATTCGGCTCCGCCCTCTCGCGCAGTGGACGGACCGATCGAATGCCGGAATCTTGGCAGGGAAGTGATGCATCTGCTCTTTGTTCTGCGCGGGTCGAAGTCCCGCGCGATTGAGGCGTGGCCGAGCTTCTGGGGGACGGTGCGGGAGCTGCTGAGTATTCCGCGAAGGACAACTTTTTACAATTGGCGCAGAGACGACTGGAAAGTATTCGTGGCCGATAGTTTTAACTCAATTCGTGAGCAAGTCTTCAAAGTTAAACGCTGATCGCATGGGGCAAGCGGTATCCGTGGCCTGTCACATCCATTCGGAGTGGTCATATGATGCGAAATGGAGCTTGGCGGCGCTCGCGGCAGAGTTTGGCCGGCGGGGGTATCGTGTCTTGATGATGACGGAGCATGACCGTGGCTTTACCGAGGAGAAATGGCGAGCGTACCAAGCAGCCTGTGCGGCGGTGAGCACCCTGGAATTGCTGGTCGTCCCTGGCATTGAGTATAGCGATCCCAGCAACACGATTCACGTTTTGGTTTGGGGCTGCGGTGAGTTTCTTGGGGAAAACCTAGCCACGGCGGATCTCCTCAGGCGGGTGGAGCAACAAGGAGGCGCGGCGGTGCTGGCGCATCCTTCGCGGAAAGGAGCTTGGCGGCTATTTGATCCAGATTGGGCGTCGTTCTTACTCGGCATCGAGCTTTGGAATCGCAAGACGGATGGTTGGGCGCCCAGCGCCCCCGCGTTGGCCCTGCTGGAGGAAACGGGGCTTCTGCGGTTCGCGGGTCTGGATTTCCACGACAGGAGGCAGTTTTTCCCGCTCGTGATGCAGTGTCGCATCCGCGGGGAAGTGAGCTCCGATGCTGTGTTGAGTGCATTTCGCACCGGACAGGCGCGCGCGCACGCTTTGGGCTGGCGGGTTGAGACGCTCCTGAATCCGGCTGTTTCGTCAGCCCTTTCGACGGTGGAGCGGGCTCGCAGAAGCCTGGCCGCGGCGGTGCGGGAGTTTCCGCGTTCACGTGTCAGGGTTCGCGTTTAGGAAGAGCCAGATGAAGCTATCCATATGGACACATTAAACATCGCCGAGCACCGCAAGGCGTCCGTAGCGGTCGAAGCTGTGAGCTTGAAGGGCAGGCTCGTGCAAGCCGTTGGAACGGAAATCATGGGACGAAACGTTGTCGTGACGGGAAGGGCGCTGTGCACCGCCTCGATCAAGGACGAGGAGTGGAACGAGCAGGGCGTGCTGCAGGAACCGGGTTCATTTATCGCGGCGCTCCGCGAACGGTCGATACGGGCCGATTTGTTCATGTTCACTGCGGGCTTCGAACCTCGGCACGAGCCCATCCAGGGCTGCCACTTCGAGTGGGACAATGCGGCTGTTGTGCCAATTACGACGTTCAAAGATTGGTGGGAGGGCCGGTTGCCGCAAGAGGCGCGCAAGAACGTGCGCCGCTCGGAGCGGCGGGGGGTGACGGTGAAACCTGTCGTCTTTGACGCCGCGCTCGTTGCGGGAATCAAGCGGATCTACGACGAGACGCCGGTCCGGCAAGGACGCCGCTTCTGGCATTATCAAAAAGACCTCGAGACGGTGGAAAGGGAAAATTCGAGTTATTTGGATCGAAGCGATTTTTTCGGGGCGTTTTTCGAGGGGCAATTAATCGGCTTCGTGAAGATGGTCTATGTGGGCCGAGTGGTTCGGATTATGCAGATTCTCTCGATGAACGCGCATTTTGACAAAAGGCCGGCAAATGCCTTGCTGGCGAAGTGCGTGGAACGGTGCTGCGAGCGGAAGATGGAGTATTTTGTTTACGGAAAATATGTTTACGGAAACAAACGCAACAGCCCGGTAACGGAGTTTAAACGACGGACCGGGTTCGAGGAGCTGCGCTTTCGGAGATACTATGCGCCATTGACGACTTGGGGCCGAGTCGCATTAGGAATGCGACTCCATCTTGGGCTGCAGGACATTCTTCCCGAGCGCGTGACTGAGCTTCTCTTGAAGATGCGAGCGGGTTTATACGCGAGAACTGCTGCGGCCTCCCACGATGTGGGCGGAACCGAGGGGAAAGATTGAATTCCACGTTTAGTTGTTGCATCCACCGCTCGTAGGCGGCAATGATGCCGTGGCCCCGCAGCCTGTCACAGCTTTTTGCCGGTGTAGCTCAACGTTAGAGCGGCTGAATCGTACTCAGCATATGGAGTGTTCAATTCCTCCCGCCGGCTCCCTTTCCGTATTGGCGCCACACTTGGCTCGGTGGTCACTGATAGCTTTTTAACTCTGGATGGCTGGTATTGCAGGCATATTTCGCAGTGGAGAGGCGCGTTCAGGAACGGATAGTATCGGAAGAATGGTGAGTTGCATGCGCCATGAGCCGGAGCTTCGGGTCGGTCATGATTTTGCGCCTGGAATTGCAGTAGCCTTCGGGTGGGTGACTCGGCCTGACACGTTCGCCGACGGAGCGCCGTTTTGGAATTCGGAGCACACCATTGGACTGATTTTCGCTGGCGAGGAGTTTTCCGGGAATGAGCGAGCTCGGGCGGGGCGGCCGCACGACGATTCGAAGCTCGCCGGAGGCGCGAGCGGCATTATCGAGCTTTACGAAGAAGTCGGTGCAAGTTGTTTTGCCAAGCTGAACGGATGGTTCTCCGGTTTGCTCATCGATCTTCGTGAAAGTAAGGCCATTCTTTTCAATGATCGGTATGGCCTTGGTCGCCTCTACTACTACGACGGGCCGGAAGGATTTTTCTTCTCGTCCGAGGCGAAGTCGCTGCTCGCAGTGCTTCCGAAATTACGGGAAATCAACGAACAAAGTCTGGCCGAATTCTACTCGATCGGCTGCGCGCTGCAGAACCGCACTCTTTATCGGGACATCGCTCTGTTGCCCGGCGCTTCGCGATGGACCTTTCACGCTGGCGGGCGAATCGAACGGGAGCAGTACTTCGAGAGTCGTATTTGGGAAGAGCAGTCGCTACTGGAGCCGGAGGCGTATCTGGAGCAACTGCAAGAAGTTTTCGGCCGTGTGGCGCCGCGCTATTTACGGGGGCCCCAGCTCGCGGCGTTGTCGCTCACGGGTGGGCTCGACAGCCGGATGCTCCTGGCATGGGCGGGCGCGCGTCCAGGCTCTCTTCCCTGCTACACTTTCGGAGGACCGTACAGGGATTGTCATGATCTCCGGATTGCACGACGCCTCGCGGCGGCATCCGGGCAGCCCCATACGACCATCCCGATCGGCGACGATTTCTTTCCACGCTTCCCGGACCTGGCCGAACAGTCCGTCTATCTCTCCGATGGAACGATGGACGTCTCGGGCGCGGTTGAGCTCTATGCGAACCGCCGGGCTCGCGAGATTGCACCGGTTCGACTCACCGGCAATTACGGATCAGAGATTCTGCGTTCAAACGTCGCTTTCCGCCCGGGCGCGCTCGACCGGACCATTTTCACCCCGGAGTTCAGCAAACTTTTGGACGAAGCCGCCGTTACCTACCGCGCGGAAGCCGCCGGCCACCGGTTGTCGTTTATCGCCTTTAAACAAGTGCCGTGGCATCACTACGGGCGCCTCTCGATCGAACAGTCGCAACTGACGCCCCGCTCGCCATTTCTCGACAATGAATTGGTGGCGCTGGCCTACCGGGCGCCTCACGCGCTGGCGACCAGCCCGCGGCCCGCCCTGGAAGTGATCGCGAAGGGCAATCCCGGATTGAATGTCGTTCCAACGGATCGGGCTTTGAGCCTTCGTCCCACCCGGCTGCTTGGCCGCCTGGCACACTCGTGGCAGGAATTTACGGCGAAAGCTGAATACGCTTTTGACTATGGGATGCCGCAGCGGCTGGTCAAAATCGACCATCTGCTCTCGGGGTTGCATCTCGAGCGCCTTTTCCTCGGCCGCCACAAGTTTTACCACCTGCGAATCTGGTACAAAAAGCGGCTGAAAGATTATCTTGAAATGGTGGCGGAGGCCGCGGACGCGGAGCCGGCGTGTTATCGGCCCGGCGCCGGCCACCAGCTCATCCATTCCCATCTTAGCGGCCGCGGCAATCACACGCTGGAGATCAGCAAGCTGCTCACCGTAGGGATGGTGCAGCGTCTCCTCCTTAAGTCGTCATGGGCCGTCTAATCGCGCTCGCGTTCTGGATCTTCGCGATCTGGCTGATCCGACGTGACACCGCGCTGCGAAAGGGGATCTCTTCCGCTCTTTGGATTCCGACGATTTGGGCGTTCATTCTTCTTTCACGGCCGATTACGATGTGGGTCGGGTTTGGGGCCGGTTCGGATTCGTTGGAAGGAAGCCCTCTCGACCGGCTCTTCTACTTCGCGATAATCTTTCTTGCGCTTCACACCCTTTCGAAGAGAAATGTGAATTGGTCGTTGATGCTCTCCAAAAACTGGCCCATTTTCCTATTTTACGGATATTTTCTCGTGAGCGTGCTATGGGCGGACTCGCCCATCTCTTCCTTTAAGCGGTGGTTCAAGGATCTTGGAAATGTTTTTGTGGCGGCAGTGATCCTCACGGAGGTGAATCCAATGGAGGCTTTCCGGGCGGTTTTCGTGAGGTGCGCCTATATTCTCATCCCGCTCTCGGAAATCTATATTCGGTACTTACCCGAACAGGGTCGCCACTATAGCCGTAGCGGCGGGCTGGAAATTACCGGCGTCACTACGCAGAAGAATTCGCTGGGGATCATGGCCTTAATCTGTTGTCTTGTGCTCATTTGGGATTGGTTTGAGCGGCTGCGTCCCGGTGCGAAACGAATGAAGCGGTTTGACCGGTATTTGCCCGTCGTTATCTTGCTCTTTGGGGCCTATTTGATGCATCTTTCGGATAGCAAAACATCGATGGTTTGCATGGCGCTCGGAACGGTCGTCCTGTTGTCGATAAAATTGCCATTCCTACGGAAGAGAGTCGGTGCATTGGGTGGATACACAATGGGTGCGTTTGGCAGCTTTTTCTTGCTGGATTGGCTTGTTGGAGGCGTAAAGGAGATGGTGGTAGGGGGCTTGGGGCGGGATATGACATTTACGGGCCGAACGGACGTTTGGCATGACTTGCTCGAACTGCACACGGATCCGATCATTGGCACCGGCTTCTGTAGTATCTGGTCAGACGAGCGGTACCTTTCACAGCTTCCGCTGGTGGCCGGGTCGGCGCATAATGGCTATCTCGAAACGTACCTGGATGGAGGCGTTTTAGGACTTGTCGTTCTCGGCGTCCTTTTGCTGGCGATGGGCTGGCGCGTTAACCGCCAATTGCGCACGCTTGAGGATTATTCGCTCATTCGGTTCACCATCCTCCTTGCGATCATCGTGGGCAGCTTTTCGGAGTCTCATTTTGGACGGATGGGCCCGTTGTGGTTTGTCTTCATTCTCACCTCCCTTACGATTCCCACTGGCCGAAGGCGCGCCTTTGGCGCTGGCCCGCAATCGTCTTCTCCGGTTGCTGCTCCTGCCCAGTCGGCATCCGCTACGGTTCCGGTCTTTAGCCCATTACCGTCTTGAAGATCCCCGCCCGAATCATCCATACGGCGAAGGCTCGGTCCCTTACGCGCCTCGAACGAGCCGCCGTGTCAAACGTGCGACTGCTCCACCCGGATTGGGAGTACATCTTTTTTGACGACGACGATATTCGGCGATTTGTGGGAGCGGAGTTTCCGGAGTATCAGGCGGCGTTCGATTGGTTTCCGTACGCGATTCAACGCGTCGACTTTTTCCGATATCTCGCCGTTTATCGGCTTGGCGGTTTTTATTTGGATCTGGATGTCTTTTTGTGCAAAAGTCTCATCCCGCTTTTGGGAGCGGCGGCGGTCTTCCCTTTCGAGGAGCTCACGTTAAACCGCTTCTTGCGCGAAGGCTGCTCAATGGATTGGGAGATTGGCAATTATGCTTTCGGCGCCGCCGCCGGCCACCCGTTCCTCAAAGCGGTGATTGAGAATTGCATTCGCTCGCAGACCGAACCGGAGTGGACCGGGCTCATGATGCAAGGCATCCCAAAGATGTTTCGCTCCGATTTCGAAGTCCTGAACACGACCGGCCCGGGCCTTCTCTCCCGAACGCTGGTTGAATACCGAACAACGGCGCGAGATTGCACCATCCTCTTTCCGGAAGACGTTTGCGATCCTCAGGAGTGGCATCAATTTGGAGATTACGGGGTTCATCTGATGGCTGGCTCGTGGCGGAGCGGGGGTGGGGCGCTTCACCAACGCCTGATGCGCGGATGGGAAACGTGGACTCGGACTCGGACGAGCGCGGGCAGCCGCGCGTTGGGTCCCCGGCGGACGCTTCCGGCCGCGCCAGATGTTTCCACTGCGCCGGCCGCTCCGGCGGACCGCTGCGCGTCGTTATTGACTGTAAAATGAAAATGGGAGCTTTTTCCGACCGCATCGGCCGCCGCTGCCAGCGTGCTGCTGCCTCGGCGTTCGCAAGGCGGCCGTTCTTGATGAAGAATCCGGGGCCACTGATTTCATTCACTTTCGACGACTTTCCTCGTTCTTCATTGAGCTGCGGGGGAACAATTCTCGAAGAATACGGCGCCCGCGGAACCTACTATGTATCGCTGGGACTGGCGGGGCAGTTGGCGCCGACGGGCGACATGTTCACGCGGGAGGATCTATCGGAGACCCTCGAGCGGGGACACGAGCTGGGTTGCCACACGTTCCATCATTGCGACGCTTCGATCACGCCTGCTCGAGTCTTTGAGGAATCGATTTTGGAAAATCGGCGGGCGTTGCGTGATCTCGATCCCACGGCGCATTTTAAGAGTTTCTCCTACCCGATCGGCGTTCCGTGGCCCAGCACGAAGAAAAGGTGTGCGCAGCATTTCCTGGGCTGCCGTGCAGGCGGGCAGACATTCAATGCTGGAACCGTAGATCTCAATTATTTGCAGGCCTATTTCCTTGAGCAGAGCCGGGACCAACCGGAGGCGATCGTGGCGATGATCGAGGCGAATTGCCGATCGCGGGGCTGGCTCATTTTCGCGACGCACGATGTCTGTGAGAATCCCACCCGCTATGGTTGTCGGCCGGATTTTTTCTCGACGATCGTCGAACGCTCCGTTCGATCCGGGGCGCAGGTGGTATCGGTCTCGGCCGGCCTCGCGGCCATCGGAGCCTGGCCCGGTCGTTCATCATGAAGGTTGAGAAAGTGGCTCAGTCGCGAATTGCGGCGCTGGATCTGACCAAAGGCGCCCTGGTGGTCATCATGGTCCTCTACCATAGCTTTAACTATTCGACGCAGCGTCGTCTGGGATACGAGTATCTTGGGTTTCTTCCGCCATCATTTATTCTCATTACAGGCTTTCTCGTCTCCAATGTGTACCTCGCTCGCTACGCGCCGAGCGATTCACGGCTCGTGCGGAGGTTGCTGGCGCGCGGAGGCAAGCTGTTGCTGACTTTCACCGCGCTGAACGTCGCCAGCATCTCGCTCTTCCACTCCCGGGCGCGAGGCGAGATGCCAGGGCTCTCCCTCTTTTTCGAGCGGTGGTTCGATACGTACGTGACCGGTAATGGACGCATCGCCTCGTTTGAGGTCTTGCCTCCGCTGGCCTATCTGCTGCTTGTCGCGCCTCTGTTGTTGTGGATCAACAGCCTACACCGATTCGCCTTGCCGGCATTGACGCTGGCGGCGGTCGCCACACTGATTGCGTTGGAACAGTCCGGAATTGCCTGGGCAAATGTCCAACTGCTCAGCGCAGGCCTCGTGGGAATGCTTCTCGGTCGCTTGCCGATGCCGGTCGTGAACCGGCTCGGCCGGTTCTGGTGGGGCGCCGTTATTGCCTACGCTGCGTGCTTTTGGCTCACGGTCGAGGTGGGGGAGCCGTACCCGCTTCAGCCGATCGTGGCCTGCGTCGCCTTGGCGCTCATCTTCAGCCTTTGTCTGCGGATGAATCAGCAGAATCGTTTTGTCCGCCGGCTTGAGATCCTCGGGCAATATTCCCTCGTTGCCTACATAGCCCAGATCGGGATTCTGCAAATCCTTACCCGCGCGATTGGCCGATCAGACCCAGTTTCCCTGCCATTTCTGTGCCTCTTCATTGGCGCGCTTGCGCTCACGAGCGTATCCGTGGAGATCGTTTGTTGCGCTCGTTCGAGGTTTCAACCGGCGGATGCCGCGTATAAGGCGGTTTTCGTGTAGCCGTGATGGCTCCTAGCAATGCTGCATAATGAATGGAATAACGAGCCTCAGTCTTCTCGACTTAAAGTTTATCTCGCTCTTGGCGCTAATTGGTTGCCTCCGTGTCTTCTGCCCGGCCCGGTATAATTGGCACTTTGGCCTCTGTGCGACGGTGGCGGTGATCGGGTGGGCGGCTCCGATGACGCTCTTGGTGATAGGCGGTATTACCATCTGTTACCTTTACCCGCTGCAATGTTTGATGAGGGTTTCCGAGGCGAAGCAATGGCCAGCAGAAATCCGACGGAGCCTTCTTCCCTGCGGCATAGTTGGATTAGTCTTGTTACTAGTAATCTTTAAGTTGGAGCGCCATTTCACGCTGCCATGGATCGGGGAGCCGAAATTGCAAAGCAAGATCGTGGCGCTCATCGGCTTCTCCTATTTTATCTTTCGCGCCATTAGCTTTCTACACATTCAATCTCTGCTGAAATTCTCAGATACCAGTCCGCTTCCCTTGTTGTTTTATGCGCTCTTCCCTTCTACGATTACCAGTGGACCAATTCAAAAATATCAAGATTTCCGGCAACAATTGGCATCGCCGGTATCCCTGACATTCGGCACGCTCGGTGAGGCGGGCTATCGCATCACGCGCGGCTATTTCCGGAAAGTAGTCGTGGCCGTGCTGCTCAACGAGGCAGCGGGAAAGATGCTCGCCATCACTCGTCCCACCGTATGGGTGAGCATAATCACCATAACGCTGTTTTATTTGTTTTTTTACTACGATTTTGCGGGCTATTCCGACGTGGCAATCGGCTTTGGGTTACTCCTCGGCATTCGGGTGCCAGAGAATTTTCGCAAACCGTTTCAGGCTACGACCGTGGCGGAGTTTTGGCGAAATTGGCACATTACTTTGGCCGATTGGTTCCGCGATCAAATGTTTATTCCTCTGGGCGGAATGCGCGCCGGCAGGGTCCGAGCGTCGATTATCGCTGCAAGCATCATGATTCTTTGCGGTCTCTGGCATGGGATTACTTTGAGTTTCTTGGCATGGGGACTTTGGCACGGTTTGATCCTTGCCACGGAAGCGCTCAGCGGGACGAAGCCCGTGGCCCCGGCGCGACGGGTGGGCGTCGGGTATTGGCTGCGCGTGCTTTGGACGAACGCGCGAGTGGCGTTCGGCGCTGTCTTTTTCCTCCCATATGACTCAATTCGACATCTGCTTGGTGGATTTGCGAACTTTGGCCAACTATGAGCCAGCTTTTGTCGAGGTTGGTGGGTTCATCTTATTGGCCGATCTTTAAATGGGCGTTGATGGCGGCATGCATCTTCTGGACATTGGTCTATCGACTCTCGCAGCAAGGAAGTGAGCTCACCGGTTTTGTATATGCGAACTTCTAGGCTTTTTTGCTTATTTAAGAGCACATTGGTGATTGTTTCGGTGGGCGTGGTTTCCATCATTGCAGCCGAAGTGTGTTTCCGCTGGCTGGGAGACCGCCCATCAGCCGATATGGCGGGGCTCTTCGCCCCATTCGGAGCGGGATCGTACAGGTTGGCGCCGAGTGTGAATACGAGTGAGGATCTTGCGTCTGGTTACGTTTCATGTTTTACCGACGAGTTGGGCCTGCGGTGCGATTCGAAGCGCGAACTGGCCACGAAGGCGGGTGATTCGATCGATGTGCTCTTTTTGGGAGATTCCCAGGGATTTGGCAACGGCGTTAACTTCGAGGACACGATTGCTGGGGCAGCGGCCATGGCCGCATCCGTGCGAGGCTGGCGCCTTGCTAACGCTTCGGTCGGAGGCCATTCCGCACGTAACCAATTAGAGCTAGCCCGTTGGTTGCAAGACGATCAGAAAATTAGCGTTGGCAACTATGTGTTGTTGTTCACGCCTACAATGTTAATTAACTGTGATAGCTATATGCGTGAAACGGTGGGACAGGACGGAAGGTTATACGACAAGCCAAAGAATTTTCTTGAGCTGCTTGCCATATCGCTCAAGACGAATTCCGTTTGCTATTCCCGCGTTCGGGACGCCGTTCGAAACTCGGGTATCGGAAATATCCCGTCGGCGTCGGAGCAGTTCATCTTCGGTCTGTATGGTGGAGGACCGGACGAGAGAAGGATTAACGGTACGTTAAAGGCATTTCTAGGGGAATTTAGCGCATTCGCCGCGATTCACGGGGCAAATGTGCGGATTGTTTATCTTCCGCTGACGGTAGAGGCTGACTTCGATCCCGTGCGAAAGGCGGCAGGGACGCAGGGAATCAGCTTGAACCGCGATTTTCCGCTGCGAATCCTACAAACTGTTGCGGCTGAGTTGAAATTGCCGGTAGAAAACCTGCGCCCGGAGCTGGAGCGACTACACGCCCAAGGGCGACAATTGAACTTGAAGGGGGACTATCATTGGGATAGTTACGTTTCGCGGACTTGTGGGCTTGCGCTCTGGAGCCGCATTGAGCCTCTTCTGACGAAATCTCAATATCCGATCGAAACCTCCGACAACCCTAGTAATTGTGATCATGGAACTAAATAACGCAATCAATGACCTGCGAGCATTCATTCGAGAGAATTTCAAGGTGCCCGCCGATGACAGTGACTTCAACGACGACGTACATCTGTTTGATTACGGTTACATTGATTCTTTTGGGGCGGTTGAATTAACAACTTTCGTTCAGTCCCATTTTGGTGTGACTGTCAAAGACAGCGATCTTATCTCGTACCCATTGAATACGATTCGGCAAATTGCCGAGTTTATCGTTAAAAGAGAGAAGGGGGAAATTTAGTATGACGCAAATCACTATCCCGCTTAATGGTATTGATGCGGACTGTCTATCCCAACTTGAGTATTCGTTGAGCTTTGCTTCGGAGGAGATCCTTTCCTACAATGTCTCCGCGGATGGCGCTGCGCTCGAGCTCGCTCTTTCTTCGGATGAAGCGAAGGGGAGGGTGGAGCGAAAGGTTCTAGAATTGATCGAACGTTATCGACAACGGGAGTGCGCCCTTCCCAAGGCGATTGAATTCCAACAGCAGCGCGAGCTGCCAGTAATCGATGCATGGTCCGGCCTCATCGAACGCAAGTGGATTACCCCGGTCGGTCAAGGGCACGTGATCCTTCGGGGTCTCGCGGCTCAGTTGGCCGGTTTGATTGAGGATCGCGTGGAGCGAATCTTCGGTGGCGCCTTCAACGCTGAGCGCGAGCTCTACCCTGCGACAATCTCATGCAAGACGCTCGATCGGATTCATCACTTCACCTCCTTTCCGGAGCATGTCGACTTCGTTTCTCATTTGAAGGGTGATCTCGATGTGCTGAATGAATTTACGAAAGAATGCCGTGACGGCGGCTGGTCTCCTGGGGCAAATCAAGGCAAGATGGCGGATAATGATTTTGCAATTTGCCCGTCTTGCTGTTATCACTGCTACGAAGGGATGGAGAACTGGGAGGTGGAAATGCCAGGTCGGTGTGCCACGATGGTCGTTGCGTGCCATCGGTATGAAGGAGCAAATCACCGGACAATGAGTCGGCTCCGAGCTTTCACCCAACGTGATGTCGTTTGGGTGGGGCATCCGCGGTTCGTCATCGAGGGGCGGGCTAAAGCGGAGGAGTTGATCGTTCAATGGGCCACGGATTGGGAGCTCTCGGGGACGCTTGAAACCGCCAATGACATGTTCTTTACGGAAGATTACTCGGTTAAGGCGTCATTTCAGCGACAGCAACAGGCTAAGAAGGAGTTGAGATTAAACATCCCCCACGAGAACATTGCGATTAGTTGCTTCTCTTCTAACTTCCATGCGATGACCTTTGGTAAGGCATTTAATATCAAAGTGGGAGGGCGGACCGCGAGTAGCGGGTGTGTTGGTTGGGGCTATGAGCGTTGGGTCTACGCGATTTTCAGTCAGTTTGGTTTCGATTTTGATGCTTGGCCGGGCCAACTTAAAGAAGAGTTTGAATCCTACCGGAGGGCGCGTGAATCTCGAAAATGACGACGACTACGATCGAGGAATTGAAGTCAGAATCGTTCGGTCTCGTGGCCAACTGGCTCTCGAGGCCTGAAATAAACTGTTGGCTAACGACGGAATGGCGAGATCGTGAAGTCAATTCTACGACCGTGGCAATGGCGGTGCGGAATAAGCGTAACCGCCTCTTCCTTGTTCGCCATGTGAGTGAGCCTTGCGGGTTGGTCGCGTTGGCCGACTTCGATCCTGGGGATCGAACCGCAATGGTGTGGTATTTCCTTGGAGTATCCGCGTTGTCGCGGAGGGGCATTACGTCGGCCGCTGTGCAACAGTTGTCGGGAATAGCCTTTGCGGAATTGGGATTGGCCGTGTTGTACGCGTGGATAATGGAAGGGAACGTGGCTTCGCGGTTGGTATTGGAGAAGAGTGGCTTCCGGATTTGCGGGCGCATTCGAGATGCGGCTAGTTATGGCGGGAAACAAGTCAACCGGATATACTTCGATTTGACCCCAAGTGATCTTTGATGTTCGGTCGGTGTGTCAGGGCGTTTCGCGGAGGATTTACTCTCCGTCATACTGGAATTCGGGAACGGTTGCGTGTTTGTTTTATCTGTCAGAGTTAATTCACGTCGCCTAATACGGTGCTTTGGCGACTATTTAGGGCGGACAAAGGTGCGTGAGGATAATATTTGAGCGATGATTGATCAGTTGCCGACAGGCGATGCCTTTACAACGCGCGAATCCACCGCGCGGCGGATGTATTGGCCAGAGCTGGATGGACTTCGTTTCCTGGCCGCGCTATTGGTATTTATCGCGCACGCGCCTATTCTTCCTCTGCCTTTCTTAAAGGAGTTGAATAGGTTCGGGTGGTCCGGCGTTGACTTGTTTTTAGTGCTTAGTGCGTTTTTGTTGACTCGATTATTGAAGGCAGAATATGAAGGCAATGGTTCGATTGGTGTAATGCACTTCTATGTACGTCGAATGCTGCGGATATGGCCTCTGCATTGGGGATTTGTAAGTTTGATGTTGCTGGGGCAATTGAGCCAGAATATTCGGGGTCTTCGTGAGGCTATCGGATTTTGGTTGAGTCACCTCTTGTTTATTAACAATATTGTTGTGTCCTCCGTTGGGTTCGAAAGACGGCTTCCGTTTACGACTCATTTATGGACTATTTCACTTGAGGAGCAATTCTATATCGTCATTCCACTGATTGTCCGTAGCTTATTGGGACGACGGTGGAATACGAAGGACGGGTGGGCGGCCGTTGGAATTGGAATCGTGCTACTAATGGGGATGCGAGCGTGTTGCGTTCTGCTGCAAATGCCGCATCCGTTCGTTTGGGTTCTCCCACTGCGAGCCGATTCGATCCTTCTGGGATTATTTTTGGGGTTGACGACTTTCAATGGGGGCTTGGCCGGGGTGCGGGGTATTATGTGTTTTGCTGTCGGTTGCGTGGTCTTGGGCGTGGCGGCCTGCCTGCCCTCATTGGAGGCCCCGGGATGGCCGCAGGTAGTCGGCTATACGGTGGTTGACAGTGGTTGCGCTCTCTTAGTCGTTGGGGTCCTCGAAAAGAATTTCATTGGCGATTTTCTAGCCTTGCCAATGTTTCGTTATCTTGGAAAAATCTCTTTTGGTCTTTACGTGTACCATGGTCTTGCCTTGGCTATAGGAAAAAGGGTCGCAGTGGGCTTCTCGCACAGCGGAGTGATAGTGTTCGTTGTTGGTTTTGTGCTAACGGTTGGTTTTGCGAGCGTATCCTATCAACTATTTGAACGACGGTTCCTGGTATTAAAGGAGCGCTTTTCATTCGTGAAGTCGCGACCCATCTAAAAGGGGCCATGCCGAAGATGGGCTCCGCCCGCTGTAAATATGGGCCGTATTGCCGTGGAGCTTCATATTGGCGGGCAGCGAGCCCATCCCGAGAACGGGATGTCGGGCCTTCCTCATCGGTTTTGGACTTGAGCGGGTGGCGGATTCCCGAAGCCACGTTTGACGCCGTGAGAGTTTGATTGGCGTATGTCCTCCAGAACCCAGGCTCCGGATCAGGAAAATCCCTCGCAGATGGAACGAAGTGTGCTACATTCGGAGTTCTTCCTTCTATGAATACGCTCAAACGCCACGAATTTCTCTTTTGGAAGTATGTTTTGCCGCTCGCCATGGCCTGGTTCGGAGCGGTTCCCGTGTTCGGTGAGCTTATCCCTGCGGCACAACTCACCGATTGGACGCCCGGAGTTCGCGCCGGGGTGATCGGAGGAATTCCGACGAATCGCACGAACATCATTGACGTCACGCAGGCGCCGTACAATGCCGACAATACGGATGCAACAGACGCCAGCGCGGCCATACAAGCGGCGATCAACGCCTCGGCTCCCGGAGACGTCATCTATCTCCCGCCGGGGACTTATCTCATTGGCAATGCCGTAATTATGGGCCCAAACGCCAGCGGAAGAACGCTTCGCGGAGCAGGTGAGTCGAGCGTCCTGGACATTAGGACGTATTCTGGGATTATTGTTGGAGCGAATGGGGGGCTATTTTCTACCTACGGCATGACCGATGCCCAAAGGATCGTGAGTTCCGGCATTGCCCGTGGTAGCACTCAAGTGACCCTCGGCAATACGTCCCAATTCTATGTCGG
>Ga0206846_1045_pt1 | contig 22407 bp, 25 predicted proteins | sample Alteio_BWOrgCont_20_FD_152878 | JGI IMG/M metagenome (GOLD analysis project Ga0206846, IMG submission 152878) | Enriched cells from forest soil in Barre Woods Harvard Forest LTER site, Petersham, Massachusetts, United States -... | ecosystem: Environmental > Terrestrial > Soil > Temperate forest >... | reverse complement strand
CTATACGAAAGCAAGGATCCCTTTTCTTAAGAATAGATCCCAGCATTAATACTGTAAGGCTGAGAAGCACAACAATGTCTCCCATATTAAAATTAAATGACTATTTATTATGCATGGCGCACCCGAGAGGATTTGAACCCCTAACCTCATGATCCGTAGTCATGTGCTCTATCCAATTGAGCTACGGGTGCAAATAAAAGGAAAATTTTGGTTGCGGGGGCCAGATTTGAACTGACGACCTTCAGGTTATGAGCCTGACGAGCTACCGGGCTGCTCCACCCCGCGTCAAGAAAGAAGCCTATTTACAATAGATTACATAAGCTCAATAAGGAAGCGAAATAATTTTAAATCTTCGACTATTTTTTTACGCCAAAAGATAAGCCAGCGTATTTATTATTAAAGTTACTAACATTTTGGTTAGAGTCATTTGCTGTAGTAACACCTTTTTTAGTCCATGCTGGGTGTTTACGAAAATCTATATCCATAAGAATCTCATTCTGTGTACAAGCTGACATAGTATGAAAAATATCTGAACCTATCTTCACTCGAAGCTCTTTATAGTCCGGATGTATTGCTTTCTTCATAATCTTACACCTCGTTCAATTTTAGCTGTTTTCTAACATATTGAGCACATTTTGATAGATGCGTAATTGAAGATGCAAGAAGATAATTATCAAGACCACCATGGACCTCAATAGTTCTAAGAGCACGAGTAGTAACTCTGAACTTAAAATCCTTCTCCAATTTGTCACTACGAAGAGTTACTCTTTGCAAATTAGGGAGGAAACGTCTTCTTGTTTTGCGTTGAGAGTGTGATACATTGTTACCTGATTGCACTCCTACGCCTGTGAGTTCACATACTCTAGACATGAGATATTCTATAATAAATTAAGCGTATGGCTAATAATAATAAGAAAACAGAATTTGTCAATAGAATTGGGAGTCATAAAATGATATTTATAGCTGCATATATATAATAAATATGACTAAAGTTTACTTTTGAATTCTGCATGCAATAACAATTCTTCTGATGTAGGTTTTGTTATTTTAAAATCCATACTGGAATATAAATTTTTAGACTCGTTGCTCAATTTATTTATTTCAGATTCTGTATTATCAATTAAAAGCTTAATTTGTCTGCCACCTGTAAGTTCAATATAAACTTCTGAAAGAAGATTTGCGTCTTTCAGGGCCCCGTGATACTGCCTACTTGAATTATCTATTCTAAATCTTTTGCAAAGTGCATCTAGATTATTTTTTTGTCCAGGAAATTTTTTTCTGGCCATTGATAATGTGTCAATCACTGATATATGATCTAGAGACGGTTTATTTAATAGACCAAGTTCATAATTTAGAAAATTCATATCAAATGCAGCATTGTGAATAACAAGATCTCCACCTTTAATAAATTCTAGGAATTCATCAACAATCTCTATAAATTTTGGCTTGTCTTTTAAGTATTCGGTAGAAATTCCGTGTATTTGAAATGCTTCAAGAGGAACGTCTCTTTCTGGATTTATATAATAATGGAACAATTTTCCTGTGGCCACTTTATTATACATTTCTATGGCACCTACCTCAATAATTTTATGTCCTTGACGAGGATCTAAGCCCGTAGTTTCGGTATCTAAAATTACTTCGCGCATAAATAACCTTAAGTTCTTTGTTTATTTGTTTACTATCTTCTTTATGTGAACACAATAAAAAATTTTGAATAAATTTGCACTCACAAAACTTAATAACCACAAGTGAAAATTAATAAAAAAAATTGTCTTAAATTATTTTGCAATAGATTATTTCGTAATTTACTATTCGCATCAGACCTAGTTAGGGAATTAGTAAAATAGGTAAAATAAAATAGAGGTTATATCATGTCCAAAACACCTACATCTGATGCTCGTTCACTCTCACCAAAAACAAAAGCTGTAGCTCTGACTAAAGCTATGTCTAGGCATATTAAAGTTGTTAAAGCACTTACAGACCAACTCCAAGTAGCACAGAGCGAGCTCAATAATTATAATCAGCAAATTAAAGAATTAGTAGAACAAAGAGATGCCGCGCAGCGCAACAAGGATGTTCTTGAAGCTAATCTACAAAAGGCTATGGCACCATTTGCTGCTATTTCTGTCGGGTCTTTTCTAGATGCAGGAAAAACACCTGTTGTTGATGACGCAGACACCAAAGATGATCTTTATGATGGTACCATGATCACAGCTCTTGAAGATAACGAAGCCCCAGCTGGATCAGATGATGACAAAGCATCTAATGAAGAAAGCAGTTCGGAAGAAGACAATGGAACGGCCCCTCCAGTTCCAGCAGTTCCAAGCGCAGAAGAAGAAAGTGATAAAGATGATACTGAAGATGCAGAAGACAGCGGTTCGGAAGAGAATGTTACAAATACAGGCGCGGTAACTACAGTGGTTGCAAGTACGGTAACTACAGATCCAGCAGTTCAACAAACGGAAGAAGAAAGTGATAAAGATGATACTGAAGATGCAGAAGACAGCGGTTCGGAAGAGAATGTTACAAATACAGGCGCGGTAACTACAGTGGTTGCAAGTACGGTAACTACAGATCCAGCAGTTCAACAAACGGAAGAAGAAAGTGATAAAGATGATACTGAAGATGCAGAAGACAGCGGTTCGGAAGAGAATGTTACAAATACAGGCGCGGTAACTACAGTGGTTGCAAGTACGGTAACTACAGATCCAGCAGTTCAACAAACGGAAGAAGGAAGCGAAGAGGATGATGATGCACCGACACAAACTACTGAGCCTGCTGCAAATATAAAGCTAGTAGGAGCTAATACCGATACAAGTTCTGATTCTGATTAAAATTTACTACAGAGCCTGTTATTATATAACGGGCTCTTTTTATTTGTATTTTATTTATAATGCTCATAATATAAGTGAGAAATATATTTTTTAGATGAGTAAAAACAAAAAAAACAATAAAGCATCACTTTTGATCTCTGTATCAAGTGATATAGTTGCAAGCGGTATTGTGGGCACAGTTCTTGGGGTTAGTTTAGATAAATTGTTTGATACGAAGCCAATTATGTTGATAATTTGTTTAATTTTCAGTTTAATAGCTGGAATGAAATTAGTGTATGAGCATCTGAAGTAAAAAATGGAACATAGTCCTCTCGAGCAATTTGCGATCAAACCCTTAATTAAACTCGAATTATTAGGGTGTGACGTTAGCTTTACTAATGTGAGTCTTGTTATGGTTTGTGCCACATTTTTAATTCTATTTTTATTCTCTTTTGTAAGAGCTCAAAACCAATATGTTCCTTCTAAAATCCATTTAGTCAGTGAATCTATGTATAGAATGGTGACTAATATGCTTCAGCAAAGTGTAGGTGATAGAGGAAAGGATTTTGTTCCATTTATTTTTTGCATATTTATCTTTATTCTATTCTGTAATTTACTTGGGATGATACCATATAGCTACACTGCTACGAGTCAAATAGCTGTAACATTTTTTATCGGAATGATAGTATTTTTTACTATAGTAATTACAGGATTTATAAAGCAAGGAGCTCATTTTTTAAGAATTTTTGTACCATCTGGTATTCCACTGTGGCTTGCGCCTCTGATCATGATAATTGAATTATTTACGTTTTTAGCAAGGCCTGTAACTTTATGTTTAAGGCTTTCAGCCAACATGATAGCAGGTCATGTTTTGCTAAAAGTTCTAGCTGGTTTTATTGTTTCGCTTTCTTTTTTTTTGAAAGTGCTACCTATACCACTAATTGTAGTTTTAATAGGGTTTGAAATATTTGTGGCAATTCTTCAAGCTTATATTTTTGCTATCTTATCGTCTGCTTATTTAAATGATGCATTAAATGGGCACTAATTATTTTAACAAATAGGAGTAATATTATGGAATTAGTATCATTAAAATTTATAGGTGTTGGGCTAATGGCTTTTGGGATGCTCGGCGCTGCAATTGGGGTGGGTAATATTTTTAGCTCTCTCTTAAATTCAATTGCAAGGAACCCATCTGCTTCAGATCAATTACAAAGAATGGCGCTTATTGGAGCTGGCCTTGCTGAAGCTATGGGACTATTCTCATTTGTTATAGCTATGCTGCTAATTTTTTCTTAAAATATTGGTAAGTTAGGTTATTATGCCGCAACTTGATATATCTACTTATTCATCGCAAATTTTTTGGTTGCTTGTATGCCTTGTGGCATTATTTTTTGCTCTTAAATATATATTTATACCAAAATTAGAAACTTCTATACAAGCAAGACATAAATATATTGATAACCTTCTACAGAACGCAGAAACAATGAGACTCGAAACAATTATACTGAATCAAGAATATAGTGATGAAATAAAAAAAGCTTACTTAAAAGTAGCTGAAGTACATAAAAAAACTATTGAGGATTTTGAAACAAAATGTGCAGAAAGATTAGAGTTACTAGCGAGTGAGCAACGTATTAAAACAGAACAAATGCAAAAGGCAATTGATAAAGCAAAAAAAGACTTTGCTGTTGATATAGAAAAGAAATCTCAAGTTTTGCTTGATCAATTTTTATTGAAAATTTTTAGTTCAACAAAACTTCAAAAAAAGAGCAATTAAATGGATGAACATTTTTGGTTGGCCATCTGCTTTGTTATATTCGTTGCTTTAGTAATTAGAAGAGTAATCTGCACAATATCTTCTTTTTTGGAAAAGGCTCAATCTCTTATAAAACATGAAATAGAAAGTGCTACTACCATCTTTAAATCCGCTGAGGAAGAACTTTTATCAGTACAAAAAAAGCACAAAAATCTTGGCTCTATTATTAATGCAATAAAAGAGAAATCAAAAGAAGAAATAGCTTATGATCTTAAGGTAAGAGAAGACTCATTTGAAAAGGAAATTAAGATTAGAAATAAACAATTAGACAATATGATCAATATAGATCTGCATAATTTTAAATTATGGGCTCTCCAAAAAATAAAACAAAATTTGCAATCAAAAATCATTATCTATTTTGAGAATAATAAGGATAGTGGAGATAAGTTTACTGAGGAGATGCTAAGAAAATAGCACACAAAGTAGAAAGACTTGCTGCCTAATATTTGATACCAACTCCAAATTAAATCAGACAAATGATTTTAAGAACAAAACACACAAGCCTATATAAATAGATTAGCACGCTGAGATCTTAAAAAATCGCTTGGATCATTTAAAAATAGGAAATGATATGAATTTCTGTGTCACCTTTAGGATAAAAGTGGTATGTAATCATCGTTTTCTTCAGAATAAACAAAAATTTCCCCAGATTTTATATCAAAAAACCACAGATGTATTAATAAATTACCTCCATCTACCCTTTTTTTTATCCAAGGGAATGTCATGCAATTTTTATATGATTGTTGAATTACGAATTTTGCGTATTCATCAGGGGTTTCCGGACAAAAATTATCTTTTTTCATTATTGAAACCCAGTTTTTAATAAAATCATTTCTTTTCACATCGTCATGATGTAATAAGGCTTGGATTCCACCGCACTGACTATGACCTAGTATAATTAAGTGTTTCACTTTTAGAAAACATATACCATATTCTAAAGCTGCGCTAGTACCATGATGAGAATTATCTTTTACAAAAGGTGGGATAATGTTTGCTACATTTCTTATTACAAATAAATCGCCTGGTTGACATTGTAGAATAAGTGCTGGATCTACACGTGAATCTGAACATGCTACTACCATAGAGTCAGGATTTTGTCCAGATTCTGATAGATGATGCATAATTGATTCATCACCTTGTGCGTATTTTCTTCTAAATCTGTGGTATCCGTCGAGTAATCTATCAAGACTAGTTTTCATTCCAGGATTTATTCTGCTTCCTCAATGAGCTTATTGAAAGCTTCAATACTATATTCCTTTTCTATAATTTTCACTTTTTTATCAAGAAGTTCTTTTACAGACTTATCTTCTAAAATGGGACCAGCAATGGATTGCAATGCTTTAGGGTTTTTTTGATAAAAATCAAAAATCTCTTTTTCTTTTCCAGGAAATGCCATAGCTTGTTTTGTAATTGCAATCTTAAAATCCTCGGATGAAGGAGTGATTTTATTTACATTTGCATATTCTGACAGAAAAAGTCCAATTCTAATTCGTCTTAACGCAACTTTTTCTGAATATTTATCTATATCTTTTTCAGATTTTCCTTTAAGCTTAGGGTCCTCATCTTTCAATTCTCTTACTTGAGCAGTTAAAGTAGATAATTCTTTTTCCATCATGCTTTTTGGAACATCATATGATAATAGGGATTCTAGTTGATTGAATAGTTCCATTTTTTGATGAGTATAAGATTGTTCCTCAAAACCTCTTGAGAGCATTTTCTCAATATTGTTTTTAAGCTCATCTAGATTTGCTGCTCCAACTTCTTTCGCTAGTTCATCATTAATTTCAAGCTTTTCAGGTTTTTGAACTTCATGAATTTTTACTTTAAATTCCGTAGCTTTTCCAGCCAGAGATTTTTCACTATATTCGGCTGGAAATGTTACCTTAACAGTAACATTATCTCCTGCTTTTTTTCCTATTAATTGTTCTTCAAATCCAGGGATAAATGTCTTGCTCCCTAGAACCAGAGCGTGATTTTCCGCTTTTCCTCCTGAAAAAGCTTTTCCATCTAAAAACCCTTCAAAATCTATGATTACTTTATCTTTTTCTTCTGCTTTTGATGCTTTTGTAGCTGCTTTATATTGTGTTTTGAACGCCAATAATTCTTTGACCCTTGAGTCGATTTCATTATCTGTAATTTTTACAATTGGTTTTACAATTTTTACTTCTGCAAGATCAGGAAAAGTAATTTCTGGCATTTTTTCAAACATTACTTTAAATTCAAGATCTTTTTCATCTTCAAATTTTATATCGTCAATAAGAGCTTGAGTGGAGAGTTTTAATTTTTTATCTTTAATAAGATGAGAAACTTGGTGTTGAATTTCTTTATTTATAGTTTCAGATAGAATTGAAGCTTTATACTTTTTTTCAATAATTGAGAGAGGAATTTTACCAGTTCTGAACCCAGAAAGTTTTACAGTTTTTGATAGTTCTTGAAGTCTATTGCTAACAGCTTTTGCTAACGTACTAGCTGGAACGGTGATATGACAGTGAAGCTCTAAGCCCTCATTTTTAATTTCAGTAACTTTCATGTAAAATTAACCCAACAATTATTTAAAAAATGGTGCGGATGGAGGGACTTGAACCCCCATACCTCACGGCGCTAGATCCTAAGTCTAGTGCGTCTACCAGTTCCGCCACACCCGCATCACAACCTAAGACTTAGCTAAGTAAGTCCTAAAAATCTATATAACTCAACTATAGCCTTCATTATGATAAGATTTTATTGCACGATAATACACAGTATAGAGTTTTTGTAAATCCTTAAATTCAGCCCTCTCGTTAATTTGGTGAGCAGTTTGGTTTAGTAGACCGAACTCAAGAACAGGACAATTATCTTTGATAAATCTAGCATCCGACGTACCACCTGACGTAGAAAATTCTGGGGAAATAGAGTAAATATCTTTTACAATATCTGAAAATTCATTCATAAAATCTGTAATTTCTGTTACAAAAGCTTGGCTATTTACTTTGGTTGTTAATGTATAATCTGAGGTATATTTTTTCACTAAAAAATTCATGTCAGAGATAATTTGGTCAGATGTTTTTATATTGTTAAATCTGATATTAAATTTTGCTGTAGCAGTTTGAGGTATAAGATTTGTTGTATTATTCCCGACATCTATTGAAGTAATTTCAATGTTCGAGGGTTGGAAGATCTTATTCCCGTTATCTAGCTTATAATGAGTGATATTATTTAAAATTCTAATAATTATATTATTCGGATTTATTGCAAAATCTGGGTAAGCTACATGACCTTGTTTCCCGTTTATCTTTAGTTCAAAATTTATACTTCCTCTTCTTCCGATTTTTATTGTATCTCCTACTACTTTAGAAGATGTTGGTTCTCCAATTATAGAGAAATCTATTTTGATATTATGTTTTTTCATCCATTCGAGCATTACCTTAGTACCGTATGTACCTGATGCTTCTTCATCAGATGTTAAAAGTAAACTCACTTTATTATTATTATGAGATTTTGCGTGCTCAATTAAAACCTTTACCATACAAGCAACAGCTCCTTTCATATCGACTACTCCTCTCCCATAAATTGTATTTTCTTCTATCGTCATTTTAAAGGGAGGAAAATTCCATAGGGTTTCATCACCAGTTGGCACAACATCAACATGGCCAGCAAAACATAGATTTTTGCCATTTGAGCCAAATTCTGCATATAAATTTGTTGTTTTTTCTATCCCCGTTCCAAATTCTTTTAAGTAACATTTGAAGCCGTATTTTTCTAATATTTCTTTCACATAATCTAATGCCCCATCTTGATTTGGGCTTATAGATTTTGCTGAGATTAATTTTTCAAGAATTTTGAGCATAATTAGTTATATTTGATCATGAGAATCTGTATAATAATATAATATGGAATTTTCAAAGATCAAATTTTTAGAATATTGATATGTAGATATACTAAAACCGAGCTCAAATTATAACTTGATATAAGAATGTCTTTTTGCTATGCTCAGCGCGGAATGCGGCCGTGGCGGAATGGTAGACGCGCAGCGTTGAGGTCGCTGTCCTGCAAGGGGTGGAAGTTCAACTCTTCTCGGCCGCACCATTTCTAGTTAGTACGAGGTTTATTATGTTTGATACAGAACCAAGCTTAACTGAGTTATCATCGCAGGAATCGATTGTGTGTCAATTCGACACTATCAAAAAGTCATTATCAGACAATAAATTAGAAGAAGCAAAAGTTCAAATTTTGGACCTACATCCAGCGGACCTTGCAGATCTTGTTGATAATTTTTCAGCTGAAACTTGTACTACGATTTTTTCTTTAATTGAGAAAGATTTTAATCCCGAAGCTCTTATCCTTTTGAGCCAAAAATCAAAAAATTTGATAGTGGAGGTATATGGGGTTGATAGGCTTGCATATCTTGTTTCTAAGCTTACATCAGAAGATGCAATTGATTTTTTTACGGATATTGATGAAACGATAAAAAATGAAGTTATAGAACTTTTACCAAAAGAAATGCGCTTGCATATTTTGGAAGGATTTAATTATCCAGAAAATACTGTAGGCAGAGTTATGGCTAAAAAATTTACAATATTCTACGAACATTGGACTATAGGACAGGCAATAGATTCCATAAGGAAAAATAGCAATTCTCCAGATAATTTTCATGCTTCAGTTGTTGTTGACACCAAAAACAAGCCTATAGGTACGATAACTTTATCTACTCTTTTGAAACACGAAAAAAACGTTGTAATCAAAGATGTCATGGATGATGATTTGAGGGTAACGGATACATACACAAATCTTGATGATTTATCATATATTTTTAAACATTATGCACTTACCGTAGTTCCTGTTATTAATAAATTTGGGAAACTTGTAGGCACGGTATCTATAGATAATATGATATATATTATCGAAGAACAGGCAGAAGACGATATGTTGCATTTTGGTGGTGTATCTGGTGCAGATTTATATGAAACCTTCCTTATCGCTGCGAAACAGAGATTTCCATGGTTATTTATTAATTTAATTACAGCTTGTTTAACTGCTATCGTTATTAACCATTTTGGTCCAACAATTGCAAAAATTGTGGCCCTTGCTTCGTTAATGCCAATAGTTGCATCCATGGGAGGGAACGCTGGAACGCAAACAATGACTATAACCATTATGGCAATTACAAATAAAGATATTGCTAAAATTAATAGTATAAAAATCGTATTGAAAGAATTACTTTCATGCGGCATAAATGGTATTGCTTTTGCTTTTCTAGGAGCTCTTGTTGTGATGGTTTTATTTAATGACCTCGCTCTTGCTAGAGTATTTGCTTTAGCTGTGGTAATTAATTTTTTAATAGGAGGGGTACTTGGTTCATCAATACCTCTTATAATAAACAAACTGAAGATGGATCCGGCTCCCTCTTCTGGTGTTATACTCACTGCATTAACAGATAGTTGTGGATTTCTTATATTTTTAGCACTTGCTAAAGTTACGTTATTACCATAACAAATTTATAAATATTACTAAAATATGTAAATTAAAAATATAGAAAATAATGGCGATAAAATATAAGAGAGTGCTTCTAAAATTATCAGGAGAAGCATTAATGGGAGATAAAGGTTTTGGTCAAGATGTTAGCACGCTGAAAAGAATAGCCTTAGATATAAAAGAAGCAATAGATTTGGGGGTACAGATTTGTGTTGTAGTGGGGGGCGGTAATATTTTTAGAGGAGTCCAAGCCTCAACAGAGGGCATGGAAAGGGCCGCTGCAGATTATATGGGTATGCTTGCAACTGTCATTAATGCACTCGGTCTACAAAATATTATGGAAGGAGCAGGAATATATACACGTGTTCTTTCGGCAATTCCTATGATGAGTATATGTGAGCCATATATAAGACGAAAAGCTGCAAGACACATGGAAAAAAATAGAGTAGTTATCTTTGCAGCTGGAACTGGAAATCCATTTTTTACCACAGATAGTGCAGCAGTTTTAAGAGCAATCGAGATGGGATGCGATCTCCTGATAAAAGGCACACAAGTTGATGGCGTATATTCTGATGATCCAATGACGAATCCAGAAGCAATAAAATTTGAAAAAATTACCTATTCTGATATTTTAAGGGATAATTTAAATGTTATGGATATGTCAGCCATCGCGCTTGCTCGTGAAAATAAACTTCCTATAAAAGTTTTTTCAATAAAAGAGCAAGGGAATATTGCAAAAATTATCAAAGCTGAAGGTAGTTACACAAAAATACAAGGAGAATAACCATGGATAAAAAGCAATTAATAGATAATTTGAAGTTGAGGATGGACGGAGCGTTAAAGGTTTTAGATCACGAACTTAAGGGGCTTAGAACAGGAAGGGCATCAGTAAATTTACTAGATCCAGTTCAAGTCGAAGCCTATGGATCTAGAATGCCTCTTGCCCAAGTAGGTACAGTCTCTACTCCGGATGCTAGAACAATAATGGTCCAAGTATGGGATAAAACTATGGTAAAATCTGTCGAAAAGGCAATAGTAGAAGCAAATCTTGGCCTTAATCCATCCACTGATGGTCAAATGATTAGACTTCCTGTGCCAGTTCTTAGTGAAGAAAGGAGGAAAGAAATGGCAAAAATTGCAGGAAAATATGCTGAAAATACAAAAATTTCTATCAGAAATGTTAGAAGAGACGGGATGGAGGAATTAAAGAAGCTTGAAAAGTCAAAAATTATTTCTGAAGATGATTTACATATAATTAGTGAGGAAATTCAAAAACTTACAGATAAAGAAATTGAAAATGTTGATAAAGTGACAAAAGCAAAAGAGCATGAAATTTTATCCATGTAAATTAAATTATTATATTTACGATTTAAAGTAAATAATTTATAATTACTTAAATAAGAGTTGATTTGATAATTAAAAATTGGAGAGAGTGTTATGTTAAAAAAAGCAATGGGTGGCATCAAAAAACATGGTCCTGTTGGTGCAGTAGTAGGGGCTGTTCATAAGGCTGCAGAAGATACAGCCAAGGAACTTGGAAGATTAGATAAAAGGGTCAATGGCTCTGCTTCAGAAGAAACACCTGTGGATGTAGTGCCAGCCCCTCTAGCTGAAGCTCCAAGTGCTGATGAAGTGTATGTCGCTGATAAAACGGATGTATTAAGAGCTCAATTAGAATCTATGAAGGTAGAGCTTGCTAGAAAACAAAAAGAGTTAAAACTCTATCAAATGAAGGTTGAAGAAACCAAATTATCAGAAGAGCTGGCAAAAATTGATAAAGCTGTAGAAGACGCAAAAAAAGCTTCAATTCCTGTTTCTGCGCCACCTATTTCTGCGCCAACACCAGCAGTTTCTACATCTGTGGTTCTTACCTCAGTAGTAGTAGCGACAACTAGTGCGGAAGATGGAACTGGTTCTGCTCCAGATGCATTAAATGAAATGCCAAATAATAATGTAGACCCACTAGGCAGTAACAGCAGCTCTGATTGTGACTAAGTTTAATGTATGATAGTCACGATTTAATCTGACATTTATACGGGTTTTTCACAAATCTCAGCGTGCTCACCTTATATATAGGCTGCGCACGCTTAGTCCTTAAAACCATTTGCCTGATTTAATTTAAGAATTGGTGTTCCACATTCATCGTAGTCTTCTGTGAAGAATTGATTTTTGAGAGGTTTTGAGGATAGTCTTTATGTTGTTTGATGTTTTTGTAAGTTTTTCTGAGAGAGATTTATAAAAAAATAAAAAACTAGAGCTAGCCAGTTTAGGATTTGTTTGAAGTTGAAGCCAATAGATGCAAATATTGCGTTGATTTGGTCACCTCCTGTGAATAAAGGCTGGTCTTAAAGTTATTTACATATTCCAATAGATAATACTGCAACATCCAGTATTCAAATTAGCAGATAAAAATTAGTAACTACAATGATCTTCATTTTGACAAAATGTATTTCGTATTAATTGAGATATACTAACACATCTATGAATCTTTCTAAATTTTTCTGCAAATTCAGGACTTTCTTCTCTATAGTAATAATAATTAAGGCCATCATACATACCTAACTTATAATTATTTTTAACAAGTATAGGTTCAAATTTTAGATTTCCATAGAAATCCACCAGAGAATGTGCCTCCGCTACAATTACTTTAGGCCTATATTTATGTAAATCAATCCCACTAAGCACCACATCTTCATATGATTCAACATCAATCTTTAATATGTCTATGTTAGTAAGATTATGCTGTTCAATTTCGTTATTAAGAGTCGTAGTATCCACAGTTATTTCTTCATGATCCATTTTAGATTTTATAATAATATCTTGTTCAAGAGTTGACCACCCTGTCATACTTTTTGGTATGTAGAAAGTAGATTTCCCTATAGAATTTGTTACAGCCTTATTAATATTGATATCGTTAGGTCTTGATGCAACAATTGCATTATAGAGCACAGTTTGTGGCTCAAAATTCATTCCTCTCCAACCTTTTGAGTGGAAATACTTAGTAACATTGCCAGAATTCGGATCACTTGCACCAACATCTATGTAAAATCCATTTTTTTGACCATCAAAAACATAAGATAATATATAATCTTCATAATATTGGCTAGATAACTCAACATTTCCATCTTGATGAGTAATCGGACATTTTTCTAACATATACATTTCTATTTTTAACAATTTGGTAAATAGTTTTGTTCTACTTTTTTCATTTCGAAGAGAATAAGCTGCATATGTAGCTGCAATAACTGCAATGCTAACTAATACTAATAACAAAAATTTTAACTTTGATAACATAAAAGACCTTCTGTAATTATTATTTTATAGAATTTTACAAACAAAATATATCTCGATCACCAAGATATCATTCTAACACACCATTTTTTAAATTTCTTAAAAGATCTATTTATAGATTTTTTTAAACTAAAAGCAGGTTTATGCACAAAAACATTATCATCATATCTTATCATCTGTGCTGGATTCATGTATAATCTTCCTCCATTCTTCTCAATTATGCATTGATTGAATTTTACATGTTCACAATCCTCACCTATTGAATCATATCTACATCCTTTTATATAGTCTTTTTGGTAAATTGCCATACCACCAAAACAAGATGTAGCTTTAATTAGATCTAAAGTAACAGGATAAATTTTCTGTGTTTTAGAAACAATTTTCTTCCAGTACCACTCTGTGCCAAGCTCATTTGGACCTCTAGGAAATTCTTCATTGCGGAATGCGAAACCATCATACATTCTTCCATCATATGTAAAAAATCCATTTGAACATACAGCCTCCCATCTATCTATTTTACTAAATGAATGTTCTATAGCTCTCGGATCCACCCCATACTGCATATCCATATCCATAACTATCACTATATCAAAATCATCATATTCTTTTGATTCAATCTCTCTTAAATATTGGTTACGAATGTCAGCCATGAACTTTATGCTAGGCCTTTTTCTCAAATTAAAATTCTGAGAAATTATCTTAATTCTATTATCACTTGCTTCTGCTTCTTTAAGTAACTTTAATGTATTATCAGATGAATCATTTTCAAATATTATTATTCTATAATCCTTGAATTTAGCACCAATTTCTTTAAAAGCAGCAAGCATTGTAGGAATGTCTTTGCCATTATCTCTCGTAATTCCTGTAAAAATAGCCTTATGCTTTCTTCGCATTTCATAAGCACCATCTTGAAAAAGACTATCGTTTATTTCATCTAAAAATTCAATATAGTCTATACCTAATTTCGGTTTTCTATGTATTATTTTTGTAAAAAAAAGTAAACTTACAAAAAAACAAAAAATTATCACAAATGCGGTCTTACGCTTATTATTTAAAATATTTCTCATTTTTAATCTTTTTCTACATTTAATTTTTTATCTAAAACTTCAAATATTTTTTTCTTCAATTTATGGTAAACTTCTTGATATCCTTTTTCTTTCTTATCGATAATATTCTGATCCCATTTATTGCAATATAATTCATCATCCTGATCAACTTTTTGTATATAGTCTACTAATTCATCTTCGGTTTTAAAATCACCTTCGTAAATTATTGCCTCTTTATTAATATCATCCAAAACAGTCTTATTCCCATAATAAATTGGAATTGCTCCTGAAAAATAAGCCTGGAATACTTTTTCAGTAATATAACCATCATGATCTTTATTTTCATACGCAATTACAAATTTACATTGAGACATCCAATCCAGAGTTTTTACAAAATCTATAGGCCCACCTACATTATTCAAAGTTCTCCCCCCACTCAAAACTTTCTTATATAACGAAAGTTTATGAAAAAGCCTTGTCCTAAGAATTGCTCCATCACCATTAGTAGCATTACTCACTATAATACAAGCAAATTCAGGTTTTTTTGCGTTACATTTACCCTGTACTTTAGTTCTATTATAATTAATATCTATTTGAGGAAATTTATGATGAAAATGATCAACATATACATAAGGAATCCTAATATATTTTGGATCATCAATATGATCAAAGCCTATTGATAGATCATATTCCTTTAGATTAGGTTTTACTGCTTCTTCAGTGTACCAAAATTTTACAGCTTTTTGATTACCTATTGGATTATTTTCATGCGGGCCATCAATTACAAGGTCATATGAATCATCCTTAACATAAATTAGATTATATCTTTCCTTTAAAATCCTATCAAAAGTAAGCATCGGAATAAATTCCCTTGAAGGCCTATTCAGAATCCTAATTCTTAATGTAGGTTTCCCATTACTAAAATCTGTACTATTGTACCTTTCGTATTTTCTTAGTTTTTTAGACAACTTATATTGATGATGCCCCACTAAAGATAGTGTAATAGTTACTACAATAAACAAAATAATATATAAATATTTTTTCATAAAAATTCTTAGAAATATGAAAATCAAAAATACTTACACTAAACCATTATGTCAAATCAAGATACAAGTATTTATAGTTGTTCAATTTGGATTAGGTATAGAGATAGGCACAAAGACACGCGGCATATAAGTACTGGGTAAGCAGCAAACAACAAACGCACTTAATTTAAAGTGAATGACTACTCATAATGCTCATATCTTATTATTTGCACAGGATTCATATACATTCTTCCAGAATTTTCTCTATCTATGCATCTATGAAAAACTACATGTTCACAATCCTCATTGATAGAATCATACCTACAACCTCTAATATATTTTTTCTTATAAATAGCCATACCACCAAAACACGAAGAAACCTTGATTAAATTTCCAGTAACAGGATAGATTTTTTGTGCACTGGGACGAATTTTCCTTAAATACCATTCCATACCGACTTCATTAGGACCATAGAAAAACTCATCATTTCTAAATGCAAAAGCATCATACATCCTACCATCTCTTGTAAAAATCCCATTTGAACATACAGCCTCCCATTCATCGATTATAGAAAATGAATGTTTGATAGCACGCAAATCGATGCCATATTTCATATCCATATCAAAAATAATCACTATATCAAAATCATCATATTCTTTTGATTCAATCTCTCTTAAATATTGGTTACGAATATCTGCAATAAATTTTATGCTTGGCATTTTCTTTAAGTTGAATTTTTTCGAAATTATCTTAATTTTACTATCTCTTGCTTCTGCTTCTTTAAGTATCTTTAATGTATTATCAGATGAATCATTTTCAAAAACTACAACTCTATAATCCTCAAACATACTTCCAATTTTATAAAATACTGCAAGCATGGTAGGAATATCTCTACCATTATCACGCGTAATACCAGTAAATATCACTTTATGATTTTTCATTTCTTCTGCACCAGAATCAAACAATTTACTATCTATTTGATCTAAAAATTCTATATGATCCAAACCTGAGATCGGCTTTTTATAGCTAACCATATCAAGGAGAAAGAATGCAAAAACTCCAGCAAAGATCATTGCACAAAATAACCTAAACTTTCCTTTAAAAAAAATTCTCATTTCTACCATTTTTATTTTAATTCAGTTATCAGATTATTTATTTTGCTTTAACTTCTCATCAAGTACTTCAAATATCTTCGTTCTAAGCTTTGTATATACTGCGTTATAACTTTTTTCAGGCTGAGATATAATATTTTGGTTCCATTTTTTGCAGTATAACTCATCATCCTGATCAACTTTTTTGATATAATCGACAAGTTCATTTTCAGTTTTAAAATCCCCTTCATATATGATTGCCTGCTTATTTATATCGTGCATAACAGTTCTATTTCCATAATAAATAGGCATTGCTCCTGAAAAATAAGCCTGGAATACTTTTTCAGTAATATAACCATCATGATCTTTATTTTCATACGCAATTACGAATTTACATTGAGACATAAACTTCATGGAATCATAATATGCAATCTCATAACCTATATTATTCAATGCCATACCTCCGCTTGAAACATCCTTATACAATGATAATTTATAAAAAAGTGAAGGCCTTTTTCTTGCTCCCTCACTATTTGTTACACTTCTTACCAACATACAAGCAAATATTGGCTTTTTAGGATTGCACTCTCCTTGCTCTTTTTTTCTATCATAATTTATATCTATATCATGAAATTTGTGCCTATAATGATCAACATATACATATGGAATTCTAATATATCCTGGATTATCTATATGATCATAACCAATTGATAAATCATAATCTTGTATGTTTGGTGTTTCTGCCTCTTCAGTATAGAAAAATTTTACAGCTTTCTTATTATCAATAGTTTTATGTTCCGTCCAATCCCTTCTAGGCCCATCAATTACCAAATCATAAGAATTATCACTAACATAAATTAAATTATATCTTTCTTTTAAAATCCTATCAAAAGTAAGCATATGAGTAGGTTCAAATAATGGACGATTCAGTATTCTTATTCTTAAAATATGCTTACCATTGTTAAAATCATTGCTATTATAAGATGTAAATCTTGTTAGAAATTTGTAATATGATTTTATTTCATTGGAATATTGATTGGCAACAACAAGCAAAGCTATAAATATAGCAAGTAAAAATGGAAAGCTTACGCATATAATTGATACAAATATCTTTTTCATTTTACTTCCACAATTTCACTTATTTCGATCATACTTTTATTATATTCCGCTTTGAAATTTTGCAACTTACTATATTCTTGAATAAGCACGATAAGGTACCAATATATATCAGATAACATAAGATTTTCCTGAATCAATTGTGTAGATCTCTCAGAAATTTTCCTAACCTCTTCATCATTATTTCTAACCCACTCTATCCTTTCTAAAAGATCAGACATATCATTTTTAAATGGAATATAATGTTTCCATGGTCTTACTATCCTATAAAACCACTGAATATCAGCACTTTCGTCTTTTAATGTCACAGAATTAGATAATAATCTCCACGCAAAACCAGGAGATGTACACGAATTACCATCTATATTAATTTGCATATTATATTTTAAATGTTCTTTTTTATTTGCTGTATGAAGAGGATATTTTTTGATCAAGATTGATGCAATTTCTGGAGTAGCTTGAGTGAGTGTTGAAAATCTAGCATCAACCAAATCTGGACAGTTTGATGCAAATTCAACTAACTTAACTCTAGGGAATTTATTATAATTTTTATCATTTAAAAAAATTGTGTAGCTATTATAATAATCATTTTTATCATATAGCTCTCCTGTAGAAACACCACGCCAAAATGCTTTTTTTATCTTGTTTTCCCATGGTATTTCTTCATTGTATTTTAGAATTTCGTTATATACACTAGCAGTCTGTTCTAAAGTCAAAGAATCTGGGATGAGTATTCTATTTTCCTGAACATTTATGTTTTTAGCAAAGGTAAAGATAGGAGCTTTTTGTGCCGATAAATCAGCAACAACAATATCCCATAAATAGATTATCATATCTACATCTGGTAGCTTTACTTGTTCTGAAATGATATTTAGTGCCTTTATCATGTATCTTGCACGGTGCGTAAGATACTTAGCGTGAGTATAATCATCCAGATATATTTTACCATCTATGATCTTTATTCTCAGAAAATCATCAATTATGAATTCATTGTTACCTTTGACCCAAAGGTAAGTTTCATTCAGAGCCTCTTTTGTAATAGGCAAAGTTGTTATATGAGTAAAATCCTCTTTAATTTGTTCTAAAAACCACTCTGGTGGAGATTTTGTTAATTTCTCTTTCAAATTCGAAAGATCTGGAGCGATTGATTTTTCAAATCCTAATTTTTTATACTTTCCTACTAATTTTATTATGTTCTTAGTTACGTTATTTCTTATTTCTGGGATAAAGATGTAATAAAGTGCCAAAGCACAAAAAATTACTGTTACTATTTTTTTCATCAAAAATACATATTAGTTCAATCAATATAAATGATAATAATAGTTTCTAAAAAAGTCATCATGCTTCACTAGCTTCAATACGAACATGTTACATGTAATTTATTAAGCTAAGCATAGATATCACAGCCGTTTCTGTTCTTAAAACACTATCTCCTAAACTCATAGAAACTACATTGCATTTAGAAAGTATAGTCCTAATTTCATAGTCAGTAAAACCACCTTCTGGTCCAACTAATATGGCTATTTTTTGCACATTATCAAATTCTAAACTAGACTGATTCTGCTCCATTTCATTTGCAAATAATATTATATTATAATCTCCAAATTCGATATCTTCTAAATAAATTTGATGAGATACTCTAGGTGATATAAATCTTTCAGACTGTCTGGTTGCTTCTTTGACTATTTTGTTAAGACGATCAAAATTCAACTCTCTTCTTTGAACTCTTTCTGTGATAATAGGAATTATAGATACTATCCCTAACTGAGTGACCATATCACACATTAGTTCAAATCTATCGAGTTTTATGAGCGGGACCAAAAGAGTAACTTCATATCTCGGAACAATAATATCACGAAATTTTTCAAGCAACTTTAGATTGCATTCTAGGTTTTTAATTAGCAAATTAGCAAAATATTCTCCGTCATTTTCATTGAATACTCTAAGTTTAAAACCATCTTTTAATCGTAAGACAGTTTTTAGATAATTCAACTGATCTTTATCTAAAGGAATAATCTTGCCTGTTAGTAATTGCACGTCAATATATATTCTAGGATATTTTGAGTATTTCATATATTATTTGCTACATTTGTACAAAAAATAGTATATGGAAAATGTTTTCTAAAACAACAATAGTAGCAATAGGGAAAACTCAACGAGAATTTATAGAAGCAGAAAATCATTATATAAAACAAATCAAAACCAAAATACAACTACGAATAGTAGCTCCTATTTCATATCTCAGCAAACAAAATCAGATAGAAAAAGAGAGCGCATTATTATATAAAAATGCAAGTAATTCAGAATTTATAGTTGTTCTTGATCGAAACGGCGGCGAGCTTAGTAGTTTGGGTTTTGCTGATAAAATGCAAAATTGGAGTAGAAATGCTAAATCGATAAGTTTCATTATAGGAGGCTGCCATGGTATTTCTGATGAAGTCAAAAAAACTACAGATTTTGCACTATCCATATCCAATTTTACAATGCCCCACCAAATTGCAAGAATCATATTAATAGAACAAATATATAGGGCAGAGACAATTATGTCCGGTAGGGAATACCACAAATAATATAACATATAATCCTGGAGCTATAATCGTTCAATTTGGATATTGAGACATTGTTGTTACTCTCAGGCCTCTCGCATTAAATGTCAGATCCATACAAAAATAGATTCCTGCTCTCGCAGGAATCACGAGGTGTGTCACAAAATAGCTATTCCGATGCATCAACAACACCAGTTAAAGAAGCCTCGTCTTCACCAAAGTACGCCGCCGCTTCTTCATGAGCTTCTGCTGCCGGTGCCTCTACGACCACGGGAGGCGTCAATAATAATTGTATTTTACCTACTAGCTCCTCAGCACCATTGAATGCAGCAATAGAAAGTGCTGTTTGCCCATCATGTCTCACAAACCTAATATTTGCTCCGTGATCAATCAAAAACTCTGCTAGATCTGTATCGCCGCCAAGAAGGGCTGCTTCAAGCGGAGATCCTTTGGGACTACTGATGTTAACATCAACACCAAGATTTACCAAAGACTTTGCCATTTCTGGTCCTTCATTCTTTATTAACCAAGTTAAAAGAGTCTCCCCTTCAAAACTCGAATTAATATCTGCACCCGAATCAATCAATAGCTTCGCAATGTCAACATGACCTGCACGCAATGCTGTATATACTAAATTTTTTGTTTCTCTTACCATACTTATTTTTACATTAAATGAATTTATAACACTAATAAGCTGACTGCATTTCATTACATTACCTTCCTCTGCAGCAAAAAACAAGGCATCGATGCAGCTCCTTTCACTATTAGTCCACGACTCACTTCCTCTATATGTTCTAGGCATAAAACCTCCTATTTTAACAATATGTTATATAAAATATTAAATAGACTAATGGATTTCAAATACATACTGCATACACATTAATATATACACAGCAATATTGTAGAATTCCTTAAAATTATTTAATAATATAACTAACTTTATATATTATTTCAATCCATTATGCAAGTACTTAATTAATCTCTATGAAGAATTAATTTTTTTAGAGATTTAGGGTATATTTTTTAAGATGTTTGATGTTTTTGTAAGTTTTTTTGCCTTTCAGACGACATTTATCCATACGATGATCATGCTTTGCATGGAAGGTTGCTCATCGAGCTCCTCCTTCTCAGCACTTCTCTCTAAATCTATTACGCCATCTCTTATCTAACTTACCTACATCTAGACATAGAACTCCTGTCCATAGGTAGCTTATATTGAAATAGCTTCCTGCTACAAGCAAATTATGGGGTATTGCAATAAATATTGACTCCAAGAATATATTAATAGTAGAAAAAAGTCTATACTATCTCCTACCACATATTGAAAATTACTTGGAAATTACCAGCAAAAGTAGCCTGAAAAAATTAAATGACTTAAAATCTATAAAATCTCACAAAAACAGATTAATTTGTATTATTCACGATAAATCCATATTAAATACAAGATAACGAAGAGGAGTAATTCCAATACTAGATTAGATGAATGTTTAAAAGAAAAATGAAATAATACAGACCGCTTCAGCCGTTGGAATCAGGATCCTCTGAAGACCTGAACACTATCATAGGCCGTAATGCTTAAGCCACAGCAGAAGCAGGGACAACCAAAAAATTACTTATAGTCCGGGAACATGCACACACACGAACTAAGCAGCCTTACGCTCATTATAATTCATCCTTTAATTTAATCAATAAATTTTTTTAACTATATATTAATCTAAAAGCGATGACCATTCTGGATCAGAAGCATCTTGCGTTGTTTTTACAACTCTCTCATTATGACCTGAAATATCCACATAATATACCTTACTTAGGTTTGTATATTTCCCATGTTGCTTTGTTTCTCTTGTAAACATGACTAATTTTCCACTTGGAGACCATGTAGGTCCTTCAACCATATACCCACTTGCAATCAAACGTTCACCTGACCCATCAGTTTTCATAACACCAATGGCAAAACTACCACGATTTACAGTAAATGCTATATAATCTCCAGTCGGCGACCATACTGGAGCACTATATGAACCACCACCGAAGCTTATTCTTTCTACACTAGAACCATCTAAATTCATGGTATAAATCTGCGGCACACCGCTTCTATCTGAATTAAATACAATTTTCTTGCCATCTGGTGAATAGCTCGGTGATGTATTAATACAAAATCCTGAGGTTACTTGCCTTATTCGTTTGCTTCTTAAATCTATTTCAAAAATAT
>Ga0206846_1041_pt3 | contig 22508 bp, 15 predicted proteins | sample Alteio_BWOrgCont_20_FD_152878 | JGI IMG/M metagenome (GOLD analysis project Ga0206846, IMG submission 152878) | Enriched cells from forest soil in Barre Woods Harvard Forest LTER site, Petersham, Massachusetts, United States -... | ecosystem: Environmental > Terrestrial > Soil > Temperate forest >... | reverse complement strand
GGTGATTTTTGTGCCATGCACAACTGCCCATGGTGTAAGCGCATGATCTTTGACACTTGTGATGCTGTAAATATCTTTCACGGTAATGCCATGCACCAGCAGTGCATCACCAACAAGTGAGCGGTGGCAGCGCCAGGGTACTGCTTCGCTACACATGATCGCCACTATTTTATGTGAGATGAGTTCGAGCAGTTTCTCAATGCCCTGTGCAAAATCATCTGTTTGCATGTAGTCTGCAAACCCGCGAAATGAGGCATTGCGCCAGGCGGTGTTAATTGAGTCTTTATGTGTATGTCTGAGCCCACCCAAATCTTTTTCGTGACGATAGCCGATGTGATGATTGCGGAGTGCATGTGCGAGATCGGGCCCGTTGAATTGAGGGTTGTGGCGTGATTTTGGAATGGTACGGATGTCAACTAATTCGGTAATGTCATAATGCTTTAAGATCGCAATGAAATCATCAAGCGAACGTGTCGAGTGACCGATGGTATAGATGACAGGTGGTTTTGTCATATGCGTCCTGAGCGCAGAAAACACCAAGCTTCTACACATGGTAGTGCATTTTGTGTCAGAAGCGCTATAGTTTATACGCGATCAATTTGTGCGTTTTGGATTCTTGAAGACAAGTCGAGGCGGGAGCGTTCCATCAATCCTTTTAAACCCAAGCTTTTCGTAAAATTTACAAAGATCTTTAGGGCGTTTGTTGAATTGAGCATCAGCAGTAAGTTTTATATGTTCATAGCCATTATTTTCTATGACCCGCATAACATATTTCATTAACAAACTACCAAGTCCACGTCCTTGATGCGATGCTCTTATTCCAAGTATCATAATTTCTGCTTGTCCGTAGCATGGAGTGTTTTTCAGTATGGGATCATAAGATGCGTGGTCATATAGGATGAAACCAGCAAGCGTTTGATCTTGATATAAGATAAATCCTGTATTATCGGGATTTCCATTCTTGCTTTCCAGTCTGTGCGCAAAAGGTATACCTTGGAGTCCCTGAAAATCTGTATCATTTAATTGACCGGCTATGAATGGTTTTATTGTGCAGTTGGGATAAGGTTGTAATATAGTAGTTAAATCTTGCTTTAATGATCTCGCTTGTGCAATATGTACTTTGCAATGATCAGCCAGATTTTGCCAAACGGATTTCTTGTTCCGCCAATAATGTATCCCATAACACATAGTTGCGGCTACGCCGACGTACATGAGCTGCGTACGGGACAAGCGATTAGCAAAGTTGAGAGATGGCAATCGCCATGCGGCGTACACCTGAGTGGGGATATTCAAAATGATCATGCCTATAATGGTCAAAGTTTTTGTGCGGCTAACCATTCTTGTCCTTCAATTTAATTTGCCGATGATATGCACACCATTTTGTTGTTAAAAGCAAACCGAGGGGCAGTTTCATCAGGATCAGTAATTTCAAATCCAAGGTGTTTTTCGTACAATCGACAAAGATCTGGAAGATTTTTAGGATCTTGAGCTATAGCGGTAAGTGTTATTCGTTGATACCCCTTATTTGCTATCATACGCATGACATAGCTCATTAACAATGTTCCAAGCCCTTTCTTTTGATGTGATTCTTTTATGCCGACAGTCCGAATGTCTGCGGCATGACGGGCATGGCTGTATGTAATAATGCCTACGGGAGCGCAATTTTCATATAAAGCCAAGGTATGTGTTGTATTACTTTGCAGGTCAAAAGACAGGCGGTTGGCCCAAGGTATATCCTTGAACGAATCATAATTTATAGGCCATTCTTGAGTAAGTGTAAGTTGCCTAATGGTATATCGATGAGTGCTTGAGACTGAGTCATTGTATTTCTTTAATATATCATGCAAAGCTTGTTGTTTTGCTTGCGCAATATGAACTTTGCAGTGGTCAGCCATTTCCTGCCAAACAGATTTCTTGTTCCTCCAATAATTTATTCCATAGTACATGGTTGTGGCCACGCTGCCGAAAACAAGCGATTTGCGAGATAGCTGGTTCATGCAATTCTGCCATACAGTGTGCATCTGAGCGTGCGCATTTAAAATGATCATGCCTATAATGGTCAAGGTTTTTGTGCGCTTGATGGTCATGAGGTTATCCCAGCTTATTTCGTTAATGGCCATTGGGACAGAGGGATGTTGTGCACGCGCGGATTCCAAGACTTGTTGGATTGCACAATATGCGAAACTAGCCATGTTTGTTCTGTGGGAGACCATGAAAATTCAGCATATGAAGGTCCTGTCGTGCGGCGATTCTTGGATGAAAAAATATGCGTAAACAATTTAATGTCGGCAGGAAGCGCGTTTAATTGATAATTTTCATTGCTACGATGCTCATGACCGCGACAAATAAATTCCAGTGGATACGTTGCGTCAGAAATGTTGTTAAGATGATCGTTCAGCTTTTTACGCGCATCTGCAGCAAAATCTGATGGGGTCAATTTGCTATAACCTCTACCAAAATCCCCAAACGTTTGATGTAAGAATTCGGTATTTTTTTGTTGTGCAATGATCTCATGCTGAGCGTTGCCTTTCATGAAATCACCGTAGCGGTAAACAGGCGACGGTCCTCCATGACAGAACAGTGCCGTCGGATGAACACCATGTACTTTTTGTGCTGTGGTGAGATAGATCGCAGTCGGCAATGTATTGAATAAATCTTTGATCATGCTTTGACTATCGCCATGTACATTTACTTGTTGTATCCAGGATGCACTTAAATCAGTCTCGTGATTTCCGCGTAGGAGCAAAAACTGTTGTGGATTTGTTGTTGCATATTCCAAAAGCTGTGCGAGCAACTGTACATCATCTGCATGGCGATCGCCATTGATGTAATCACCCAAGAAGATAATATACGTTGATGGGTCGGTGATTCTGTTGTGTGCATCGATAATGTTTTCTTTTTTAAGATGCTCAATAAAATTTGCAACTTGATCTGCTTCTCCATGCGAATCACCGCATACCATGACACGACATGGTTTTGTAGAATCAAAGATGACGCGTTGTACAACAGACTCATCTGCGCGCGGTTGAACTGGTGATTGGTTGATATATTCACGCGCATATTTTTTCAAGTTCAGCGTCGCGGTAGGTTCCGATTTGGTGAGCGCCAGTAGCCCGCTAATATATGCTGTTATGATCATTGTGGGCCAAAATTTTAGTTTCATCAGTTCTCCTATAAAGAGGATTTTTGTGTTTCTATTATTCTATCATAAAAAGCGGCTCTTCTAAACATCATCGTCATTTAATCTTACTTGAATTTTTAATGCGACAATGGAGCGTCATATTTTACAAATGCGACACAGGTTGCGGCATTGATGAATTACCGCTCTGGTTTCGCAAATCTTCAATGAGAGCGTTAATTGTTTGCGCATCGCGATCTTTCACCAGTTTGCCGAGTGGTGTGTCTTTAATGCATTCAAGAACCACATTCCTCACGTTATTGTCGCGTACACGCTCAAGCCAATCGATGAAAATCTCGTGTGAGATTTGTTGGATCTGTTGTTGATACCAGGCTCGTTTGAGTGCAGGTAGATTATCGATGCGGAATATCTTGACCCCACTTTCGGGATTGAGCATCACATCTTTGCCAAGCACAATCCGTGCTTGGAGTTCTGAAAGCATATCATTCGATTGTTGCATAAGCTTACCATTCTGAATTGCATCGAGGACAGGAGAAATTCTTGCTTGTATAGAATAGTTTCTTCCTTCGGTTTTGGTGGTGATTGTTCCGAAGCCTCCTACAGAGAGATCGTCTGGATAAGCATAACCCCATGGTTGCGCAAGATATGCGGTTGTATCAACCTGTGTGCGCGGGATAAATATCTGCAACATGCTGCCGCAGTTGCGCATATAAGAGGTGCTGAGAAGATCATTCAGTTTTTTAACATAATCTTTTTTGAAATCATAAAAATCAAATGCTGTAGAGAGTGTTTGATGAAGATCAACTTCTTTTATGCTTCTGTTGTATAGATAGTAAGCAAGTGTTGATTCACCAGGGCGTTGTAAATTGCCAAATAAAGATACATTAGCAGCGAGTAATGATAAGTAAATTTCTGGATAAGAATCATTTTTTGTCCGCGATAATATGCCACTGGTTTCGAGATAATTAAGCGCATCAGTTTTTGGAAGCGCTTGGTGCCAAAAACGAAGTGGAATAAAATCTGTGTGTGTTTTTTGTGTTTCAAATGAAAGAAGATGCATCATAAAATCTTGATATACACGATATGCAGCTTGGTGTGCATGGTAGAAGACATGGTATTTCCCCTGATGTTCTGAGCTGTTGTGTGGAAGTGTATAGAGCATTTCACGTGGTAATAATATATGCAGCGGCAAAACACGCGCTTGAGCAGCACGTTCAATTTTATGTGCTTTAGTATGCTGTGCAAGTGGAGGGCTGAAGTGCGATAGATATGCTTGCGATACGGTCTGCAGATGATGTGGTGTATAGGAAATGCTATTGAGCGGTGAAATACGTGTCGTTTGTGGTGATTGCTGCGGTGGTGCGAGGACAGGCGTGTGAGCTGTTGTTGTCAATATGGCGATGATTTTTTTATCACCACAAGCAAGATCAAAAGCAGTACTTCCACTACGATCTTTGTGATAAGGGTTTTCACCCTGCTTGATTAAGTCTTTGATTTTTTCCAGTTGAGCTGATTTATCACTACTCCATCCATTATCGAGGGTAATGACATTCATCAATTCAATTTCGCCGGTTAATTGCATGGTTCTCATGTTTTGAAGAGATAGTCTTTGTTGGTCTGAAAGTATATATGGTGATGTATATAATACATTCAAGAAAGCGTTAGCAGAAAGTATGTCTTGCAAGGTAAGCTTAAGATTTTGCGATGCGCGACTTTGTATCTCATCGATGATGCACGTTTGTAGAACAGCAATGAGACTTTTGTCTAACATGTCATGCGTACCTAACGTAACGAGTACTTTCTCAAGCGTCTGCGATGAGAGTGGGCATTGAGCAAGTGTGCTTGTGCCTGTGGCATACGACATAAGCCATGCGATGAGATCATCATATTGCTTGGTCAAAGCTATTGTTTGAAGAAAGGTTTTTTGTTGCGTGGAGAGTATATGTGGTGATTTATATAAAACACTCAAAACAGCATTGCTCTGAAGCGCTTTCTCGAGCATGCTCGAAAGTGTATTCATCGGTATGGGTTGTTTTGATAAATTATCCTTGATGTTGTCTATTATTTTTGTTTGAAGCGCTGCGATGATTGGCTTTTCAAGATAGTCGTTAATGTTGTATTTAGATAAACGTTCGATTGCTTTTTCGAGCTGTTGTGGTGCAAGCGGACATTCAGTAAGTGTGCTTGTATTTGATGCGTATTGCTTAAGCCACGCGATAGTTGTCTGATATTGTGTGGCTACGAGATTAACGCATTGTTGATGATATTGCTTATTAAGAGATTTTAATTCTGCATCAGAGAGCATATGCTTGTTGATGACTTTTAAAAGGGGAGCAAATGGATCATCAATAAGTTTAAATTGTGGCTCAAACTGTAGGGAGAGCTTTGAAATTGATTTTTTGCTGTCCTGTATAAGACGTTCCCGAATTTGTGTTTTTTGTAGTGATGAACCATTATCTTTCAAAAGATCGGGAAATATTTTATCGAGTTGCTCAGCAGATACCGGACAATCTTTTATCTGTGCAGTTCCATTACCATACGCAGTAAGCCACGTGATAATATTCGCGATAAATTTTTTCTGTTTTCGTGATGCTTCTTGAGCAGGTAAATTATTGATATAGAGATCGAGATCGATCCATGGACCGGAAGGCCAATAATTATGGAGGTTTCTCAGCTGCGTTGTATATTTTTTTATAACAGCATCAAGGGGCATATTTTGCTGCAGATCATGTTCTATTTCGGCAATTTTCTTATTAAAAAGGTCCTTTTCTTTATTTTCTAGATACTTGTCAACAATTAATTGGTGTTTCCTCAAGAGGCGCGAGGCGGGGGATTTTTCCCATATACTAAAGGGAGAGTTTTTCTCGTGTACTTGTTGTGGTGTTAATGTCTGGTAATCCTGCTCGATCTGTTCACATATTTTTTTAACATGTTGTTCACTTACGTTCTTGAATTTTTGGTGTAATGTTGGGTATAATTGCTGCAGTAAGGTCAAAACATCAGCTATGTCGCTACAAGATTTGAATGTGTCATCAGGAATAAGTTTAAGCGTAGAATTACCATTGATATAATTCTCATACCACGTCAGCATCTTCATATCATCAGGAGCAATGTAGTGTATTTCGGGCGAAGTTGCCATAGGTGGTTGTACTGCTGGAGAGATGTGATCGACAACCTTTGTTAACCGTTTATAACCCTTCTCTGATGTTTTGGTATGCTTGTTTTTTGTTGGTGTTACGTTACGCGCATTTTTTAGATAAGAAGCCAGCTGGTGACTCATAAAAGAGCCGACGCCGCAGGCAAGCGCCAAGGATGCGCAACCTCCACTAAATCTGAAATGCCCAGTCCCAAATCCGAAACACGCAGCTCCAGCGGAGGCAACCGTACCCAAGGCTGCAATATTACTGAGGCGCTCGAGATTGTGGGGGGTTATCAGGGGTGCGAGGGTATTTCTTACTGAAGAGAGGCTGGGAAGATAGCTCATTCCCGAAGCAGAAACTGCTCCAAGTGCAAGAGGGAGTATGAGTAATGCGCCTGTTATTTTCTTCATAAATTTATCCTTTACAAATGTGACATGGGCGGAGATGACTGCAGCGTCGATTTTAATGCTTCTGCGCGTAATTCCTTCAGCAATGCACGTACACGATCATGATTTTGAATAAGTTTGCCGAGCGGCGTGTCCTTGATGAGATCAAGCGCTTTCTGCTTCACGCCACAGGTACCATCAGAATTGCGCTTCAATATGCGTTCGAGCCAGTCGATGAACATTAAGCGACAACCCTCATCCACCTGCTTCATATATTTTTGACGCTCTTCGCGTGACATACGATCGATGCGGAAAATTTTCACGCCACTTTTATGATTGAGCATGACATCCTGACCGAGGACAATCCGCGCCTGCAGCTCATCCATGATACGATATGCGTGAGACCCTATATACTTTTGCTGATTGAGTTTTTGAATAAATGTTCCCGCGCGAATGCTATCGATAATGGGGGTTATTTTGGTATGACATTGCGTTTCGCCAACTGTTGCAAATCCTTCAAATCCTAAGTTGTTTTTGTAAAGCAATCCGCTTATCCGCGAGAGATAAACAATTTTGTTGACATAGTGGCGAGGTATAAATATCTGAAGCACGCTGCCACGAGAAACATCAATTTTTTGTAAAAGTTTTGATAGATATTTTTGATTAAAATCATAATATGTGCATATTTTTTTAATTAATTCTGTGGGGTCATGAGGAGCAGCGCTTATATTATTTTGGTAATAAAACATAGTTGATTCCCCGCGTGTTTCTGCATTACCCAAGAATGATAAATTGACGGACAAAAGATTTTGCTGAATCTCTTGGAAATAATGATCCATGATTCCTTTATCAATCTTCTTAGTGGTAATAAAATTAAGAGCATCTGAAGTTTTTTGACAATCATGCCAGAATCTTAGGGGAATGAAGTTATCAACAGCATCCTGTTGCTCAAATTGTAAAATATGACGATAAAGATCTTGCATGAATCTAAGTTCACCTTTGTGGCCGTGATAGAATACATAAAAGGGTGCTTGATCAAGAGCGTGCGTGTCTGCTTGTGTAAAATGGCGCTCGCGGTGTAGCATGCTCAATAGTGGTATGTTGTCAGGATTGCCCAACCATTCAAACAATGCTTGCGTGTGAACGTTGTTTGTGCATTGAAAGTGATGATGACTTGCAAGAAAGGCTTCCATGATGGTTGGAGCCCTTGCGTCAATATGTCGTGTTTTTAAGAGAGCTTCGACGAGTTCCTGATTTTCTTGGGCATGATCAAATGCATTCTTTCCTGATGTGTCGTGCATATAAGGGTTACTATCATTATCAATAAATAACTCGATGTAATGCTTAACGGTAGGCGATTGGTGTAAAGTATAATATTGAACGAGTTGCCTCAGGGCCTCTTCGCCGATTAATGATACTGCTGTTTGGAGGTCAATATTTGCAGCGTAGAGATCCTCGAAACATTTTTTAAGAGCATCTATAATGCATACATTGTGGTGAAGATCATGATCAAATTGTTCAAGCGCTTTCTTTTTGAGTTCATCAATTCTTCTTTGTAGCTTGCTTCGCATTGTTTGGTAATAATGATTATTGGGTATTTTATTTATAAAGAAAATATTATGTAAGTCTTCTGCGGGTGACTGTGGCTTCTCAAAATACTGTTGCCATACGAGTCGTGGTGATATGGTATAAAGTTTTGTTTCTAATTCCTTAATAATTTTTTGTGCTCGTTGAGCGATGACGGGATGCATGATATTCATGAAATCATCGAAGGCGATTTTTGATGCAAATTTTCTTGCGATGGGCTTAAGTGGTTGTTCTCTGTGTAATGCATCGTATAATTGATGTTTAAAATTTTTGATATAAAGATCTTTGATATATGCTATTCCTCCGGTTGCTACAACGCCGAGACAGCATAGTGCTGTAGCATAGGGGTGACCAGAAATGTATGAAGCGGTTGCCCCCGATAGGGACCCAGCGCCTAACAATATCATTTTCTTGGGGGTTGCATGTCGAGATATTTGGTCAGATATATGTGACCAGAGCTGAGATAGTCGCTCCATCCCATAAGCCTGAAATGGCCCTAAAATGGCGCATCCGGCTAGGATGAGGCGGGGTAGGCGAGAGATTGTCATATTCATAGAATAAAACCCTTGATTATCCATATAAATTAATCTTATTTATGTATAATTTTACCATTTGAAAATATTGAGTCAAATGGGGGGGGGGTGGGGCTCCGTGCTCGGTATCCGTTCTGAAGACATACTTTCAAAAGGCCGCACAATACAGTTACTGAAGTAAACCCCTAAGAGGCAATTTATTGATTTCTATTTGAAATTTTTGATACACTCAAGAGCGTTATATGCCAGCGTATTTTGTTCAGAGGATGTCATGATGAATTATTTCAGGCTATCTATGATTATGATCGTGGGGTGGGTTGCTTCATCTTTTGGTACCGATCAGATGCAGTGCAATGGTAATGAAGTATTATGCGATCGTCGCTATAACGATGTCGCACAAATTATGTGTCATAATGCGACGAGCTACGGATTTTCTCCGGTGCAGGATCAAGATATCGATGTTGAGGCGCAGCTTGCTCATGGCATACGCGCGTTTAAGATTCCTTTGCACTATGATTATGCAAATCGTTTGGGATATTACGATGCGTTGATTCGATCTTATCTTAAAGAGCTTAATGATGAAATGCTTACGGTAGAGAAAGAGATCGGTCATAAAAAATCGACGATGTTTGTTTCGTTTGAAGAAAAAAAACGAGAAGTTAAAAAATTAGATAATGAAATTAAAGACACGCAACGTGATATTGACGCAAAAAAAAGTTGGTATGATAGTCTGCCAAAGTTTTCGTTAACGGGTAACTCAAAAGCGTTGAGAGCGCTCGATTATGCATCGACCATTGGGGCACTCGAGATTAAAAAGGGATTTCTCATCGCTGCAAAAGAGACGGCGCTCAAAGCGCTTGAAGTTGCTCAAAAAGCGGGAGATGTCGTGGTATCGCGTGACACAAGACTCGATATGTTGCGTATTCGTAAAAAATTGCTTGAACAAGCGGTACTACCTTTGACGGCGCATCATGGTGAACGTACTATTTTTGCTTGTCATGCATTGCCTAAAGGGGAAGTCTATAGTGATTTTGTTGGTCAGCTGCTCAAAGCGGCACCCGATACCTTAAAGCCGGCGCTTGAAGTAGTGCTAAAACCGCTGAGCGGTCTCTATCAAAAGGGTGTAAGAACGGCATTTGGCAATGCAGAGGACACTGGTGGATTATTCCCCTATCCTGCGTGTTTACTTGACACCTCAGCAATGTCACTTGAAAAATTTTTAGGAATTATTAAAACATTTCTTGATACCAATCCGCATGAAGTAGTGACAATTCAGTTAAATGATTTTGTTGGTAATGATGATATGGTTGCAAATATTTTTGAGCAAAGTGACATGATTCCTTACGCATATGCGCACGATCGCGCTCAGCCGTGGCCAACATTGCGTGAGCTTATTCGTGATAATAAGCGACTCATCGTTTTTAGTGATGCTGGCGGCTCTGAAAAAATATATTCCTATGCATGGATCAATAATCGTAATTTCTACACAAGTCCGTGGTCATCGCGCTACGATATCAATTCCATAGATCCATTTGTAAATCCGCTGACACCGCTCACCACATTTGGTAATTTTTCATATCATGATCATGAGCCATATAATAAAATTCTGTACTTTCATCATACGGTTACACCGGGCATGGCAGCAAATGAGAAAGATTCAGAGCGCATTAATACCATAAGCGTTAGTTTGCCGCTCTTCACGCGTATTGCAGACGCTGCTCAGAAAATACCGACTTGGATTTCAGCCGATTATGTTCAGCGTCCACACGGAGATCTCATGAAGGCAGTCTCAGTCCTCAATCATGATATATATAATCTGATCCACAACAAAGACGCTTTGACCAGAGATGACGTACAGTAGATAAAGAAGAGGGTTACTCATCTCGCGTAAATTCGGTGTACTTGGTATGTTTGCCTTTTGCTTTTTCAATCGGATACTTCTGCTTATTTTTTTCAATCTTTGCTGTCGATGCTGCAAGAATATCAATGTTGCAATCATGTGATAAGACGAGTATCCAATTAAATACGTCTGCTAGTTCATCGCGGAGCTTCTCTGGATGATGTTGTACCATGTGGGTGATTTCTGCGTCAGTTTTCCACTGAAACAGCTCGAGCAACTCTGCAGCCTCAAGCGTAAGCGAAATAGCGAGATCTTTCGGTTTATGAAACTGCTGCCAATCTCGTTCATTGCGAAAGGTGATTAATTGTTCAGTTAAACGTTTAATAGGGTTGTTCATGGATTTATTACTCACCAAAAAATGACAACATAACATTATTAAGTATAGTATAAGTTTTCTCTTATGATGAAGTATCTTTTTTACTTGACGCGGTTGGGTATTTTTTCAGTACACTGTAAGAAATTATGTGAAACGCACAATAAAAAAGGGAGTGCTATGATGGAGCAAAAATATGGTATGTCCAACTATCACCTTATTGCGGGTATTATAGCGATAGTGGGTGCATTCGCAGCAGGATGGTATATTTCATGTCTCTATGCCCCCAAGACACCCATCACGCATTCGATGATACAATTGCGGCAAGCCATGCGAGAATTATGGGCACAACATGTAATATGGACGCGCGAGTTTATTGTATCACAAGCTGCGCATGCAGATGATCTTAAAGCGGTTACCCAACGATTATTGAAAAATCAAGATGATATTGGCAGCGCGGTTGTTCCCTTTTATGGAAAAGCTGCTGGTGATGCATTGGCAAAATTGTTGCGTGAGCACATTGTTATTGGCGCAGAAGTGGTCAAGGCGGCACAGGAAGGAGATAAAACAAAACTTGCTGATCAGGATAAAAAATGGCATCAAAATGCGCAAGATCTCGCCACGTTTTTGCATAAAGCGAATGAAAAAAATTGGCCGTATCAAGCACTGGTTGATATGTTGAACGAGCACCTAAAAGTGACTACCGAAGAAGCAGTTGCGCACCTCAAAAAGCAGGCTGATGCTGATATTGCTGCATTTGATAAAGTATTTCCTCAGGCAATGATGATGGCAGATGCATTAAGTGATGGTATTATCAAACAATTCCCTGAAAAATTTAAGGCGTGATATTACTTGCCGATATTACACGAGATCAACGCATTTTTTCCTTTAAGCAATCTGTTTAATCGTTATGCTTTGAGCGTTTGCCTGGGTCTCTGCTCCATTGGCGGGAGTAATGGTAAGTGCAGTTGAATTTCCTGCAGGATTAATAACAGATATTACCGAATTAGGTGCCGTTGTTGTAATGAAGAAATTACCAACAATAGGATGTCCGCCCGAAGTTGGGTTCATATTAACAGCAACAGTCTCGGCAAGAGGGACACCTTGTAGTTCAAGCTGCAATTGGCCGGGCTCTGTGGTATGTACCTTAAACGTAATTTCATATGTTCCAATAGAGGGCAATATAAAATTTGAAGGATCAACGCCACCAACACGAACAATACTGCCTGTTACTGGTCCGTTACGCGGAAAAGGGACCGATGCGCCAGCCGCAATTGTTGCGGCGTAATCGGTTGGCCCAAGGTTTCCTATTCCGGCCGTTAACCCATAGAACATGGCAAAACTTGATATAGTTCCTGGAGGACCCTGCGGACCTACAGGACCCTGTGCTCCAGCAACACCCTGTGTACCTTGTTGACCAACAGGACCTTGAGTACCTGCGGGACCCTGCGCACCAGCGGCACCTGCTGTTCCTGGAGGACCCTGTGGACCTATGGGGCCTTGCGCGCCCGCAGCACCGGTCGCACCGGGAGTACCCTGTGGACCTACGGAGCCCTGTGCACCTGTGGCACCAGCTGTTCCCGGAGGACCCTGTGGACCTATGGAACCTTGCGCGCCAGCAGCACCGGTCGCACCGGGAGTACCCTGTGGACCTACGGGGCCCTGTGCACCTGTGGCACCAGCTGTTCCCGGAGGACCCTGTGGACCTATAGGACCTTGTGCACCATCAGCACCGGCTGTACCCGGAGTACCTTGGGGACCTATGGGACCCTGTATGCCCGCAGTACCCTGTAGACCTTGAGCGCCAACAAGACCTTGAGCTCCTACAGGACCTTGTGCGCCGAGAGGACCTACAGGACCTTGTGGACCGGGAGGACCGCCTGCAGGACCCGTATTACCAGTAGCCCCAGTAGCTCCAGTAGGACCAGTAGGACCGGTTGCGCAGATAGGACCACTTGGACCAATAATTGGGCCATTGACCGTCAAAGTGCCGCCTACAGAAGTATCTCCCACAACCGCTAAGCATCCGGCAGTGAGGCCACATTGAACTAAGAGTTTACTCAGCACTTTATACTTTTTATTTTTGCTGCATCCGCGCGTTATTGGTTCGTCCTCAAATTGAATCAATGCATCACCGTTAATTAAGCATTGAGTATACTCAGTCAGCAGTTCTGACATCTTGATATAATCATTGTATTGTATTTCTTCATGATGCATGTTCAGAGCCTGAGTCATACGTGCTACGACGTACAGCATTGTGTCATAGGACGCAATATGCATACCGTTTTTAAGATCAATGCAGACCTCATTTATCCTTACATCTTGTTGCATATCAATATCATGATCATGAAGCGAAACTAAAAGATCGCGTACGTTTTCTGGTACGCGGGCAAATCGAATCTCTGACGATTCTGTAATAAGAGCAGCTTCTTGATCAAATAAACTGCGAGATTGATGCTCAATGTTTTGTCCATAAGCGTGCAGCCCCAAGAGCCATAAAAGCGCAAGCGAACTTTTTAGCAATTTGCACACATTTACCATAAAATCTCCTGAAAAATGATACATTTATTAATTGTTTGTTTTATTTTTGACTCAGCTGGTTGAGCTTTTCATTATAGAAGCGTAAATTCCTTTGGAGATGAACCGAGTTAGAGCATACAGATAAGGCTGCGCGTACCGCTTTTTCTCCAATCTCATATGCGCCGACATACCATGCGATACATCCGAGGAGGTCATATCGCGTGTATTCATAAAGCAGCTTTTCTACAAATAATGTATCTGAAAAAGGGTACGGAATTTCGACTGCTTGCCGCGCAAAAATAAAGGCAAGTGCAAATTCGCGCGTGTCCCAATAGTGCTGTGCAAGAGCTACAAGGGGCTCAGCTCGTTGAGGGCGTAATGAGTGTGCTGCCAAGTAATTGCATGCAGCCTGATTCCAATTTCCTAAGGCCTCATACGCCTGTGCGAGTCGATACCGCGCCATAAAATTTTCTTCATCCCATCCGTGCATGCCAACACGACGTTCATACCACCAGCACGCGCTGCTCCAATCATCCAAGCAGGCATACGTTTGTGCAAGATAGAATGTCAGGCGTTCATCGTGAGGATTACGCTTGCATTCTTGTAAAAGTATATCTCGATCGCGCAACCAACGAAGTCTTGATTTTTCAGATCCATAATCTGTACTGATCAGCTCAAAAAATATATTGTTTGGTGCTTTATGGGGAGAAACTTGATTCAATGTTTCATGTACCACACCAACAAAACGCGCGGTCGTATGACTTCTTATAAGACGTTGAGCATAAAAGTCGAGATGTGCATCCATAATTCGAACCGAATAAGATTCATGTGTATCATGACGGTGGCTTTCACAAAAATCAAGCAGCCCCTGAACACTATGGAGGTGCCATTCTGCGTCAGGCATCAACATAAAGCAAACTTCGGGGAATGTTTCTTCTGCATATTGCAGCGCCCGATTGCGCGATGTTGCAAAATCAACAAAGGGCTCTTGTAGGATGATACCGCGAGAAACCCTGTGTTCTGAAAAGAACGCTTCTGTGAGTTCAATGGTATTATCCGTTGAACCGGTGTCAAAAATCAAAAAATTATTAATACCTCCTTCAATAAGCGGAAGTAATGTCTCACGAATGACCGGCGCTTCGTTCTTGACCATTAATACGACAACTAACAGATCATCCGCATGTTGCGCGCAAAGACACCGTGAGAAAGCAAGGAGCGTAGCTATAAGCACGTCACGGGATCTCGGAGCATTAAGTGATGGTATTATCAAGCAATTTCCTGAAAAATTTGCCGCGTAATTATTTGTCGGTAATGCCGATAACACCATATCCAATTTTTGCGCCGGAGTTGCCACTCGGTTGTGAGGTAAGGTCATCTTCTCCCGCATGGATGAGGATAGATCTTCCAATGATTGAGTGAGGACCGTTGAGTGATATTACGTTGTCGATAAATTCATAGTGAGCGGTTCCCGATGCATCAGCTTCAATATTTCCCAAATCGCCCACGTGACGCTCAGCGCTGTGTGGGCCACCATGTGGCTTTTTGGTTGGATTAAAGTGATTGCAGAAACTTTCGGTGTTTCGTGGATCACCAAAGCAGTGTATGTGGAATCCATGTTTTCCCTGTGTGAGATTGTTGCATGTTACCGAGACATGTACGCCATCTTTTTCCTGTGAAAAGGTAACAACACCGTTCACCGTGTTGTTATTGGTAGGGTGAATAACCGCAACCGCTTTATGAACCGTAGGGTACCAAGGTGAATACGTATAAAATCGATATCCGATAAATATACCGGCGACCAACGCGATGATCGAATAGGCAACAGTAATGATACATTTTGACGATGAGGTCTGCATAAGGGCTCCTTTTTGTCTTTTAAACTTCCTGTTTGAGTAGCTTAAGCTCATGGTGCAGAAAAGCGCAAGCTTCTCGAAGTTTACCACTAATTTTAAGTATTTTAGTAAAAAATCATTATTTTTCATTCAATTTGAATAATTTTCTGATAAGGGCGGTGTGAGTATAGCTTCCTTTATAGTCTTAATAGTATAAAAATGATAAAAATGTGGTATAATTTTTTGTAAGTAATAAACAAAAGAGTCGGCGGAGCTTGGCGACCACATGATGAAAGCATGTGGTTGCTTGCTTTGGACATGCTTTTTTGTAGGTGCTGGTAACTCAACTAACGGTAAAGGGAAATATGCGATGAACGGGTATAATCGTATTTTTTTTGGTTTTGTAGGGCTATTGTTCTGGGGAACGTTATTATATGGTGTGACCAGCGTTCATATTCCCGTTAAAATAGCTGTTATTGGGGCTGGGCTTGCGGGCGAAACAGCGGCATATGAACTGAAAAAACAGGGTTTTGATGTTGATCTTTATGAGGCAAAGCAGCGGGTTGGTGGTAGGGTTCTTTCAGTTGAGATCGATGGACATGTTACTAATTTGGGTGGCAATAATCTCGTCGATTGTGGTAGTGCAGACCATATTCTTGAACTCATCGAAGAATTAGGTCTTACCGTTGAAAGTCTTTCTCTGCAACGCTTCATGTCTCAATATTTTGATGGCACATCGCTCATCGATGTGAGAGGACGCTTAAAACAATTAGCGTGTGCTCCTGATGAATTATGGCACAAGTTGACCGAATATAAAAAGGGTGCGTATTCGATGCAAGATATACTTGACCGTCTTTTCCCGCATGATCCTATTTTGCATAAGATATTTTCTGTGAAATTAGCAGATTATGAAGGTGCTCCCGTACATATGCTATCTCCGTTGCTTGTTGATAGCTTATATAATCGTCTTTTAGTGGGAATACATGTTTCATCTGATAAAAAAGAAAAGTTCACTATCATGTATGTCAAAGATGGCAATCATCTGATTACCGAGCGGCTTGCTGAACGTCTGGGAGATGCAGTACATCTTGGCATGCCATTAATCAAAGTAGCGCGTGATGAGCATGGCATGTATCATCTTTTCTTTGCCAATGGTGAAGAGCGTACCGCAGACATTCTCATTTTGACCATGCCCTGTCCTGTGTATAACGATATTGAGTTTGATGCTGATGTGATTACACCTGACCACCTTGCTCAAATTACTTCGGTCCAATATGGCACCAACGCAAAAATTTTACTTCCTTCATATGATAACCGTATGTGCGGTGTGTTTACCAATGGCCGTATGATCTCTTATATCTACGAACATGTGGGAACCATCGTTGTGTATTATGTCAATGAGCATGGATTTTTCACTGAAGAAAGCATTGAAGAGCATTTTAAAAAAGATGTACGGCTTTTGCGCCATATTTATAGGCTTCCGCGCGATGTAGCTGAAAAGGTACAGATTGCTGATGATACTGCGCAATGCGTTGCCTACTACGGTCCGGTAGGTCATAGTTGGCTCAACGATCCTTATGCGCAAGGTTCATACTCATGTATCGGCGCGGGGCAGGAAGAGATGTTGACAGCGATGGAATGGTATCAAGGAGAATTAGTGCGTGTACTCTTTGCGCCATTGCATAATAATACGCTGTTCTTTGCAGGTGAGCATGCAACAATTTTGCTTGATCATTGTGGCACGATGGAAGCCGCAGTCGAATCAGGGATGCGTATTGCACGCATGATTGGACATCACTGGAAGCTTTCACTTGTTTGAGTTCACAAAATTGTATCATGCACAGATGAGTGTTCGTAGACGCTTCGCGCGTCTAACGATACACTGAAGCGTGTGTGAGAAACTACTTTTTTATCTGAAAAGAATTGTCTATGAATATGGAGCAGACAAAAACGACGCGATGGATTGCCGTAACAGGAGGTGTGTGTTCATCTCTGGGAAAAGGCATTCTGACCTCTGCGTTGGGAGTCTTATTAAAATCTGCGGGATATCGTGTAACGGTGATGAAGCTTGATCCGTATCTTAACGTCGATCCGGGGACTATGTCACCACGTGAGCATGGAGAAGTTTTTGTTACGATGGATGGTGCTGAAACCGATCTTGATCTTGGTCATTATGAACGCATCTTAGAGATACAGTTAACACGCGCATCATCGGTGACCTCGGGTCAAATTTTTCAAGCAATTTTAGAACGAGAACGCTCGGGAGCATTTCTTGGTGGTTGTATTACTATGGTGCCGCATGTGGTGGATGAAATTTGTGAGCGTGTGAAATCGATTGCTGAGAGCGCTGCGGTGGATGTTGTGCTGATTGAAGTTGGCGGAACCGTGGGAGATATTGAGGGCAGCCACTTTCTTGAAGCAATCCGTCGCTTAAAGATTGAACTGAAAGAGCGGTTGGTGCATTGTCATCTGAGCTTGGTGCCTTTTTTACAGTGGACGCAAGAATATAAGACAAAACCGACGCAACATAGTGTCATGCAGTTGAAACGTGCAGGACTTGTTCCTGACTTTTTATTTTTACGCGCGGACGATCGCGTTGCACAGCACATGGTTGATAAGTTGGCGCTCCTGTGTGGCATGCAGCGTGATACACTCTTTCAAGTTTTGACGTTTTCGCCGATGTATCAACTATTTCTTGATTTACAAGTACAGGGAGTTGCGCACCATATACAACGTGCATTGGGGTGTGACGAGATAGGTGACGTAAATCTGCAGCCGTGGCATCATGTTATTACGCGTGTGCAGGCCAGTGGCCGCGTGGTTAAAATCGGGCTTATTGCAAAATATACCGGTGCTGATCCGTATATTAGTGTTATTGAAGCGATCAAGAGCGCCGGCTATGCGCATCATGTGCGCGTTGAGATTGTTACTATTATTGCTGAGCATCTTGAACAGCCAACGTCGGCAGCAGGACAACGTGCCTGGGAACAGATGCGAGAAGTTGCGGGAATCGTAGTCCCTGGTGGTTTTGATATACGCGGTGTTGAAGGTAAAATTGCTGCTGCGCGTTTTGCACGTGAGATGAAAATACCCTATCTTGGCTTGTGTCTTGGCTTGCAAGTAATGTTAATCGAATGTACTCGTTCATTGTTGAACCGTCGCGATGCACACTCTACTGAATTTGATCCCCACACAACAACGCCGGTGATCGGTTTGTTAGAAGAACAACACTATGTGAAGCACAAGGGCGCATCAATGCGTTTGGGTACATTTGCATGCCATATTACTCCAGGAACATGCGCGCATCGAGCGTATCAGCGAGAACAGATTTTTGAACGTCACCGCCATCGGTATGAATTTAATAATGACTATCGTGAAGCATTAGAAGCGGCGGGAGTTGTCTTTTCAGGTGTTTATAGAGCAAAAAATTTAGTGGAAATTGCAGAGCTTGCGCAGCATCCCTTTATGGTCGGCGTGCAATTTCATCCTGAATTTCAATCATCACCGCTCGCACCGCATCCATTATTTGGTTCATTTGTCCAAAAGATTATTGAGTTGAGCATTACATCTGAGCAGACCGCGCGATTAACATGCTCTAAATCGAGGCAGTCTCTTGATGGGCAATGTCATCGGTGATAAAATTGAAGATCGAAAAAAGGGTGATTAATAGACCTCGCTGGTGTCGTGCAAAAGGATGAATTATATGAAAAAATGTGGAGCAGCGCTCATAGTATCGTTATGTTTTGGTGTAGCGATGTATGGTGCAACAATGCAAAGAGTGTCATCACCGTGTAGAGCGACGCAAGATTGTGACAGAAAAGTACACAGTCAATCTGAACAAGATATTAGTGATAGCAGATTTTTTTGGGATAATCTCGGATTTTATTTTGATGCCAGCAAGGAGCGGGGGAAGCAGGAAAAATTTTTGGGTATGATGCTCTACGTGCTCAACAACAACCGCAATGTTCTCTCTTCATGTAAAAGTGAATTTGCGGTAACTACGCGAAAAGGTAGTTTTAATGTGAGAAATTACTACCCGTTAAATGTTGCAGCGCTTCTTGCTAATGAGAGTGATACGGGTGATCCTGAGCGAAAATTTTTTGAAGACGTGGCTTGTCTTGATACTGATCATGAACGGCGACTGGAGGTCATATGCAGGGGCATCCAATGGAAATCGCGCTATGTTGTGCGACTAATGCTGGAAGTGGGGACTGATATTACCCGCGCGTTGTGCATTATGAAGACGCTGGTTGCTACATGTGAACCGGTGCATGATCAATATCTTCGAAGTTGTAGAGAGAATGACATGCTGCCGCAAAAGGTTTGCTTGCAAGGTGCAGGTGATGCATATAATAAATTGAGCGCCATGTATAGATCATCACAGGACAAATATAAGTTGCTGGGAATTACACTTCTCTTGCTCGAGAAAAATCCGGATCTTACGTATGTTGCCGAGATGATTGAGCGGCCGCATTTTAAAGATAAAGAGTGTTTGGGATGTCAGGTAATTGTGGACAGATTGAGAGGACAAAAAGATAATTTGACATTGCTCCCGCTTCCTTCCGCGCCACCAGCATCATGGTATCCAGATATAACCTCCAATATTACTAATCATGAGGAGCAGCCCGGTTTACCGGTGTACGAAGGTTCATCATCATCATCATCATCTTCATCTTCTTCTTCTTCTTCTTCTTCTTCTTCTTCTTCTTCTGCGTTTGTTCCTGGTTCTGATGATTCGCAGAAAAAAGTTGTGCAATCATGACCGCTCGCACCGCATCCATTATTTAGTTCATTTGTCCAAAAGATTATTGAGTTGAGCATTACATCTGAGCAGAACGCGCGATTAACATGCTCTAAATCGAGGCAGTCTCTTGATGGGCAATGTCGGCAGTGATAAAATGGAAGATCGAAAAAAGGGTGATTAGTAGACCTCGCTGGTGTCATGCAAAAGGATGAATTATATGAAAAAATGTGGGGCAGCGCTCATAGTATCGTTATGTTTTGGTGTAGCGATGTATGGTGCAACAGCGCAAAGGCCGTCATCGCCGCGCGGATCGATGCAAGAGTGTGACAGAAAGCAGAATAATGATAGCAGCAAGCCCTTTTGGGATCTGGTTATATTTTATAATAATGCCAGCAAGGATCGTGAGAAGCAAAAGAAAATTTCAAGCATGATGCAGCACATGATCGCACAAAGCCGCAGTATTCTTTCTTCATGCAGAAGCAATTTTGAGGTGATCACACGAAAAGACGCTTATACTTTCAAAGAATGTTATCCATTGATGGTTGCGACGTGCATCGCCGATGATAGTGATACGGGTGATCCCGAGCAAGGATTCTTTGAGAAGGTGGCGCTTCTTGATACTGATCTTAGCCATCGACAGAGCATTATGCTTCAGGGTATCAGGTGGAGGTCGCGCTATATTGTGAAGCAGATGCTCTGCGTGGGGACCGATGTTACCCGTGCGCTACACATTATGAAGCCGCTCGTTGACGAATGTGAATCGTTGTATAATGAACATTGCGAAAATTATAAAAACTATGAGATGCTGAATCTAAAAGATATTAATCCTAAAAATTTAATTAAATTACGTAATAACTTGAAAAAAGCATATTGCTTATCACAGGACAAATATAAATTGCTGGGAATTACACTTCTCTTACTCGAGAAAAATCTGGATCTTACGGGTGTTGCTGAGGATCATCCGCATTTTAAAGATAAAGAGTGTTTGGGCTGTCAGTCCATTGTGGAGAGATTGAGAAGACAAAAAGATAATTTGACGCAATTGTATCAAGATCTAACCTCCAACATTACTGATCAGCAGGAGCAGCCCGGTTTGCCGGTGTGCGAAGGTTCATCATCATCATCATCTTCTTCTTCGTTTGTTCCTGGTTCTGATGATTCGCAGAAAAAAGTTGTGCAATCATGACCATGAGATTGCAGTGTGCAAGTGAACAGAATGCGGAATATGTAAATCATATAAAAAATACGATCATCTAGATGTTTATTATTGACTTTAACAGATAAATATTAATAACATTTCTCGAGAGAAATACCACTGCGAAATGCATCATAAGGTTAATCATGCGACGCTGTACCTTATATGTACCTATGCTATTTATTCACATCATGCTTGGGGCATTTGATAGTGGACTAATCCTGTTACAATCTAATTTACAAGCATTGTCCTCAACAACAAGTCAAAAACTCAGCTTATTCGACTATTTACAAAATATTGCACAAGACGCAAAATTTGAGAAAAGCGTGAGTTGGCATTTTCTCAGTCGAAAGCCGCTATTTCAGCATGATCCTGCTTATCAGCAGTTCATTGAAAAATTTTCGAAACAACAAGAAGAGCAAAGAATTTCACAAGACAAGATATTGACTTGGGTATCTGAGAAGCCTGCTATAAAAGAGCTTTACAATAACGGAGACTTGCCACTAGAACAAATTTTTTTACGCGAAATAGAATATGCAGATACGCATGAAGTATTTTATCATGCGCACAAAGGAGATGTGCGCGTATTGCAGGATTTATTTAGGGTGATCGCAAACTTTTTTAATCGTTATGAGGATACAGGATTTGTTTATGTAAGAAATGGCGTTATAGATTCTCTTAAAAAGAACATGGGTCTTGAAAAAACTATAGAAGAAAAGATAAAGCCATTACGTGGTTTTAGAGGGGATATTGAGGATTATGAGCCCTCTGTACAAAAAGTACTTATATCAGCCAATGTGCATCTGCTTGGCAATGTGGTTGCAGATTGGAACGATTCTACGATTTTGTATTACGCTCATAATAGATCTCTTAAATATGACCCTTCTCTTGTGAAGCAACTTTTACAAGAGTATGATTTAAAGCTTAATCAAGGCCTTCAAAATATTTTAAAGATGCCGCTGTCTGCAAGCTTATTGCAAATATTTATCCCAAAAAATATGTTGAAAAATTGTGTCTATATATCACGGTCTTTTGGTTTTGTATTGTCAACAGATCCAAAGCAATTTCACCAAATGCTTGGCTGTATTATATTGCGTTATCCAGACGAATATTGTACCCAATTTTATAAGATATATTCTGAGGGGCAGGCTCGTATCTATGTAGATCAAGATGCTATGCTGATGAACCTTCGCACACCGGCAAACCGGGCTGCTCCTGC
>Ga0206846_1042_pt1 | contig 23433 bp, 35 predicted proteins | sample Alteio_BWOrgCont_20_FD_152878 | JGI IMG/M metagenome (GOLD analysis project Ga0206846, IMG submission 152878) | Enriched cells from forest soil in Barre Woods Harvard Forest LTER site, Petersham, Massachusetts, United States -... | ecosystem: Environmental > Terrestrial > Soil > Temperate forest >... | reverse complement strand
TGAAGAGAGTTGAGGCTAAGTTGACTGAGTTAGTTGGTAAAGAGAGATAGACAACGAACTCTGCCATACTGGTTTATAGGAATTGTAGCATAGTATCGGTACCCACGTACTACCATCCAAAGCGGTGTTTCATTTAATTAGATTTTTTACAGGATTTTCCTTCTAAATCTTGCGCTAAAGCTCTTCAGGCGTTTCATTAAATGAACTGAGGGTTGTGCAACCTATCACAATACCTATGATGCTGTATATAATATGCCTTGCAGTGAAGGCTTTTGCAGTGATTAGATATAATGACAACTGAAGCATATTCAACGAATAAAACCACAGACAGAGCCAAAGAAAGCTATGATAAAATAGTTTGTGGTATAAAATCTATGTACCACAATAACATCACTCATATTGAAGCTGATGAAGCCGCAAGGAACCTGATAGGTCTATGTAATATAATTATAAATTATAAAATTGAGCAAAAACGCGAGAAATACGCACAAACAAGCAACGAGATACTATGAATGATATTGACTTAAACCCCTTAATAATCTAGATTCTATGCGGGCGATCTCCTGATCTCTCCTGGGTGTCGAAACCTATGACCTTAGACGGTATAATCTACCGTAAAACAGATACAGCCCTCGATTTATTTATGATCGGGGGGATAATGGCGTATGTCCAAGGCTTTGCCCAAAAAGGCTATTATAACTGTTCTAAGGCAGTTTTTCGAACTCCCCCCATCGCCAGTGAATCCTATTCTTTGGCTGTCAAACCTTTTGTTTAGCAAATGAAAGCAGGAGAAGCTATATGACTGACAAACATACCATTGCCTCATCATCACGCTTTTACCCTATTAATATCAGATGCTGTAGCAAATGTAAGGTATTACTAACTAAGGAGTAGACATGTCAGAAGCCAAGAAAGCAGTTATCTTAGCACGAGTTTCAACAGCAGAGCAAGAAGATGGTCATTCCATCGATGCTCAGAAGCATAGGCTGATAGAATATTGTCAAAGGAAAAATCTTGAGATTATCAAGATCTTCACGATCATAGAATCCTCAAGTAGAGGAGATCGCAAGCAATTCATGGAAATGATCAAATTCGCTAAAACTCAGCGTGAGACAATAGCTATAGTAGCTGATAAGGTAGATCGTACTCAGAGAAGGATTTCTGAAATCCCATTGCTAGAAGCGCCTATTAAAGAAGGTAAGATAGAGCTACATTTCAGAACTGAAGGATATGTAATACACAAAGACTCACAGTCTCATGCGAAGCTTATGTGGGGTATGAACGTTTTGATGGCTCAGTCTTATGTAGATAGCCTTAGCGATAACGTCAAAAGAAGTCTCGATCATAAACTGCGTAACGGCGAGCTAATAAGAGAAGCGCCACTAGGTTACCTAAATACCAAAGATGAAAAAGGAGCGAGTACAGTAATAGTTGATCAAAGCAAAGCGCCTATAATCCAGAGAATGTTCTTAGAGTATGCGACAGGCGCATTTACCCTTGGAGAAATAGTTATAAAGGCTAAAGAGTGGTGGCTGCGCACAAAAAAGAATAACTGTCTAAACAAGTCATCCATCATACACGATATGCTTCAGCAACCTTTTTATTACGGAGAAATGAAGGTTAAAGGTGAGCTATGGCCTCATCGCTATGATCCAATCATATCTAAAGAAACATTTAATACCTGTACAGATGTACGTTTAGGATGGAACAAAAAGCCATTCAAATACTCAGGCAAAGATTTCGTATTCAGAGGCCTCATAAAATGTGGCTCTACGGATCGTGTTGTAACAGCTGATACTAAAAAGAAGACATATAGTGATGGCAGCGCGGCGGAATGGACTTATCTAGTTAGCTGGGATGAAGATGATCCAAACAAGAGAGTCTATACAAGAGAGGATATAATCTTGGGGCAAGTTGAAGATGTACTAGCTAAAATAGGCATCAGAGACCCAGAAATCCTGCAAGAAACGCTGAATCACCTTAAAAATACCAATAGCCAAAAAATCTTTTCATATTCAGGAGACGGCTTTATTGAAGAAAGAGCATACAGAGATAGAAAACAAATTATGCCTACTTGTAGACTTAAGACTAAATAAAGAATTAAATGCAGAAGAATTTCAGTCTAAAAAGCAAAAAATGAAAGATCGTCAGTATGAAATTACTCGTCTATTAGAAAATTACGATGAAGCGGATGATAAATTCACCAATGTCACCTCAATGCTGATAAATATAGCCTCTGAAGCATGTGAAACTTTCAAAGGTTCGAGTATACCCCAAAAACGTGAAATCTTGAATTTCGTATTTTCGAACCTGAAGCTAAAGGCTGGAAAGCTTGATTATTCCTTGCGTTTCCCGTTCGATGTTTTTGAAAAAACGTCAAATCGTACGGAGTGGCTCCCCGGGCCGGATTCGAACCAGCGACCTAACGGTTAACAGCCGTTTGCTCTACCACTGAGCTACCGAGGAATTGACAACAAACATACAGCTTAATTCATTACAATATGTTTTTCAGATCTCCTGTATAACAAAACTCTTCTCATGATACCAGAGTTTTTTTATAAAAATCAAAATAAATTTGGATTTTCTACTATTAGCCTGCTAGCTCTCCATCTTTTAATATGTTCTTGCTTTTTTCAAGCTTATTAAGTTGATATTTAATAACTTGATTAGTAATTTTAATAACAAAATCTGGCTCTATTCCGGTTTCTTCGCAAAAATGCACAAAAAATTCACTTTTTCCAAAAATCCAATTTCTTGCTTCAATTTCATATTTCTTCTGCTCTTTATTGCTAGAAACATTCGACGCATCTATAATAGCTTGTAGAATTATCGCTCTTCGCAAAGTTGATTCTGGTGAATAACCTGTAAACTTTAGTTTTTCGAAGGGAGCTTGAAATTTTATTATATTTGTCATGTTGCTAAAATAATAATGTTTGTTATAGCTACTTCATATACCAAAAGTTTAACTCACCACTAATAGCATTAATTGATTAATAAATAGTTAATACAATATATGCAAATATAACAAATAGTAAAAGTATATTTAAATGAATATTATGACATTTTTCTTAACAATAATTATGATATGGATTATACTACTCTTTTTGGCCCTTCCTTTTGCCATTCAAATGCCAAAACGAGTGATAAGAGGGAATGCTGATGGCGCTCCAGAAAAACATTATTTACTACAAAAATTGTCTATAACATTACTTATCTCAATTGTTATTACCATAATCTACTGGTATATTGTTTACTATAAATAATGATAAGCATAAAATGTCGATAGTTACAAGATTCGCGCCTTCACCAACTGGATATCTGCATATAGGTTCTGCAAGAACTGCAATTTTTAATTATTTATATGCAAAACATTTTGGTGGAAAGTTTTTCCTCAGAATAGAGGATACTGATAAAATAAGGTCAACGAAGGAAGCAACAAACTCTCTGCTAAACGGCTTAGAATGGCTTAGAATAGACTATGATGGAGAAATTATATTTCAATCACAAAGAGAGGCAAGGCATGTTGAAGTTGCAAATGAGCTCCTAGCTAAAGGAAAAGCATATAAATGTTTTGCTACACAAGAAGAAATAGAAATTGAGAGAAAAAATACGATAAAAGATGGTAAGTCCTTCCTGTTTCAAAGTAAATGGAGAAATTTACCAGAATCTTATCACAATAAAGACATGAAATATGTGGTAAGACTTAAAGCTCCAAGAGATGGTAAAACAATTATCCATGACCAAGTTCAAGGTGAAGTTGTTGTTTCAAATGATGTTTTAGATGATATGGTATTACTCAGAGGGGATGGGTCTCCTACATATATGCTTGCAGTAGTTGTAGATGACCATGACATGGGAGTAACTCATATAATTAGAGGTGATGACCACTTAAATAATGGATTTAGACAAAAGCTACTATATGAAGCTGCTGGGTGGGATGCGCCAATTATGGCTCACATCCCACTAATACACGGACCAGATGGTGACAAGCTTTCTAAAAGGCATGGCGCTCTTGGTGTGGATGTATACAGAGATATGGGGTATATATCTGATGCTTTATTTAACTATCTTCTACATCTTGGATGGAGTTTTGGAGATAAAGAGATAATATCAAGAGATGATGCTATTAGATTATTTGATGGAACTCATATTGGTAAAGCACCATCTAGAATTGATTTTAATAAGATGAAATTTATAAATGCAAAATATCTAAGACTTTTTAGCAATAAAGATTTAATTTTAATTATTGAAGAGGAATGGAAAAAAGAAAATATCGAAATGGATAAAGTTACTCTTTCCTCTTTAGATAAAGCAGTTGGTGAAATAAAAATAAGATCTGAGCTTACAAAAGATCTAGCTGAGCTTGCAAAAATCTACCATAGCAAAGATATTTACGACTTTTCTTCTGAAGCTAAAGAAATAATTGCCTCTACAGATGTTGCAATTTTTGAATCTGTAGCTGATATGATTCAATCCATCGATGATATAACTAAGGAAAATATTCAATCTTCATTCAAAGATTTAGCAGAACAATTACATATGAAACTAGGACAATTAATGAATCCTATAAGAGCTATTATAACAGGAAAAACTGCATCACCAAGTATATTTGAAATGATAGAGATTCTTGGCAAAGATGCAATAGTTGCTAGACTTGCACGTTATAGAGAAGTGTAAGTTCTCTTATCTCGCTTATGTACTTCATCGGGTCTAATTGCCACCGGTGGTAATATGCTTTTTGTCAATTTTGTGAAATTTTTACGATGATCAAAATCTATTTCTATTTTATATATTTCATAATATAACTGCGGTTAATATAGTGAATTTATATTATTTAATCTAAAGTTGCATTAGAGGAAAAGTAAGAGTATTATTGTGAAAGTTAAAATTAGTGCTGCTCATATCTCAGAAGCTGTTGTACCTGTAGTATATGCGAAGACTTACGCTGGTTAACTCCCACTACATTCGAATTCAGAGCTTATATGTCTTCATAATGTATTTGTCTAGTAGGTATTGTGCCAAATCCCAGATTAAATCATACAAATGGTTTTAAGGACGAAGCAAGCAGAGCTTATATAAATAAGGCGAGCACTCTGAGATCTGAAACCATTTGTATGATTTAATCTGAAAAATAGTTAGATAAACGAGATACTATTTTTGGCGTCAATATAGGGGGGGCGAATAAAATAAAATTTATCTAGTAAATCCTATCCAACATCTCGTACCTAACAGTCATTAATTATCAAATTAACTCGTAACTTGTACGCATAAAGTAGTAGGTAATTTTTACTAGGCGACAGTTCCTAAAACTTTGTGTTTTAATTTTGTAGCAAGCCTACTAACCGTTCTTGAAGCCGCTCTCTTTTCAACTACACCACGAGACACACCCTTAGAAATTTCAGCTTGGGCTTTCACAAAAGCAAGTTGCGCTTCTTCATTTGAAGCTCCTCTAATAGCTATGAGAACTTTCTTTAAATAAGTCCTAATTCGTGTAATTCTGCTTTTATTAATTGCAGTTCTTTTTTTTATTTGTCTTAAAGTTTTTTTTGCAGATGAATGATTTGCCATTTAACTATTATTTTTCATTAATTTCCTGAAATTCTTTCTTACTGTTTGCGAATTGTATTCCCTTTGCAGTTACATCTCTTTCTACAAATTCAATATATCCAACTGGAGCGTCATCCCCGTGCCTAAAACCAGCTTTTAAAATCCTTGTATATCCACCTGGCCTTTCTTTATACCTAACACCAAGTATAGAAATCAATTTTTCTACAGCAGCATGATCTCTGATTTTAGAAATCAATCTTCTTCTTGTAGTTAAATTTGAGTCTTTGGCAAGAGTTACAAGTTTTTCAACATATCTTCTTAATTCTTTTGCTTTTGGAAGAGTTGTTTTAATTTGTTCGTGTACAATAAGTGCAATAGCCATATTTGCAAACATAGCCATTCTATGTGAACTCGTCCTATTTAATTTTCTTCCAGATAACTTATGACGCATCTTTTATAACCTAATTAATAAGGATCTTCATATTTTTTAGCAAGTTCAGTCAGATTTTCTGGGGGCCATCCCGCGATGTCCATTCCAAACTTTAAAGAATAACTTACTAAAATTTCTTTGATCTCATTTAATGATTTACGACCAAAATTTGGTGTTTTAAGCATCTCTGCTTCTGTTTTAATAACAAGATCTCCAATATATACAATATTATCATTTTTAAGACAGTTTTGTGAGCGAACTGATAATTCAAGCTCATCAACTTTCTTAAGTAACACTGGGTTAAATGGCAATTCTTCCAGAGCCTCTTGAGCATCTTCCTCTACATCCTCAAAAGTAATGAATGATTGAAGTTGATCTTGCAAAATCCTTGCAGCAAGGGCAACAGCCATATCTGGCGATACAACCCCATTTGTTTCAACCTGCATTATTAACTTATCATAGTCAGTAACTTGGCCTACTCTAGCATGTTCTACCTTGTATGAAACAGACTTAACTGGACTATACAAACCATCAATATTAATAGTACCAATTGGATTATTAGAATCTCTGGCACTAACCGCAGGAACATAACCTTTTCCAACAGTACATGTAAGATCCATATTCAAACTGGATCCTTTAGCCAAGTTGCAAATCACTTGATCCTTGTTCAAAATTTCAACATCTTGATTAACTTGAATCATACCAGCAGTAACGACACACGGTCCAACTGCTGATAATCTCAATGTTTTTGCTTCTGGGGTATGCATCTTAACTATCACTGACTTTAAATTCAAAACTACATCAGTCACATCCTCTTTTACGGATTCTATTGAAGAAAATTCATGCTCAACTCCATCTACACGCATCGCTGTTATTGCAGCCCCTTGAAGTGAGGACAATAATACTCTTCTTAGAGCATTCCCAAGAGTATTCCCATATCCTCTCTCTAACGGCTCAACTACCACTCTTGCTATATATCTCCTCTTTTCATCTACATTGACAGTAACTTTACTGGGTTTAATCAATGAATTCCAATTTCTGTTTAATGATAACATAATTTAATTACCTAAAGATTACACTCTTCTTCTTTTTGGTGCTTGACACCCATTATGAGCAACTGATGAAACATCTGTTATTGTAGTTACGATAAAATTTTGATTAAAAACAGCTCTAAGTGCTGATTCTCTTTGAGAACCAGCTCCTTGGACCTTTATAGATAAAGTCCTAAGGCCATGATCTTTAGCATCTATTGCAGCTTTATCCACAACTACCTGTGCAGCAAACGGCGTTGCCTTCTTTGCGCCTTTAAAACCATTTGCTCCTGATGAAGAACACGCAATAGTATTCCCCTGAACATCAGTAAAAGTAACAATTGTATTGTTAAAGGTCGCCTTTATATGTACCACTCCAAGTGATATATTTTTTCTTTTTTTCTTTTGTTTTGAAGCTGCAGAACTCATATCTTCCCTACTTAGTAACTTTTTTCTTACCAGCTATAGCAACTGCTTTACCCTTTCTTGTTCTTGCATTTGAATGGGTATTCTGCCCCCTTACCGGAAGCTTGCGTATATGTCTTAGCCCTTGGTAACAACGTATGTCTTTTTTCTTCTTAATATTTAAAGTGACTTCTCTTCGTAAATCACCTTCTACAATATGCTCTTTCTCTATTATAGAACGCAACGAAACAAGCTCATCATCTGTCAAGTCTTTTACACGCTTGTCTTCAGAAACTTTAGCTGCATGACATATTTTATGTGAGAGCGTTCTTCCGATCCCATGTATATATGTGAGCGATATTAATAAACGCTTATTAGTAGGTATATTTACATTAGCTATCCTAGCCACAATCCCAACTCCAGTACGCAATATTATGAAAGGTGATAATATTTAAATATTATATAAAGTCAACCGTTTTTTATAGCTGAAACTATTTGTTTAGCGACGTTTTCAACAACTTCATCAGCGTTTATTACTGATAGTCTATTTTTTTTATCGTAAAATTCAAGAATCTGAGAAATTTGTTCTTCAAATTTCGCTATTCTTGTAACAAGCGACTCAAAATTATCGTCTGTTCTGTATTGAAAATTAGAACCATGGCATTTATTACATTCACCTGCTTTTGTAAGTCTACTATGCTTGTTATATATCTCACCACAATCCAAGCAATTAAACCTTCCTACAATTCTTTCTTTCAATTTTTCCGCATGAATCTTAAAATATATAACTTTATAATTTCCATGGTTTATCTCTTCTAAAAACTTAGCTTGAGATAAGGTTCTTGGGTATCCATCTAAAATAATACCTTCTTTGTACTTCGGTGTTAGTAAAAGTTCAGAAACAATTTGATTTACTAAATCATCACTAACAAGATCACCTTTTTCTAAATACCCAGCAAGCCTATTGCCTAGAGTAGAGCCACTCTCAGATACTTCTCTCAGCATATCACCTGTAGAAAAGTGCTTGAGGTGCATTTTTTCTGATAGAATCCTTGCCTGAGTCCCCTTTCCTGATCCTGGTGGTCCTAGAAATACTACAAGCATAATTTTTACTATTTTATTTTTATTTTCTTAATAGCATTTTCGTACTTACTACTAAACAAATAAGTTTGTATCTGAGAAAATGTATCAATAATAACATTAACTACAATCAACATACTTGTTCCTCCAAGAGCAAAAGTCAAAGAAACTTTTGAAGCAATAATCTCAGGAATCAAACAAATTACACACAAATATGCCGCTCCTAAAACAGTTAATCTTGTTAATAAATAATCAAAATATTCTGATGTGTGAGCTCCTGGCCTTCTACCTGGGATATAGGCCCCATATTTTCTCAAATTATTAGCAGTTTCTTCTGAATTAAAAACTACGGCTGTATAAAAAAAACTAAAGAAAATTATTAAGATAGCAGTCAAAACCATAAATAATGGTTTTCCTCTATTCAAATAAAGTAAAATATCGTTTAAAATTCCATCTGTCGACTTTGCTGCATCAACTATCGTAAGAGGAAAAAGCAAAATAGAATTGGCAAAAATCGGTGGTATTACACCTGAAGTATTTAGCTTCAACGGTAAATATGTTGAATCACCACCATAAATTTTATTTCCTACTTGACGCTTTGGATATTGTACAAGAACCTTTCTTTGAGCCCTCTCAAAAAATATTATCAAAAATATCATTAATATAACAAGAACTATGATTCCAAACACTATCACTGGTGAAATAGACCCCTTACGAGCGAGCTCAAATGTTGAAATAAAAGCACTGGGCAATCCAGAAACTATACCAATAAAAATTATTAATGATGCTCCATTCCCAATTCCTCTGGTAGAAATCTGTTCACCTAACCACATCAAAAGTAAAGTTCCTACTACCAGAGTAACTACTGAAGATACAATAAAAAATGATGGACTGATAATAACAAGAGGCCCATCTACAGTCGTGATGTTAAGAAGCCACCTTGAAATTCCATAAGCCTGGAATGTAGCCAAAAATACTGTTAGCAATCTTGAAATTTGATTTATTTTCTTTCTGCCACTTTCCCCTTCTTTCTTTAACTCTTCAAGTGGTTTGTAAGCAATTGTTAAAAGTTGAATTATGATAGAAGCAGTGATATATGGCATTATTGCCAGAGCAAAAATCGACATCCTTGACAAAGAACCACCGGAAAGGACGTTAAACATCCCTAGAATCCCTGCTTGATTTTGAGCCGCTATATCAGATAACGCATTAGTGTCAATCCCTGATACAGGAATAAATGAGCCTATTCTACACACCACTAAAACTAATAATGTGAAAATCACCTTACTTTTTAGATCGTTTTCTGAAGAATTATTAGCTTTGCTCATTATATTTTCTTACTTGATTTCACCGCCTGCTTCTAAAACGCTTGTTTTTGCAGCCTCAGAATAAGCGTCCAAATCAAAAGAAACTTTTGAAATAAGCTTCTCATTCCCAAGCAATTTTACTGATTTATTAGGTGATTTGATAATTCCAATTTCTGCTAAAAACAAATTATCAATTAGCTGACCAGATTGAATTACTTCTGATTTGAGCAAATAATTAACCACCTCAAGCTTAAGTATATCATATCTGAATCTTCTTAAGGGATTAAAACCTCTTTTTGGAAGTCTCGCAATTATAGGCATTTGCCCACCTTCAAATCCTTTTATAGCGACACCAGATCTTGCTTTTTGTCCTTTTGTCCCTCTACCCGCTTGTTTGCCTTTTCCGCTTCCTATGCCTCTTCCAAGTCTTTTTGTGACTCTTTTAGACCCTGGAATATTATATAAATTATTGAGTTTTATCGGCTCGAATTCCATCTTAAACCTCTTTAAATTCAACTAGATGCTTAACCTTATTTATCATGCCTCTTATAGAAGGAGTGTCTTCCAATACACGTTCTCTATGCCTTTTATTAAGACCCAATCCAATCAAATTTCTTTCTTGATTGCTATTCCTACCTATTGGACTATTTTTTTGGATAATTTTGATATGTTTTTTTGTCATAAAATACTCTACTCTTCTATCATTCCTGTCTTTTTAGGTTTCGTACCAAGTTCTGATATCTTGAGCCCTCTTCTCATGGCTACGACTTTCGGGGAATTTAACCTGCTTAAGGCGTCAAATGTTGCACCTATCAAAGTATATACATTTGATGAACCAAGTGACTTTGCAACTATATCATGAACTCCTAAAGTTTCAAAAATTGCCCTCATTGCACTTCCAGCGATTATGCCTGTACCAGCCTTTGCCTTTCTTATAACAACCTTACTAGCGCCAAATTTTCCAGCCACATCATGATGAATTGTCCTACCTTGGTACAAAGGAACTTTTACCATTTGTTTTTTTGAAGCTTGAGTTGCTTTTGCTCTTGCTTCAGTAACTTCCTTAGCCTTTCCGTGCCCATAACCAACATGACCTGCTTTATTTCCGGATACTACACAAGCTGAGAAAGAAAATTTTCTACCACCTTTAACAACTTTAGTAACTCTGCTAACGTCAACAAGTACTTCTACAATACCATCTTCATGTTTATCTTGTTTGCTCATATATCTCTCTTAAAATTCTAAAAATTCTCTAGCAGAATCAGCAAGCACCTTAACCACACCATGATACTTATATCCACCTTTATCAAAAACAACCTTACTTATACCAGCTTTTTGCGCACGCTCACCTATCATTTTCCCAATTTTTTCAGCATATACCTTATTCACTAGAGATTTTTTCTCTTGCTTCACAGTTTTTTCCAATGTCGAAGCTGTGGCTATAGTTAAACCCTTTGTATCATCAATCAATTGAACATATATATGTCTTCCTGATTTAAACACAGAGAGCCTTGCCCGATCAGACTTCTTACGAATTGCTGTTCTAACTCTCTGTTTTCTAACTTCAAAACGTCTTGCTGTATTACGCATCTATCATTATCTCTTATTTTTTAGCTCTTTTTGCCTTCTTTACGTTGGACGTACTGTCCTTTACGTTTAATTCCTTTACCTTTGTAAGGCTCAGGCGGTCTTTGCTTTATAATTACCGAAGTAAATTGACCTAGTAACTCTTTATCAATACATTCCATTATTATTATATTTTGTTTTGGAGTATCAACTCTGATTCCTTTTGGAATTTCAAATTTAGTATTATGACTTTTGCCTAATGTCATGTTTAAATAAGGTTCTTTTACAGCCGCTCTGTAGCCTACACCATTCACTTCGAGCTCTTGCTTATAAGCTTCTTTAACACCTACCACCATATTACGAATAATGTTTCTCGCCGTTCCCCACATAGCCTTAGTTTGTTTCTCAGCATCATTTGGGACAACCACAACAGTGTTTCCTTCCACAGAAATAGTAATATTTCCCTTAAAAGACTTAGAAAGCTCCCCTTTTGGGCCCTTCACTTGCAAACTCAACCCAGAAACATTCACAGAAACTCCTTCTGGTATAGCAACTGGTAATTTTCCTACTCTTGACATTATCTACTCTCAGAATACTTTACAAATTACTTCACCACCTACACCTAAAACCCTTGCCTTTCTATCTGAAATGACACCTTTCGATGTGGTTAATATATATATACCAAGTCCATTATAGTGAGTTGGTAAATCTTTAATAGATTGTGTAACCCTCTTACCAGGCATAGATACTCTCTTGATTTCACTAATAGCGCCTTTTTCACTAGTCGAATATTTAAGAAAAATTTCTAGAATGTTGAAAGATTCACCTTTTTCTACAGTATAACCAGCAATATATCCCTCTTCTTTCAAAACCACGAGAACAGCTTCTTTAGCTTTTGAATACGGACACGTTACAACAAGTAACTTACTTTTTTGACCATTTCTAATGCGTGTTAGCATATCCGCTAACGGATCTGACATTGTCATTTTTCTTACCAACTTGACTTTATTACACCTGGAAGCATACCTTCACCACCAAGTTCTCTTAATTTTATACGAGATAACTTGAATTTTCTAAAATACCCCCTTGGTCTTCCAGTCAATTCGCATCTATTTCTTAATCTTGTTTTTGCTGAATTCCTAGGAAGAGAGGCTAGTTTTGCCACTAAAGCAAACCTATCTTCCAAAGAAAGACTCTTATTATAAATAGCTTCTTTTAACGAAAGCCTTTTCCTAGCAAGAGAATGAGTCAATCTTGCCCTTTTTAAATTTCTTTGTACTGAACTTTTTTTTGCCATATCTCTAATTTATAAATGGTAAATCAAAACCGACTAGCAAACTTTTTGCTTCTTCATCGGAAGGACACGTAGTTACTATAGTAATATCCATACCACGCAATATGTCAATTCTATCATAGTTAATTTCAGGGAAAACTATCTGTTCCTTTATTCCAAATGTAAAATTTCCTCTACCATCAAAACTTTTAGCATTAAACCCTTTGAACTCTTTTACGCGCGGCAGAGCTACATAAACCAACCTTTCCAGAAAATCATACATTCTATCTTTTCTTAATGTCACTTTACAACCAATCTTCATCCCCTCTCTTAACTTATATACAGCAATAGATTTTTTTGCAGTTGTTACAATTGGCTTTTGTCCTGAAATCAGGGTTAAGTCGTTCAAAGCATGATTAATAACTTTTGAATCAGCCACACCTTCACCCACACCCATATTAATAACAATTTTCTCAATCGACGGAATTAAATGCACATTTTTATAATTATAAGTTTTTTGTAACTCTGGTTTAATTTTTTTTGTGTATCTTTCCTTAAATCTCTCTGCCATCATTTTCTACCCTCTTTATCTATAAGATCTCCAGAAATTTTTGCAAATCTCACTTTTTTACCATCTTCCAAAACCCTATAGCCGACTTTCGTTGCTTTTCCAGATTTAGGATCTATTAAAGCAATATTTGAAATTTGAATTGGCAACTCTTTTGTTATAATCCCACCATCACTTTCTCTCGAAGGTTTTGTATGTTTTTTAACCAAATTAACCCCAGCTACAACAGCCTTGTTTACTTTAGGGAAAACCGATAGTACAACTCCTTTTTTCCCTCTATTTTTGCCTACTGTAACAATTACTTGGTCGCCTTTTCTAATTTTTAATTTAATCATCACAACACCTCTTGCGCTAGTGATACTACTCTAAGAAATTTTTTTGCTCTCAACTCTCTGGTTACTGGGCCAAACACACGAGTTCCTATGGGCTCACCCTGCTTGTTTAGAAGGACAACCGCATTTCCATCAAATTTTATGACACTCCCGTCCAGTCTTCTAACACCAGTCTTTGTCCGCACAATAAGTGCACGATGCACATCACCTCTTTTTACTTTGCCATCAGGCTTTGCGTCTCTAATTGAAACGACGACAACATCTCCAATATTAGCGATCATATGATGCGAACCACCTAAAACCTTGATACACATCACCTTTCTCGCGCCCGAGTTGTCTGCTACATCTAGCACACTCTGCATTTGGATCATAATAGACCTTAACCATTAAATATGTATTTTTCGAGCTATATAAATAGCATTTTTTTTGTATTTGTCAAAGGTTTTAAGCCTTTGTAATTAACTTATAGTCATTTACTTCGAATTCCTTACGGTAGCTTCTGGTCGCATATCCAAGCTTTATTTTGGCTTTCCCCAGCTCGTCAAACAATCCAACTTAAAAAAACTACAATAGCACAATGAATCATACTGGAATACATTAACCCAATACCAAGCTAATGCTCAAAGAACCTAGTGCTACTTATCTTAATATATTAGACTTCTTTCTAAGCTAATTTTTAACGACAATTTTGTTGTCAAAACTTTGTGAACCTTTTAAGCATGCGATAGATTCTCCTGGCGCTCACTTTCGTTTTTCCTAAAAATTTCTCCTTATAAATTCAGTATAATAAAGAAGTCTATTTATTACACTTACCACGTCTTACGCCACACTCTCTTCTTATATAATTAAGAAAAGCAAATTTCTTCATTAAATAAGATGACGACTAAATCCTTCAATCTAATTTAATCTATAACTTCGTCTGTTACAATAACCCATTTTTTTGTTTTAGAAATAGGTCTACATTCAATTAGTCTAACGTTTTCACCTTCTTTGCAGGTAGAAAATTCATCATGTACAGCATATTTCTTATATGTCTTAATAGTTTTATGATATTTTGGATGTTTAAAACGCCTCTCAACTCTCACAGTTGCAGTTTTTGCAGCCTTAGTGCTCACAACAACCCCAGATAGAACTCTTCTAGGCATAATTAATCTCCTTTTTTTCTTTTATTAAGCTCTGTACTCGCTCTAGCTATAACTTTTCTAGCTTTTTTAAACAAGCTATTATCAGTCAACTCACCTAGTTTGTACTTAAATCTAAGAGCCATTAGCTCTTTTTTTCTAGCAGATATTTCTTCAATTAATTTATCATTTGCTAAATCAATAATCGAAACATCAGATTTCTTTATTTTTCTCTTACTCATATCTTTTTACTATTTTTGTTCTTACAGGAAGCTTATCACTTGCTAACTCTAAAGCTCTAACAGCCACCTCATCAGCTACACCATTTACCTCAAATAAAATCCTTCCAGGAGAAACTCTAACAGCAAAATATTCAGGAGACCCCTTGCCTTTACCCATTCTCACTTCAGCTGGTTTTTTTGATACAGGCAAATCCGGAAATATCTTGATCCACAATTTTCCTTGACGCTTCATATGCCTTGTTGCAGCACGCCTTGCTGCCTCAATTTGACGAGCTGTTACCCTCTCCATATCAAGCGATTTTAGACCATAGTCTCCAAATGCAAGAGTGGTTCCAGCTTTAGCCTTTGCTTGAACTCTTCCCTTGTGAGCTTTTCTAAATTTTTGCTTTTTTGGACTTAACATGTTTTCAACCTAGCCATTATACTTTCTTTTATTTTCAACAAAATCACCTTTATATATCCATACTTTTACACCAATGACACCATACGTTGTATGAGCTTGCGCAGTTGAATATACTATATCTGCTCTTAATGTATGCAAAGGAACTCTACCCTCTCTATACCACTCCATCCTTGCTATTTCAGCGCCACCAAGCCTTCCAGAAACATTAACTCTAATCCCCTTTGCCCCTTGCTTCATTGCGGACTGCATTGCTCTTTTCATAGCTCTTCTAAAAGACACTCTTTTTTCGAGCTGTTGAGCTATACCTTGTGCAACCAATGCAGAATCTATATCTGGTTTTTTTATCTCGTGGATATTTATATATACCTCACCACTAGACATTTTACTAATCATCTTCTTAAGATTTTCTATATCTCCACCACTTTTTCCTATAATAATACCTGGCTTTTTAGCATGGATATTAACAATAACGCTTCTATTGGAAGGTCTTTCTATTATTACCTTACCTACATTTGCTTGAACACACTCTTTCTGTACAAATTTTCTGATTTTAAGATCTTGGATAACCAAATCTCCATAATTTTTTTCAGCATAAAAAATTGAGTCCCAATTTTTTATGAGAGTAGGACCAACTCTGAAGCCATTTGGATTAACTTTTTGCCCCATTACTTACTCTCCTCTACTTCTGTTACTTCAATATACAAATTGCTAAAAAACTTTAAAATTTTTCCAGCCCTGCCTCTACCTTTTGTTTGCATCCTTTTCATCACCAAAGCTTTACCAACCGTTGCAGATGTAACTACTAAACTATCTATATCCATGCCAAAATTGTTTTCTGCATTTGCTATAGCAGATCGCAAACATTTTTTTACATCATCAGAAATTCTTTTTCTTGAAAATGTCAGTTGAACCAGAGCATCAGACACTTTAGCGTTTCTTATACTTTCAGCAACCAAATTCAGTTTTCTTGGACTAACACGAAGCATTTTAGATGTAGCTTTTGCTGTATTTTTATTTTGAGACATAACTATTTTCTCTTTACTTTTTTATCCGCACCATGGCCATAATATGTTCTAGTTGGGGAAAATTCACCTAATTTTCTTCCTACCATCTCTTCGGTAACTAATACTGGAATAAATTTATTTCCATTATGCACAGAAAATGTAAAACCTACAAACATAGGTAATATCGTTGATCGTCTTGACCAAGTTTTTATTATTTCACTTTTTCCTGATTCCAATAATTTCTGGACTTTTGCAAGCACATAGCTGTCTACAAACGGTCCTTTCCAGAGTGATCTTGCCATATAGTTTTACCTTAAAATTTACTTTCTACGCTTAATGATATACTTACCAGTTGTTTTATTTTTACGCGTCTTCTTACCTTTTGCAGATTGTCCCCAAGGACTACACGGATGCCTACCACCTGAGGTCTTCCCTTCACCACCACCATGCGGATGATCAATTGGATTCATCGCAACACCCCTAACAACAGGCCTTCTACCAAGCCATCTGCTCCTACCGGCTTTCCCAATCGTTTCGTTTTGATGCTCAGCATTTGATACAACACCTATAGTTGCCACACATTCTAGAGGGACTACTCTTAATTCACCTGATCTTAACTTAATTTGAGCAAATCCATTATCTTTACCAGCTAACTGTGCATATGCACCAGCAGATCTCGCAATTTGCCCACCTTTTCCAGGCTTCATTTCAATATTATGAATTTGAGTTCCTACCGGAATAGCGCGAAGTGGCATACAGTTACCGAATTTAATATCCGCTTTTTCACTAGTTATAACCGTGTCACCAATTACAAGCTTCTGAGGAGCAAGTATATATGAATATTTATTATCACTATATTTTATAAGAGCAATATATGAAGTTCTATTTGGATCATACTCTATACGCTCAACAACAGCTTCAACATCAAACCTGTTACGCTTAAAATCTACTATTCTATATAATTTCTTGTGCCCACCACCCCTATGCCAAGAAGTAATGCGGCCCATATTATTTCTACCGCCAGTACTTTTTAAACCTTCTGTTAGAGGTTTATGTGGACGACCTTTCCATATATGAGATCGATCTACCTTTACCAAACCTCTCGTTGATGGAGTGGTTGGATTATATTGCTTCAAAGCCATTACTTAATACCTCCACTCAAATCAATAGTTTGATCTTTTCCTAACGTAACTATTGCTTTTTTCATGCCTGACCTTCTTCCAAGCCTTCCCTTAAATCTCTTTTCTTTTCCTTTCAAATTTACAATATTTACTTTCTTTACCTCAACCGCAAAAATATCAGAAATCGCCTTTAAAATATTATCTTTGGTAGCAGAAGGATTTACAGCAAAAACGTACTTATTTTGTTCTGCCAAAATAGTAGACTTCTCTGTTACCAATGGAAATCTCACAACATCAAAATTAGAAACTATCATTTTAACCTCGTCACTAAAGATGCAAGCGCAGACTCCGTAATTATAACACAATCATGCTTTATTATATCATACACATTAGCGCCAATTTGAGGAACAGCGTTTACTTTATGTAAATTTTGACAAGCTAATGCAAAATTTTTATCGACTTGCTCATCATCAATTAAAAAATAACTTACAAAACCAAATTGAAGCATTTTTTCGCTTAAATCTGATGTTTTAGGAGTTTTTAACTTTATGTCTTTTACAACAAAAAGTGAATTTTCTTCAAATTTTGTTGACAGAGCATGCATCATACCAAGTCTTCTAATTTTTTTAGGCAAAGCATATTCGTAACTCCTTGGACGCGGCCCATGAGAAACAGCCCCACCTCTCATATGAACCTGTCTCAAGGAACCCTGTCTAGCTCTACCAGTTCCTTTCTGAGAATGCGGTTTTTTAGTAGTACCAGATACTTCAGAGATGGTTTTAGTATGCTGAGTTCCAGCACGTCTTTTTGCAAGCTGCCAATCAATAACCAATTTTATAATATCAGGACGAACCTCTAAACCAAATATTTCTGGGTCTAGATCAAGCTCTCCCAATTCTTTTTTATTTATATCATATAATTTAGTCTGCATAACCCTAACCGCATACACTATTTCTTAATTGCGTCTTTTAAAAAAATGACGCTACCTTTAGCTCCGGGAACACTACCTTTTAAAACCAGCACTCTATTGTCATGCTGCACATCAACTACTTGAATATTCTGTACAGTAACTCTTTTTGCACCTAGATGCCCAGCCATCTTCTTTCCTTTAAACACCCTGCCAGGATCCTGTCTACCTCCAGTAGAACCGTGAGACCTATGAGAAACAGAAACACCATGAGTTGCTTCTAATCCACCAAAATTATGCCTCTTCATTACCCCGGCAAAACCCTTGCCTATAGAGATACCAGTAACATCAACATACTGGCCTACCACAAAATGATCCACATTCAATTCTGACCCAATTTCAAGCATATTATCTCCAGAAACTCTAAATTCTTTTACAATTTTTCTAGCTTCTAAATTAGCATTTTCAAAAACCATTTTCATAGGCTTTGTAACTCTATTGGCTTTCACAGCACCATAAGCAAGAACCACGGCTTCATATCCATTCGCTTCAACTGTTCTATGACTCATTACGTTGCATCGCTGCATTTTAAGTAACGTAACCTCAATTCTCTCCCCATTGTCACTAAATTTTGAAGTTGAACCTAATTTTTCTAAAATCAAACCCGTCCTCATTTTTCCTCCTCCACTAGCTTAATTTCCGCCTCAACACCAGCAGGTAAATCTACTTTCATCAAAGCATCAACTGTTTGCGGCGTCGTAAAGCTTATAATAATAACTCTTTTTTGAGCCCTAACCTCAAACTGCTCGCGTGATTTTTTGTTAACGTGAGGAGATCTAATTACTGTGAACTTTTCAATATCTCTTGGGAGAGGTATAGGACCACTAACATCTGCACCGGTACGCTTGATTGTCCCAACAATATCCCTTGCAGCATGGTCAAGTAATTTGTGATCGAATGATTTAAGTCTTATTCTTATTTTTTGGTTATTCATTTTTGCCTTCAATTTCTAAACAGCTAAACCTGTGTTCCAACGTTTTTTTATAAATTCAGGTTATAAATCATTTAATAATTTTTGCCACCACGCCTGCGCCGACTGTTCTTCCACCTTCGCGTATAGCGAATCTGAGACCTGGCTCCATAGCAACTGGCGCTATCAACTTCACTACCAAATTAGCATTATCCCCAGGCATAACCATCTCCTTACCAGCAGGTAACATTACCTCACCAGTCACATCAGTAGTCCTAAAATAAAACTGCGGCCTATAATTATTGAAAAATGGCGTGTGCCTGCCACCCTCATCCTTCGATAATACATATACCTCAGCCTCATACTCAGTATGCGGCATCACAGACCCAGGCTTAGCTAATACCTGCCCCCTAGTCACATCCTCCCTCTTCGTACCCCTCAATAATACACCAACATTATCACCAGCCTGACCCTGATCAAGCAACTTCCTAAACATCTCTACACCAGTACACGTGGTCTTAACAGTCGGTACAAACCCTACAATCTCTATCTCCTCACCAACCTTAACTATACCCTTCTCTATCCTTCCAGTAACTACCGTGCCCCTCCCAGATATAGAAAATACATCCTCAATCGGCATCAAAAACGGCATGTCAAGCGCCCTCTCAGGCTGCGGTATATAATTATCAACAGCTTCCATTAACTTAATAATAGCCTCACGACCCCCAGCCTTGCCCTCAAGCGCAGCTAACGCAGAACCTCTAATAACAGGTACCTCATCCCCTGGAAAATCATACTTGCTCAATAACTCCCTAACCTCTAACTCAACCAAATCCAATAACTCCTCATCATCAACCATGTCAACCTTATTCAAAAATACCACTATGGCAGGTACACCTACCTGATGCGCTAATACTATGTGCTCCCTAGTCTGCGGCATAGGACCATCAGCAGCACTAACCACTAATATGGCACCATCCATCTGCGCAGCACCCGTTATCATGTTCTTTACATAATCAGCATGACCAGGACAATCAACATGCGCATAATGCCTCAAACCAGTCTCATACTCAACATGCGCAGTCGATATCGTTATACCACGCTCCCTCTCCTCAGGCGCAGCATCTATCTCATCATACTTCTTCTCCTTCGCACCACCACTCTCCGCTAATACCTTCGTTATCGCAGCAGTCAACGACGTCTTGCCATGATCTACATGCCCTATCGTCCCAACATTACAATGCGGCTTGTCCCTCCTAAATACATCCTTAGACATAATATAAATCCCTATTAAAATTTAACATTTAATTTTCTAAACCAATAAATCTGCCCATCTGGGGCATATCCGCTCAATCATGGAGCGGGTGATGGGAATCGAACCCACGTAGCCAGCTTGGAAGGCTGGAGCTCTACCATTGAGCTACACCCGCACTTAAGTTGGGTGGTGGAGGGAGTAGGATTTGAACCTACGTACGCTTACGCGGGCAGATTTACAGTCTGCTGCCATTGACCACTCGGCCACCCCTCCGGCAGTAGAATCCAAATAAAATATTATTTTGTTACAGCCAATTTCCAAACACAAAGAAATAAATTGTTGTATTTGTCTACAGTAGACGCTAACTTTTGTCAAGTACAATTATCAATTCGATAAAAGAGAATATGAAAAAAAAATCCCCAAATAAAACATATTACATATATGGTAAACATGCATGTCTAGCAGCAATTTCTAATAAATCACGAATAATTCATAAAATTTATATAACAGAAGAAAATAAAAATTTAATAAGTATTAATAACAATAGTAAATTAGAAGTTATAACATCAAATTCTCGAGATATTTCTTGTCTACTTGGTAAAGATGTAGTCCACCAGGGTATCACTGCTCTTGTTTCCCCTCTATATAACAACAACCTAGAATCATCGAAGTTTCGTGAAAATTCGACACTTGCAATATTAGATCAAGTTACAGACCCACACAATTTAGGAGCTATAATAAGAACAGCAGCGGCGTTTAGCTTATCAGGAGTAATAATACCATCAGATAATTCACCTCCAGAAAATGCGATAGTTGCCAAAACATCATCTGGAGCGCTAGAAACAATCCCTATATACAGAGTAACAAATATTTCATCATCAATAGCGTGGCTAAAAAAACAAGATTTCTGGGTAATAGGCCTTGATAATGACTCAAATACAATGATAAAACAAGATATATTTAAAGGCAAAACTTGTATAGTCTTGGGAGCAGAGGGCAAAGGGATAAGGAAATTAACGAAGGAAAACTGCGATCTTATGGTTAAGATCCCAATAGATACAAAAATAGAAAGTTTAAATGTTTCCAACGCTGCATCTATTGCTTTTTACGAAGCATATCTTGCAAAATTAAATAATTAATGATAGACAAGTAATTCAAAGTTTCATCCTAAATTAGAATTAAGGATTTTAGTCACCAACTATATGTATGAGAGATTTGCTTATTTTATTACCTGACATTTGTAATCCATTTGACTATATAGACTTTTTTCAAACTGAATTTATAACTTAAAACAGAGAAAATATGCTTAAAAATACAGAAAATTCATATGGCACAATTGCAAAACTATTACACTGGATTATAGCAGCTATGATCATAACTCTCCTGTCAGTTGGCTATTACATGACAGATCTACCAAATTCGCCAGACAAGTTTAAAATATACGATTATCATAAAATCACAGGATTTACTGTGTTAGTATTAATGATAATTCGATTAGTTTGGAGACTGTGCAACCAAGTACCAAAAGACTTAGATAATATACCTCACTGGCAAAGGATTGCAGCTGATTTGAATATCAAAGTTCTTTATTTTTTAGGCATTGCAATGCCACTTAGCGGAATTTTGATGACATTATATGGCGGTCGCTCTATTGATTTACTTGGTTTATTTACAATAAAAGCTTTTGAAACAAATAAAAAACTCTCCTCGCTAGCATGGGAATTTCACGAAGCTTTCGCAGTTTTACTAATAGCACTAATAAGCTTACACATTTTAGCTGCGCTATATCACCATTTTATCAGAAAGGACAACATATTTAAGAAGATGCTATGGGGATCAAAAACCTAATTAAATGTTTTTTTTCAAATTCGCTAATTGCCCATTTACAAATATATTTTATGATCTTATAACTAATTAATTCACTTAAATTCGTATCGGTTTTTATGCTTTCGAGGCTTTTAGGAATCTTTTCCTCAAATATGGCCATAGACCTTGGCACAGCAAATACTCTTGTCTATGTACAAGGCAAGGGAATCGTATTAAACGAACCATCAGTTGTTGCTCTAATCAAAGAAAACGGTAACTATAAACCTTATGCATTCGGTCATGAAGCAAAAATGATGCTTGGCCGTACGCCTGCTGATATTGACGCAAAAAGACCACTTAAAGATGGCGTAATAGCTGACTTTAAGAGCGCAGAAGAAATGATTAAATACTTCATCAGAACAGTTCATAATAGACGTTCATTTACTGGCCCAATGATAGTGGTATGCGTACCTTCCGGCTCTACACCAGTTGAAAGAAGGGCTATTCAGGAGGCTGCTGAAAGCGCTGGAGCTCGAGAAGTTTTCCTTATAGAAGAACCAATGGCAGCAGCAATAGGAGCAGGACTTCCAGTAACAGAACCAACGGGATCAATGATTGTAGATATTGGTGGAGGCACAACTGAAGTAGCAGTTATATCTCTTGGTGGAATAGTATATTCTAGATCTGTAAGGGTTGGTGGCGATAAGATGGATGAAGCAATTATCTCCTATATAAGAAGAAACTTTAATTTATTAATCGGAGAATCTACTGCAGAAAAAGTAAAAAAACATGTAGGTACAGCATATATTCATCCTGATAAAGAAGGAAAAATGATGGAAATAAAAGGTAGAGATCTTATAAATGGCATACCAAAAGAGATGCTACTGAGCGAACATCAAATTGCTGAAAGTCTTGTAGAACCTATAAGTCAAATTGTGGAAGCTGTTAAGATTGCTCTCGAATGCACTCCCCCAGAATTGTCATCAGATATAGTAGATAAAGGGATTGTAATGACTGGGGGAAGTTCTCTTCTTAACAATTTAGATCATGTACTACGTGACGCAA
>Ga0206846_1039_pt1 | contig 23661 bp, 19 predicted proteins | sample Alteio_BWOrgCont_20_FD_152878 | JGI IMG/M metagenome (GOLD analysis project Ga0206846, IMG submission 152878) | Enriched cells from forest soil in Barre Woods Harvard Forest LTER site, Petersham, Massachusetts, United States -... | ecosystem: Environmental > Terrestrial > Soil > Temperate forest >... | reverse complement strand
TCCTGCTTTATCAAGTGGAATACGCTTGCCGTCTTTATATGCTTTTATAAAAGCATCGCTGAAACCCTGGGTAACGAGTTGTGTTTTATATATTGCTGCGTCATTATAGTTTGTAAATACGCCCGCTGAATAAGTATAAAACCCATTTTCAGTTTTAACCTCTACCACATTACTTACTCCGCTGAAGATTGCCTTTGTAAGTTTGTGTCTGTATGCGCCCAGCTGAACCCTGTAAACTATACCACCTGTTGCAGGAGGATTTCCAGTATTAGTGCCTTTATCCGGGTTGGTTGTTGTGCCCTTTTCAGGGTTAGTACCCTTATCAGTATTTGTACCTTTAACCACTCCCGTGCCCTTATCAGGATTTGCATTAGTACCCTTATCTGGAGTAACCGTTCCGCCATTTGTACCTTTTGTCGGTGTTGAAATAGCTTTATCTGTCGGTACATAGTCGCCACCCTTCAAATAAACAACCTGTGCCCCTGTTATACCCTGGTTTATTAAATCCTGTTGCCGCTTTTTAGCTACATCATAATCAGAATAGTCGCCTGCTGTATAAACAGAGCTTGAATCTTTCATTGCGGTAGATTTCACATCGGGGACGCTTAAAAACTTATCCATCATTTCGGCAGGAACACCTTTTGAATATCGGCCTAACTGCACCGTATATTCAACCGTAGTTGCAGATGTTGCTGGTTTTGTTTTCCCGAATAAATCGACATATTCACCCGGCTTCTTATAACCAGAACTGTCATAGGTCATAGTATACTGGCCTGTGCTGTCAGTGTACATCCTGTACCATTTGGCAATGGCCGAATCACTTGGCATAGCAGTGTCAGTCGGATAGGTCTTAATTGTATCGTCAAGTAATGAAGCGAAATCAACCCCATCATATCTGCTTTCATCCTCTTCTCCATGCTCTCTCATTTTCTTAGCACTGGAAAGGTCGTAGCGCAACGACACATACGACATAAGAAACATATCGTGATAATGCGTTCCCTTCAACGGGCCTGAAACACTTGGTGTAAGCCCGTCAATATGGTCGGTAAAAGTATAATGCAGGGTTGAACCTATTGTAAAATCAGCTTTTTTGTTAACGTGTATCATAAAGCCACCACCTATTGGTATGGCAAAAGTCTGTTCGGTATACTTTCCTGAACCATCAAGGTTTAACGACCTTATATCGGTTTCATAGGTATAATCGGGTGTAAGAATAGTCGCTGTAGAAGCATTCGGAGCATTTTGCGGAAGGCTGCGTATGCTTCCATCTGACCAATAATAGTACTCGTTACCGGATTTGTCACGCATATCAGTCTTTGAAAGAAATTCAAACGATTCCACTCCCAAAAGCACAAATGGTGAAATGGTCTGCTTCGGTAGGAATTTATAAACAAGGTGAACTCCCCCTCCATCAATCTGCGACTCAAAGTTCCAGTTAAAATTTACCGATCTAATATACTGTCCCAGTTTTCCTTCCATACCATATAAGTTAAACTCAAAATGGTCAGATAATTTCTGGGCAAACACAATATCGTAGGCCAGGCGGCTAACGCCAGGATTTTGAAGGTTTCCTCCATAAGGGTTCTTCACATTTCCGAAATAAGAAAATATACCTACCCCCAAACCTATAATAGGTTTCAGGATAAGTCCCTCAGGAGCCGCCGGGGCCGAAGGAGACTGTGTTTTACCTGTATCAATAGTGGTTTTACCATTTCCGGTTGCAACGGGAGCAGTATCATGCTTAGCTTTTACCGAATCATAACTACTGTAATAACCATGGGAAAATGCCGCAAAAGGACACAAAAGGATAAGAGCCGGTATTATAGTTAAAAGTAGTGTTCGTCTCAGGAGCATATATCGTTTCTTAACGGCTAACTTCCTTGTTACGGAAAAACCGCCTGTAAGGTTACTGATACCATTGGTTATGCGTTATCATAAGCGCATCCTGAACAGTTATTCGCTGGCCACTATTATACGCCACCACAAAAGGGCCTGCTACACCCATTCCGCGAATTTCTTCCCTGTGGTCACGTACTGATTTATAATCACTGTAACGCCCTACTGTATACTTTGTAAATCCGTCAAGCATTTCAGTATTCACATGTTCTTTCATGCTATAGTGCCTTGCAAAATATGCAGTGCTTACGGGGTTATGTAATGCCATAATCTGCACCCTGTATGATACACCGGTTGAACCACCGCTTACATGGGGGGTTACAGCATCGCTGGTGCCGGTAGGGGCCGTTGTACCCGTGGTACCGGTTGATGATGCCAAAGAGCCTGTTGCTCCTCCTGATGTCGTACCTGTAGCGCCACCCGATGTCATACCGGTAGCACCACCTGATGTTGTACCTGTTGCTCCGGATGAAGTCATACCTGTGGGGCCCGTGTTTCCTCCGGAAGAAACTACAACTCCGCCGGCACCCACATTAAAGCCTGTTGCGTTCATAGGATAATGAGCCGCTTGTCCATTCATTACAAATGAAAATTGCCCGGTTAATGATTGTGCGCCCGAAACATTGCTTCCAACTGCTAGCTGGTAAGTAACGGTAAATACTGAATCAGCCGGTAAGCTAATCCATAACATCTTCATTAAATTATCTACAACTTTGAAGGTGGCATTCTGAAGATTACCCTGGGTAACAGTGCAGCCTGCAGGTATGGTCTCTTCTAATTTGGCGAAACCACTGGTAGTACCTTTATGTATAGTTACACTTACAGTAATATTATCGCCAGGTGCAACTGATGTTGAAGAAAGGCTGCGTGTTACAAAAACGCCGCCCACAGCAGGCGCTGGAGGAGCCGATTGCGCCGGGGCTGTATTCTGAACTACCGGAGTTGTTGCAGGCGTAACCGGGGTATTACCACCCTGGCTACCAGAAGCAACAGAAGTAGTGTCAGCTTTCTGAACTACCGGAGGAGTACTGGTATTATTAGAAGGAGGTATGTTACTTGCAGTACTGCTATTGTTTGCGGGAGGCGTGTTACTCGCAGTGCTGCTATTGTTTGAAGGAGGTGTGTTACTTGCAGTACTACTATTATTAGAAGCAGGTGTAGTATTTGAACCTTTGTTGCTGGTATCAGGCGGGGTGGTATTTGCTGCCACAGCCGCGCCACCAATGTTAACCGTAAGCTGGTTAGCATCGGCTTCCTGCTTTTGGTTATCTACAACATATAAAAACTTACCGCCTATGTTCTGCGCACCGGTAAGGCTTGGGTCTAGTGTAACTGTATACGATACTTTCAATGTTTGGTCTGCCGGCAACGAGGCCCATATAAATTTTATGGCATTACCTGAAGAAAGTACGGTAGCTCCTTGTTTGTTTACTGCGCTCGCCGTGCAACCTTGCGGCAAATCGGCCTGGTATTTAGCGAAACCTGAAGCGTCACCTTTATTTATTGTTACCTCGACTGTGAAAGATGAACCGGGATCTGCACTGGAGGGAGCTGTTTGAGCAGCAGTAACATTTGACTGCATAAATACTTGGTAAATGAATAACCCTGCCAGGTTGAACAGTAATACGAGGTATTTTATCATAGATTTTGTTTATTGATCAAAGAAATAATCGATTAATTCGTTAATATCTGATATGGATAACGTAGTAGTTCCTTCAAAGAAATCATCAATAACCTGTGTTATTTCAGAAGATGAGATGTAACCGTTATGGTCCCTGTCAACTGAGGCAAACTTATCGGGTATCTTGTGCATAGTCCCGCCGCTTTGAGCTTTCTTCTGTACTTCAGCATCTACACCTTTGGCAAAAGAAAGCGTTGGGTTTTCATTAAATATGGCGTTTCGGTCTACTGCCGAAGTATCGGCATGTTCCTGCTTTTCTTCAAGGGCTGCTTCCTGTTCCTTTGTTATATCTTTGCTGCTGGCTGTATCTTTCATTACCACTTCCTTCTCTAGCTGTGCTCCTTCATAATGTTGTTCATTAACAGCCTGAGTTTTCGATTTCTTGGTGAAATGATATTCAAGTGTAAAGAAAGAGAACAGGTATTTATCATTCTTGCCTGAAATATCGTAATGCTCAATATTTTTTGAAAACGAAAAATAATAAGCAGCTGAAAGGTTCATGGCAACATTATCAGTAATCCTGAACTTAATACCAAGGCCGACCGGTACAGAAAAAGTACTTCCGCTGTTAAGCGGAGTTTCATACGTATAATCACGTTGTATTATTTTAGCCGTAAGAATATCTGCAGCTGTTTGCGGCTCATTGCGTATACTACCATCAGTCCAGTAGTAATACGGAGTACCTGCAGCGCTTAAGGAATCTGTTGCTGTCTTGTACGACAGGTAACTGAATCCGGCATATATATAAGGAGCCAAAACTGCATTCTTCTTAAAAATCAACCCGTCAAGGTGCAGGTTTAACAAGAGTTCGCCCGAAAATATACTCGACTGGAAGTTCAGGTTATCGGAAGGGGTGTTAGACCGCTCGCTTGCCGAAAGCTTTCCGAGCAATCCATCTACTTGTATTCCTAAAAAACTTACGGGGCGCTCTTCAACGCCGAAAGTATAACCTCCCCTAATGGTGCTATAAGGAGTAATACCGGCGCCTTTGCCAATATCTCCGTTAAAGTATAGAACACCAACTCCGCCCATTATTGACGGTAGCTTACTTGACTTAGCTGTATCTGTCTGGGAAAAACCATTCAGAGAAATGACAGTTAAGATTGCGATGGGTAAAAATCTTGCATTGCTCATGTAACTTGTGTTAGATGAATCTTAGTTTATTAACGACCAACTTGGACTTTTTGTCCATCGCAAATATAATTAATTAAAAGGTTATTATAGCAAAACTACCGACGATTATGTTCCAAATACCCTTACTGCATAGACACTTACTAACAACACAATGTTAAAACCACTTTTCTATATCTATGATATTCATGCCTTCAGGGCCTATCCCTACTGTTACTGCAACATTTTAGCGACCCTCAGAAATTTAATCGTAATTTCGCATCGGTAATTTTTTAAAGCATGGAAAAATACAATGTTGTAGTTATCGGCTCGGGGCCAGGCGGCTATATTGCAGCTATTCGCTGCGCGCAGTTGGGTATGAAAACAGCTATTATAGAACGTTATAGTTCGCTGGGTGGTACCTGCCTTAATGTAGGGTGTATTCCATCCAAGGCATTACTCGATTCTTCTGAGCACTTCTTTAATGCTTCGCACAATTTTAAAACTCACGGTATCGATATAAAGGATTTAAAGCTTAACCTGGGGCAGATGATTAACCGTAAGGCAGAAGTAGTGAAACAAACCTGCGATGGTATAGCTTATTTAATGAAGAAAAATAAAATTACTGTTTATACCGGCCATGGAACATTTGTAAGCAAAAACGTTATTGAAATAGATAACGATGGGAAGAAACAACAAATAGAAGCTGAAAAAGTTATTATAGCCACGGGTTCAAAACCATCAACCCTACCCGGCATTACTATTGATAAGCAACATATTATTACATCCACCGAAGCGTTGAATTTAACCGAAGTGCCTAAAAACCTTATTATAATAGGTGGTGGTGTTATAGGCTTAGAACTGGGTTCTGTTTATGCCAGGCTCGGCGCCAAGGTGCAGGTAGTTGAATTTACCGATGCTATTATAGGCACCATGGACCGCTCACTGGGTAAAGAGTTACAAAAAGTATTAGCAAAAGAAGGTTTTGAGTTTTTCCTGAAACATAAAGTAACCGGGGTTACAGCTAAAGGAAAAGATGTAACTGTAACTGCGGACGGCCCTGATGGAAAGAGCGTATCGTTTAAAGGAGATTATTGTCTTGTAGCAGTTGGCCGCAGGCCATATACTGATAACCTGGGACTCGAAAAAGCTGGTGTAACTAAAAATCAGAGAGGCTTTATTGAAGTGAACGACCATCTTGAAACTAATGTGCAGGGCATTTATGCCATTGGCGATTTGGTGCGCGGCGCCATGCTGGCACATAAAGCAGAAGAAGAAGGAGTATATGTAGCCGAACTTATTGCGGGCCAAAAGCCTCATGTAGATTATAACCTGATTCCCGGTGTGGTTTATACATGGCCCGAAGTTGCTTCTGTTGGCGCCACCGAAGACCAACTTAAAGCTCAGGGTAAAGAATTTAAATCCGGCTCATTCCCGTTTAAAGCCAGTGGGCGTGCGCGTGCCAGTATGGACCTTGACGGATTTGTAAAAGTGTATACTGATGCCAAGACTGACGAAATATTAGGTGTACATATTATAGGGCCACGTGCAGCCGATATGATTGGCGAAGCGGTGGTGGCAATGGAGTACCGTGCCTCGGCTGAAGATATTGCCCGCATTTGCCATGCCCACCCTACTTTTTCGGAAGCTATTAAAGAAGCATGCCTTGATGCCACGGGCAAACGAGCGTTAAATATGTAAATAACGATAAACGATGAACTATGAATGATGAGTTTATAGTTTATCGTTCATAGTTTATAGTTATATGAAAACAGGAATTTTATTAGTCAACCTTGGCACACCAAATAGTCCTGACACAAACCATGTAAGGAAATACCTTATTGAATTTTTAAATGACGGCAGGGTTATAGATATACCTGCTTTCCGCCGTAAGCTTTTGGTAAATGGTATTATAGCCCCATTCAGGGCGCCGAAATCGGCTGCACAGTATAAAGTAATATGGACCAAAGAAGGTTCCCCACTCCTTATATATGGTGAAAAACTAAAAGCCAAATTGCAAAAAGCAATGGGCGACGACTATGTTGTAGAACTTGCAATGCGTTACCAGAACCCCTCATTAGAAAGTGTTATTGGAAAACTGCTGCATGAAAAGCCTGTACAGAAATTAATTGTAGTTCCACTTTATCCGCATTATGCATCCTCAAGTACAGGTTCTACTATTGATAAGGTGATGGATGTAATAAAAAACAAAGAAGTTATTCCCCCGGTAAGTATTGTCGGGCCATTCTTTAATCATCCTGCTTTTATTGACGCTTTTGCCAAGGTTGTCAAAAGCAAAAATAATATCGCAGACTACGACCATTTCCTTTTCAGCTATCATGGCTTGCCGGAAAGACATATTATGAAAGGCTCTGTTTCTTCAAAAATGAATTGCACATTATCTGATTGCTGCAATACACTTTCGGCAACCAACTTCTTTTGCTACAGGGCATCATGCTTTCATACCACTAAACTTTTAGCTGCTGCTCTTAATTTGCCTGATAGTAGTTACAGCAGCACATTCCAATCGCGCCTGGGGCGCGACCCTTGGATAAAGCCTTATACCGATAAAGTTATTGAAGAAAAAGCAAAATCGGGTGTTAAAAAAATGTTAGTCTTCTCCCCTGCTTTTGTAGCCGATTGCCTTGAAACCCTTTTTGAAATCCGTATAGAATATGCCCGCCTTTTTAAAGAATACGGCGGCACACAGTTAGACCTGGCAGATAGCTTGAATGATAGTGATGAGTGGGTAAGTGCGCTGAAAGAGATAATTGCGGATTCAGTGAGAGCTTAATTGCTCTCATCATTCCTTTTTCTTATTTTTGATATTGTTATTTACCGCCAATGAAAAAACTACTTCTTGTAATAATCTTGGTAAGTTTATCTGTCTTACTGTTTGCTCAAGATAAGCCCAAATACAGAGCAGAGTTAAAAGGCGATGTTAAGGATTCAACAGGGTTATGTAAAATAATAGTCCTTAATTCAAAAAACAAGGATGTCTCTGATAGCTTTACGTTTGTTGGTGCTGTTGTATATGTTTATGATTCAACATCAGAATTTCATACCTTGGTTTTTTGTGGCACTATTAGCTCTCTAACCTTCAGAGCCAATGAACTTATTGATTGCATTAAGGAGACTCATAAATTACCAGAAAGGTATTACCTGGAAATTAGTGTAACTATTGGAAGTAAAAAAAAAGAAAGATATCCTCATGAGTTAGATTATTATTTACCACCTTTTAGGATACCACTGATAAGAAGATGACCTATTTATACAATAGGTATTAATTTTACTCTCTTGTAAGTTTACCCGCATGCACTACTTTAAATATAATGCCTAAAAAACTCATTTAGCTGCATCATCTTCGGCCTTCCCGATATCCTTAATGTTTTTATCTGTCACCTTTGCATAACCAGGAGGCACATTCGCATTAGCCACTTCAGGGCTTACGGTTAACAGAACATCTCCGGTCTCGGCATCTACCACAAGATGCTGCCAACCTACGGTAGGCCTGTACCCACCCATGGTTTTACTTGCAGGGTACACCACCAACAGGCAGCAACAGGTATCATTGTTCAATATACTATTGTCGAATTCCTCGCGTGAAACAATCTTAAACCTATTCGGGTAAGCCGCTGAAATTTTTGCTTCTGTTGTTGTCTTATCAAGGTTGTCTTTACAAATCAGCAATGTCTTGGCTTTTACTTTAGCAACCTGCTTTGCCGCATTTTGCTTTTCTTCTTCTTTATCTGCTTTCTTATCTCCTGCCAGGGCGGTATTAAACTGGCTTTGTATAGCCATGAAGCATAATGCAAGTGAGCCTTTAGTCGGTATTACCATATCAAGGCCTTGCATAAATATTATATCAGCGGCTTTCTTTTTGCCTTTTACCAGTATATCAATCCTTCTGTAGTCTTCCTCGCCATGGTATTTTGGGTCTGCACAATCAAATTGTATGTAGTCCTTGTAATCGTCAAGCATTCCATTAAGCTCATCATCTTTATCCGCATAAAAATCGAAAGTAAAATCGGAAGGTGCGCCTCCGGCAAATTGGGTAGAACGGTCATATACAAGAAAAGAGTATTCTTCACGCTTTGCTAATGGCATTGCTATTACCTCACTCATAGTTTTATACTCAATGCCTTTGGCTACTTTCAGGTATTTGTCAGCCATGGCCTGCATATTACTGTTTATTGAACTAATTTCATTTTGATACGCTGTAACAAGCGCTGCTTTATGCATTTTGTTAAGTTTATCCGTATACTTTTTGTTTTCTTCAAGCAGCACCACCATCAGCGTGCTGTTCTTCAGTGTCAGAACCTCATCGTTTTTGGCAGGTATAACTTTGTGAGTAATGGCCTGTAATTCAGGCACAAGCATCAATAGTATCAGTATAGGCAACAAGTTCTTTTTCATAAACTTAGGATTAGAGTCATTCTCAACGGCAAAACTAACAAACTTATTCTCAAGCAATATGATATGCTTCTATTCCCTTAAGTTATGAATAGCCTTTCTTAACCCTATTCTGAACAGCCGACCGATACCCGGCAAAACATGGGTAGCACTTTTTGAGGGGTGATACCCTAAATTAGTATTGATTATCATGTAGTTATGTTTTTAAAAGAGGCTAAAACTGCTACCCATTGCTACCCATCCTTGCCCCTATAACCCAATACCCTTAAAAAAAGTGAAAAAGGGGTATTTGCAAATAAGAAATTTACTTATCTTTGCCGTCCATTTTAAAAAACATGAATAAAAGCAAGCAATACGAAACCGTGTTTATCCTAACCCCGGTTTTGTCGGAAGAGCAGACTAAAGAAGCGGTGGAGTTTTACCGTAAAGCCCTTAAAGAGCAAGGTGGCAAAATAACCAATGAAGAACACTGGGGGCTTCGCAAACTGGCCTATCCTATACAGAAGAAAAGTACAGGTTTTTACCATGTACTTCAGTTTGAAGCGCCTTCTACAGCTATTACCGAGCTTGATATTACCTTCCGCCGCGACGAGCGTATACTGCGTTACCTTACCGTATCGCTTGACAAGCACGCCATTGCCTACCTTGAAAAGAGGAAGCTTAAATTCGGCAAGAAAGAAGGCGAACATAAGAAGAGCAAAGCAGAAACTACTACTATATAATAATCAATAGATCATGGCAGAAAAACCAGCATCAGCAGGAAACGAAGTACGTTATTTAACACCTCCGCCAATTGAGGTTAAGAAGAACAAATATTGCCGTTTCAGGAAATATGGCATCAAGTATATAGATTACAAGAACCCTGACTTCCTGAAGAACTTTATAAACGAACAAGGTAAATTATTACCTGTACGTATTACAGGTAACTCTTCAAAGTACCAGAGGAAAGTATCGCAAGCCGTAAAAAGAGCACGCCACCTGGCGTTACTACCTTTCGTAGGCGACCTTTTAAAATAATAATTAAGCAACAAGAGCCATGGAAGTTATTCTCACTAAAGACGTACAAAACTTAGGAACACAATTTGACCTTGTAAAGGTAAAACCGGGTTATGCCAGGAACTTCCTTATTCCAAGGGGCCTTGCTATGTCGGCAACCGATTCGAACCGGAAAGCGCTTCAGGAAATCATTAAGCAAAGGGCACATAAAGAAGCTAAACTGAAAACAGATGCTGAAGCTACAGCCAAGAAACTGAAAGACGTTGTAGTTCAGATACCGGCTAAGGTTGGCGAAAACAACAAAATATTCGGTTCTGTCAATGCTATACAGTTAGCTGAAGCTATTCACAAACTCGGCTTTAATGTTGATAGGAAGAACATTGACTTTGCTTCTGAACACATTAAAACAACAGGAAAATATATAGCTAAAGTAAAACTTCACAAAGAAGTTATTATTGAAGTAAACTTCGAAGTTGTACCTGAATAATTACTGAGAGAATTTATATTAAAAGCCCTGATGGTAACATCGGGGCTTTTTTATTGGCTATAATTCGAGCGACATCTGGCTGGGGCCACCCTTTTTCTTTTTACCCTTACCGTCTTCGGCAGCCTGCTTTAGTTCGACCGGCGCAGGAGTCGCTGCAGACTTCTTTGTCTTGCCGGTTTCTGCCTTCTTAACAGGAGTTTCCTTTTTCGACCTGAACTCTTCTACTGGCGACATTTCACTGTCCTCAAAGTCAAACCCATTGCCGCTTCCGCCTTTGGGTGTTGGAGTATTATCAGGTGTCTCTTCCTTCGGAGCGTTAGGGTCAGGAATTAATTGCACCTCTTTAACCTTACTATAGTTAAGCGGCTTGCCCTGGGCCTTCATTCCCATTAACGGGGCCACTTCATCGCTTTTCAGTTTCTCATCGGGCAGTTCTTTGCCTTTCTCTTTGCTGAATTTTATTTCAACAAGGCATTGCTGCATATCAGTTACAGCTTCAAGTTGAGAGCCCTGGGTTTCAGATATAAATATTACTTTCTTATCGGTCGATTCAGGAACAAATCGCTTTATATAGTACTTCTTCTTCTCGCCTTCCCAATAAACAGCAATAAGCGCCTTCTTATCATTATACTTTGTAATAAGAACAATATCTTCTTCGAAATGGGCTGTAAGATCAAACCCGCTCAGGCGGTAATTTCCATCTTGTGTAACAACAAGTATCTTATCATCACCGGCAAATTCACCTATATAAGTACCTCTTTCTTCTGAATTAATACGGCGTACCGTATCATCAAACCATATCTTTTGCGCACTGAGTGTTGAAACTCCTTTCTCCTTCTGTATTACTTTGCGAACAGGGTACTTGGTCACAATATTACCCATAGAATCACGGCCCTTTATAGCCAGGTCGGCAAAATTTACATCGAACATTTTAACCCTTGCCGTAGTGGTAAACTTCAGGTTTATAGTAATAACTTCAGCCTCTCCGTTAGGATTAGCGGTCATATATAATATCTCAGAACCTTCATTACCCCGGGTAAGTGCATATTCCTTATCGCGTATAATTGATGTAACCGCGAAACGTTTCATATAGGTATAGCCTTTGGGGCCGTCACGGTAAACAACGTTATACACGGTACGTTCATCGTTGCGCTTAAATACATTTATGTAGATAATGTCTTTACCTACAAATGCCTTTTCTGTTATGCGTGTAACCAGCATAGTGCCGTCGCGCCTGAAAACTATAATATCATCTATATCCGAGCATTCGCAAACAAATTCATCTTTGCGAATACCGAAGCCTGCAAATCCCTCTTCACGGTTCACATAAAGCTTTTCATTCGAGGCAACAACCCTTGTAGCAACAATAGTATCAAACGATTTTATCTCGGTCTTGCGCTCACGTCCCTCGCCATATTTCTTTTTTAAATCCTTAAAATAGTCAATGGCATACTCTACAAGGTTATCAAGGTTATGTTGCACAGTTTTCATTCCGTCGAGCAGGGTTTTCATAAACTCGTCGGCAATGAATGAATCATATTTCGAAATGCGTTTAATTTTTATATCGGTAAGCTTAACAATATCCTCACGGGTTACTTCGCGGGGAAATTTCTTTTTGTAAGGCTTTAAACCCGCATCAATTGCCTCTAATACCTCTTCCCATGTTTCGCAATCTTCAATATCGCGGTATATGCGCTTTTCAATAAATATTTTCTCCAGCGAAGCAAAGTGTAGTTGCTCGGTAAGGTGATGTTTTTTTATTTCGAGCTCCTTCTGCAATAGGCCCAGTGTCCTTTCGGTGGCTATCCTCAACATTTCACTTACACCCAAAAAGCGTGGCTTATCTTTTTCTATTACACATGCATTGGGAGAAATGGAAAGGGCGCAATCGGTAAAAGCATAAAGAGCATCAACAGTCTTATCGGGCGAAACACCCGAGGGCAGGTGTATCAGTATTTCTACATTCTCAGCCGTATTATCCTCAATGTTCCTGATTTTTATTTTACCCTTTTCGTTAGCAGCAACTATTGAATCTATAAGCGAAGTGGTAGTAGTGCCGAAAGGTATCTCTGTAATTACAAGGGTCTTTTTATCGAGGATATTCATTTTGGCCCTTACAATTACTTTACCACCGCGAATACCATCGTTATAATTTGAGAAATCGGCCATACCACCCGTAGGGAAATCGGGGTATATATGGGGCTTTTTACCCTGCAATACTTTTATTGAGGCATCTATCAGCTCATTAAAATTATGCGGTAATATTTTGCAGGCCAGTCCCACTGCAATACCCTCCGCTCCCTGTGCCAGCAGCATAGGAAATTTAATTGGCAAGGCTATGGGTTCTTTGTTTCTTCCGTCGTAGCTTAATTGCCACTCGGTTGTTTCATTGTTAAACCCAACATGTAATGCAAATTTTGAAAGGCGGGCTTCAATATAACGCGGGGCAGCGGCAGAATCGCCGGTAAATATGTTACCCCAGTTTCCCTGGGTATCAATCATAAGTTCGCGCTGGCCTATTTGCACCATGGCATCGCCTATAGAGGCATCGCCATGCGGATGGTACTTCATAGTGTTACCAATAACATTGGCAACCTTATTATAACGGCCATCCTCCAGTTCCATCATAGAATGAAGGATACGCCTCTGAACCGGCTTTAACCCATCTTCCATTGCGGGTACGGCACGTTCCAGTATTACATAAGAGGCGTAGTCGAGAAACCAATTCTGGTATAGCTGCGGCAGGTGGGTTACCCTTGCGGTATCCTCATTGCCGGAAGAATCATTCTCCCCTCCTGTATTAGAATCGTTCACAGGCTCTTCCTCGTCATTTCTGCGTTTATCGTCCATACTAACGGTTGTGTCTGAAGTGGCGCAAAAATAACCTTTTGCACTGTTTATGTATTAAACAGGATTAACAAGATTTAAACACCTATGGGGAACTTACCAACAATAAAAAAGCCCCCCGAAAACTCGGGGGGCTTTTTTTAAAGCTTTACGCTTATATTATTGGGTAACAACCATTCTCTTGGTTACTTGTACACCATTTACATTGAATGTATACATGTATACACCAGGAGTAAATTGGTTAGTATTAAGGATAACATAATGTTGACCAGGAGCTACTTCGCTCATGCTGTTTTCCATTATTTTCCTGCCGGTCATGTCATATACTGAGAATACAACATCAGATGATTTGGTGATGCTGTAGCTGATTTCAGTTGTACCGTTAGCTGGGTTAGGATAGTTCTGACCAACTGATAAGCCATTGGCTTCAATATTCTGTACTGCAGTGGGGCTATATGAAACAGAAGGGTAAATACCTATATCCTGAACTGCCCAGAAATTGGTATCGCCTGTGCAGGTAGGATAAATAAGAGCCCAAGGCAATGGTGAAGAATAGTATCCGCCGCCATTTGAACAATAACCAGCGTATGTACCGGTGGTAAGCGGCCATGTCTGTGATACGTTTGTACCATGTTGGCCAGCAGCATTCTGATAATATAAACCTGTAGCAAAGCTGTTCACATTCTTAACAGCGCCATCAGCAACACCCATGGTAGTAGGCTCCGGGTTATATTCACCGCCTGCAGCAGAACATGCTGTGCCACCTTGTGAATAGTAGGATACTGCAATGGTATCTAATTTAGAACCACCCGAAGTCATACTGATAGCAAAGTTATATCCTTTACGTGCGGTAGAAGGAATATTGGTAGATTCAACAACTTGTAAGAACTGTGTTGAATCTAAAGTATTATCAGCAAAGAAGCCTGGAGCTACAACAACTGTATCAACACCGTATAACCCACTAGGAGTGGCATTGATGAAACCGCTTGCATTAACACCATAAATCATGAAGAATATAGTGTCATTCAAACCTGAAGTATTGTGATACTGAATTTCCGCATTAATTGTATCAAGTGTTAAGGTACCTGGAAAAACCGGGGTATCAAAACTACCACCCCCGTTGTATATATCCCATATTGTATCAAATGTAACAAAAGCAGAGTTCGAGCTAAGGTTATAGTAACTATTTGTATCCTTAATGGTATACGCTCTGTTTACATTAAGTACAGGTAACCAATGGTAAAATGTACCACCCGTTAAAGTTTGATCACCTGCAAGGTAATCAATAAGTGCATTATTTGCACCGCTAGTTACCTTTTTGGTACCATGGTTAACGGTAACTGCTTTTGCATGGGCAAACTTACCTTTAACTACTGATTTAATTGTAGGCTTTCCCTTCATAGAAGCCGGGGTTTGGGCAAATGCGCCGACAGTCAGAAATGACAATCCAGCTACTGCAAGAATTTGGTAAAACTTTTTCATTGTTTTTGTAATTAGTATTTGTATTTAGTGCGACTAAAGTAGGCATAATTTAAATATCACATAACCTTTTTTGCCTCTTTTTTGTTAACACAATGCAAATTTACGGCTAAAATTGGGGTATTCCCCACTTTCCCTGTACCTTCATTACCTGCTCAATTATATCCCTCACACACCCTTTACCACCCTCTTTATCAGATACATAAAGGCATATTTCCTTAATTTCAGGTACGGCATCTTTTGGGCATACAGGTACGCCCACCTTGCTCATCACCTCATAATCTATCAAATCGTCGCCCATATAAAGCACTTCCTCCAGTTTTATGTCATACATGGCGACAAATTCCTTCAACGCTTCAAATTTGTCCTCCGTTTTCAGGTAAACATCAGATATACCTAACCTGTTCAGCCTCTGCTTTACCGCCATTGAACTGCCCCCTGTTATAATGCACATACGGAAACCGCTTTTTGCCGCCAGTTTCATAATTATACCATCCTTTATATTCATGGTACGCACCAGTTCCCCATCGGGCATAAGAATAAGCGTGCCGTCGGTAAGTACGCCATCCACATCAAACACCAGGGCTTTTACACCATTCAGAAGTTCTTTATAATTCTTTTGCTGCATAATACTGTTGTATGCTTTTAGTTATTGCCTTGTACAAAGAAAGTTGTTGCGGGCTTTGCTTTAACAATTCCATATGTTTTTTTAATGTTTTCAAATCATTCCTTACAGCCGGCCCGGTCTGATTTAAAGAAGGCTTTTGCTTTTTCAGTTTTGCTTCTGTCTCCTCTATCAATGGTAACAAAATATCGAATTTCACCCCGCTTTTTTCTGCTATGTCATTCGCCACAGCATACATGTGGTTAGTAAAATTATTTGCAAAAACAGCAGCCAGGTGCAACTCTGCCCGCTGTGCTGAATTTATATAATATGCTTTGCCTTTTAATTCCTTCACTAAAGTTGTCAATTCATTTTTTACCACTGCGCTTGAACCCTCAATACAAAATGGTACTCCTGCTTTAAGCCCGGCATTCCCCGAGAATGTTTGCAGCGGATATAATACACCTATCTTATCTGATATCTTTTTCAGCACATTCATTTCAACACTTCCTGAAGTATGCACAACTATTTTACCCTTCAACCTAAGGCCCGATGCTACTTTTTCAATGGCATCATCTTTTACTGCAATAATATAAATATCTCCTTCGGTTGATATTTTTTTTAAATCGGTAGTGTACTCACATTTCAATGCGGTTGCGAGTTTTTTTGCTTTTGCACTGCTCCGGCTATAAACCTGTACTATTTCTCTTTTACTTGTAAAAGCCTTACCTAATGCAGTGGCTACATTGCCTGCACCTATAAGTACAATCTTTCGGGTCGATGCTTTCATTAAGCTGGTTGCGCTTCTTTTTTAGCTTCTCGGTTTTTAATAATGCGCTGCCGAATAGCAAGTGTAGTGCCTATAACCATTATAACGCATCCAAGCCACAACACTATTATATAGTGGAACACGGTGGCTTTCATTACTACAAAATCCCGGGCAGTATTCTTCGATTCGGAAATGGCAATATCTACCTTATGCGTTTCAGGGTCTATTTTAGGGAAAGTGAATTTTAAACCAAGTTGTGGCAAGTCGGCATCAATAGTTTGCACCATATTATTTGAAATAATATAAATCGGTTCGGCGGTATACACTTTATTATTTATGTCTGTTACCTTTAACATTGCCCCTACTCCAATATCGCCCTGCTTCAAATGGTATTTCGCAGTATCAGGATGTGTATCTAATCCTGTCAGCACTATTATGCCGTTCGATGAGAACATAGTATCGCCAACACTTATGGTTTGCGTTTTAGGCTGAGTAAAATTAGTGTTAGGGTTTATAGCTTTTGAGTCTGAAAGGTCGGCGAAAGTAATTTGAGTATAAATATCGCGCGACAGAAAATGTTTTGTCGACGGTTCCGCAACATTGCCCATTTGCGGATTAAGCTGTATCAGCGGATGCAATGTAAATAACTGTGAGTATTTATGCGTTTGTGAATCTTTTGCCATGTACTCGATGCTATACAAAATGTCTTTACCTTTTTGCTCCTTACCGGTATAGGTTACAAAATAGTCGCCCATGCGCAATGTATCGCCCTGTGTAAGTAAAATATTTGTGGCATCGGAATAATTTTTACCCATCGACTCCACACTTTTCTTTGAAGTATTTACCGATATTATTTCTTCTTTCGAAGTAGATATAAGTGCGCCCATAAGTATAAGTCCAAACCCTGTATGGGCCAGTGGTGCACCCGCCTTCCAGAAATTTGCTTTTTTGTTTTTAACCCAGTAATAAAAATTGGCGCATACAGCAAACCAACTCATGCCAAGCAGAATAATATAAAACCAATTCGTCTCTTTCAGAAAATAAGCGCTGGCTACACTGAAAATAAGTGACACTACAAATGGCAAGCGAATTTGCTTCCATAATTGCTTCATGTCGGTATCCTTGAACTTGAAGTACAAACCAAAACTGAGAATGAGCAATATTAAAATTGCAAACGGAATCTGCCACTTATTATAAAAACCAATCTTATCAACCGGTGGAGCCTGATTATGTATCTTTTCAAGAAAATCTCCGAACAATGGCTGTATCCTGTGAAGCCATCCTGCTATTTTACTTGTAACCGGTATTGATGTACTGATAATAATCTGCGCACACGACATGAGCAACACCAACGATCCCAACAGCATCCAGAACTCGCGAGACCATAAAGCTTCTTCCTGTTTATCGCGGGGAATACGCTTCCAATTTATAACTACAAGAACTATGGAAAGCAAAATGAAAAAGACCAGGTAGAGAAGTAACTGTCCCGACATTCCCAAATCGGTAAATGCATGCACGGAAGTATTTCCAAGTATGCCACTGCGCGTTAAGAATGTAGAATAAAGTACAAGTATGTAAGTAATCATTGGGAACAAAAATGTCGATAGCGCCGAGTTCTTTCTGGACTTGTAGACAATAAGCATATGGCCTGTTCCTACAAATGTCAGCCAGGGTATAAGCGATGCATTCTCAACCGGGTCCCACGCCCAGAATCCGCCAAAGCTTAAAGACTCATAAGCCCAGGCGCCACCCATTAATATACCTGTTCCCAAAATCATTATTCCGAAGAATGTCCAGGGCAAAGCCTCAACCTGCCAATCGCCATATTTCTTTTTCCACAACCCTGCAATAGCATAGGCAAACGGAACTATGGTGGAAGCAAAACCAAGGAACAGTGTGGGAGGGTGAATTGTCATCCAGTAATTCTGTAACAACGGATTTAATCCCTGAGCCGTAGGCGCCAGTTTAGAAGCATAATCGGGCATGCTTACAAAGGGTGAACCCGCAAAGCCAGGTATATCGCGCAACAGCATAAACGGATTGCTACCTATGGTGATTCCTTTAAAATGAAAACCTAATAGCATTGATGCTAAAAATGCCTGTGCCAACGCAATGGTCATCATTACAGGTGATTGCCATTTGCCTGAAGTGCGTATTAATACATTCCCCAATACCACCTGCCAGAAGGTCCATAACAGGAAACTGCCTTCCTGCCCGCCCCAGAAACAGGCAAGGGTATATCGTCTCGGCATTGCATCGTTGGAATATTCCCAAACATAATGATACTGATAGAGATGCTTGAATATCATGCAGAAGAGGGTGGTCATAATACCTATAACCGCAACCGAATGAATCCGGAAATATATTTTACCCATCTTTTTCCAGTTATCACCTTCCAGCTCATTGCCGCTGGCTGAAATAACATAACAGATGAATGAAAATATGGCAGCTACAAATGACAGGAAAACAAAACTATTACCGGCATACTGCCAGCCGATTTGTTCTCCAATGTATTGTACTCCGTTCACTTTTGAAATAAAAGTTACATGGAACTTTGCTTAACCGTAGAAATGCTATCGGCAGTATATTTTGAAGGGCACTTCATAAGTACATCAGCAGCGTCGAATCCATCGGTGCCTTGTGCTGTACCTATTACCACCAGTTGGTCCGACTTTTCAAAATCATCAGGCTTGGGCCTGTTCAGGTTCACTTTGCGCTCTGAACCGTCTTTATCTATCATATAAAAGGTGAACAGGTTGGCGTTCACATGCGGGTCGTATGAAAATGGTTTGCTCCTGTCAAGCTTGCCTACCACGTGATAGGTATGATTGGGGCTACCTGTAGCTTCCTTAAAAGAAGCATAGGTACTGTTATTCGACAATGATGTAAGTATTACGCCAAATGCAATAGCAATAACCAATATCGCAATTATGTGTGTCTTTTTCATTACTTCTTTCCTTCGTTTATTTCCTTTTCAATCTTCGATACTTTCCTATCTATCTTTATTAAATATGCCAACAAGCCAAATAATATTATTAATACCACGGCAACTACCACATATATCTTACCTGAACTTCTTAAGCCATCAGCCATTTCAACATTAGTCGCAACAGCATCCTGTGCAAACAAACTTCCTGAGCAAAGTACCATTAAAAGCAGTGCAAAGTTCCTGATAATTCTCATACTTAGTTATGATTATTGCGTTTTATTCTTTCAAGCCTTATATTTATAGATGCTATCCATGCGGAAAGCAATACCCAGCCTATTACAGCAGGGTAAAATACTATCCGCATGTGGTAATCAAGTGCATACGCATTAAAACCCGGGTTACCACCATTGCCGGGATGCAGTGAGTCAACCCCGCTCAGGCGCGGATATATCATAACAAACACCAGCATCATTACATAGGCAAAAACATTGTAAACAGCTGAAATACGGGCTTTTTTCTGCTCATCGTCAATAGAACTGCGCAGCACTACATAGGCGAAATAACTTAGTACCGTTATAGCAGCGCCATTAAGTTTGGGGTCGTTTATCCACCATGCACCCCATGTGTATTTAGCCCATAAGGATCCTGTAATAAGGCCGAGTAGCGCAAAAATTATCCCTGTATTAACCCCTTCCGATGCTATAATATCGCTATCTTCTTCAGGTTTCATAAGGTATTTTATGCTATAGACCAATGAAACAGTGAAAATAAACATCATGGAAAACCACATACATACATGGAAGTACAGGTTACGGATGGTTTCGTGTAAAATAGGAAGATGAGGCACTTCAACAAGGAAGCCCGCAATAACCGTATACATTAAAAAAATAACGCATAAAACTTTCCACCACGAAGCATTCAATAGTTTCATAAAGTTCTTAAAGTTTATAAAGTTTGTAAAGCGCTTTATTCATTGAACTTTTAACTTTCAACCTTACAAACTTTCAACTTATTTTTAGTCGCGCCAAAGATATGGAAATAATAGATAGCAGAGGGCTGCAATTATGGCATCGAGAGCAAATAAAGCGGCAAGGCTACCCACGTAATTATCGCCCCCCGCCTGCATGCTTATTGATGAAACATGCTGTGCAGTTATTAGCAACGGAACAAGCAATGGAAAACTGATTACAGCCATAAGTGTAAAGCCCCCTCCACCCTTACCCGATATGGCAAACGCCATTGTAAGTAAAGATGAAATGCCCCATACGGCAAGTAACATGGAAGCCATAAATAAAACAATATTACCCACAGGATTACCGGCAAAAAAACTATATCCTATGTAAGCCGCTATACTAACCAATAACATGAAAATACCATTATATAAGAGCCTTGCCATAATAAATTTACGTGGTGAAACAAGGGTATATATGTATAACATTTCGCCCTCCCTGCCTGCAAAACTGCCCGATGCCGCGAACATTGAAATAAAGATGATAAGTATCCAGAAAAGGGCATTCCAGGTAACCGGGTCAAGGTCGTGCTGGAAGGCCAGGTAAGTAATGTAAACCGTACTGGCTATATAAAGCAAAATAGCAAGCCACGAACGCCTGCTTCTGAGCTCGTGCCGCATTTCGCGCTGCATTATGGCAAATACACTATTCAAGTACCAAAGGATATTTAAAAGTAAAAGTAGTGCCTTTATTAAGTTCGCTGGTAAAATCAATATGTCCGCCCATAAGGTCGGCGTAACGCCTTACAATATTAAGCCCCAGCCCGGTACCCTTTATATTGGTAGCGTTCTTGGCCCTGAAAAACCTGTCGAACATATAGGGCTTATCTTCGTCGGGTATGCCAATTCCATAATCTTTCACTGAAACATAAAAATATCCGTCCTCAGTCTTAGTTGATAGTTCAATCCTGCTGTTTTCAGGAGAGTACTTTATGGCATTATTTATCAGGTTAATTAAAATATTGCGCAATAGGTTACCATCAACAAATACTTCAGTTAAACCGCTTTTAGCATATTCTATAGTTTGTCCTTCTTTAGCCACCACCTGCATTTCTTCTATCACTTCTTTAGCAAGCTGCTCTATATCGGTAAGCGCAGGATAGCTGTGCACCTGCCCTGCATCAAGCTTATCAAGCGAAAGGAAATCATTTAATATGTTGGTCAGGTTTTTTACCGATGAACGAATACGGTTAATATGCCTTTCGCGGTCATCTTTATGTGTGGGTTCATTATATTTTTCAACCAGGGCAACCGAAGACAGAATAGTACTGAGGGGAGTACGGAATTCATGCGAAGCCATGGACACGAAGCGGGCTTTCAGCTCATTTAATTCCACTTCCTTTTCAAGTGCCCTGGTAAGCTCTTTTTGCTTCAACAACTCTGTCATGTCCAATATAAAGCTAACAACAAACATACCGTCGGCCGTGTGAAAACTGCTTAAGCTTATTTCAACCGGGAATTCACTACCATCCTTTCGTTTGCCGAACAATTGCCCACCGGTACCCATATACCGCGCACGCGGGCTTTTATAATAACCAGCACGATGGTGAATATGTTCTTTGCTAAATCTTTCAGGGACAAGCATCTCCACCGTATTACCTATAAGCTCATTCCTTGAAAAACCAAATTGCTTTTCCGCTTCGGGGTTCACCATTACAATTTTGCCCGCCGAATTTGTAATAATAATACCCTCGGTAGCGTAAAGAAAAAGAGCATTCATTCGCTGGTTACTCAGCTTTTCAACTTCGCGGCTCTTTTTAAACTTAACAATAAGGAAAGCGGCTATCCATATACTTGCCAATGCTGAAACGCGGTTATATACCAGGTTATAAAACTTGTCGGGTGTAACGGTTTGCAGGGAGTAATAAAAACCAATTGCAGTTAAGACAGATGCGGCCAACGCAACTATAAATGTTGAACTTTGGGCAGATATAAGCATAGTCATTAGCAAAACTGCTAATGACAAAAACTCGGCTACAACATTAAGGCTGGTTAATTGCTGGAATATTACTATGCCGATTATAAGAACAATGCAGGCAAGCCAATACCCTAAATCCTTCTTTTTTTGCATAAGGCAAAGATACTTAGAGAATCTTAACAAAGTACACAAACAAAAAGGGGAGCTATTGCTCCCCTTTCTATTATTTAAACATTCGAACACTATTCTATAACCACCTTACAGTTTTGCACGCTGTTATTAGTTCTAACGGTAATAAAATAAACTCCTTTTCCGTATTGACTCATGTCAAAATGCTCTGTTACTTTACCGGTAAGCTTTCCATAATTTTCTTCTTCAATTAACTGACCCAATGTGTTCATTATTTTAACATTCACATCCTGCTGGTTGCTCAAATCCAGGTTAAGGTTGAACTTTCCCCTGTTCGGGTTAGGAGACACTTCAATATTATTTACGGCCGCTAAACCTTGCAGACTCGTAGGCTCAACAAATGTGATATTCCCGCTATTCGATTTCGACGAATTATAATTGATTGTTTCAGTAGAATGACTACGTGATTCCAATGGTAAACATCCTGCAGAAGTATTTATACCCATATGGTAATACCAGTTAGTAGTAATTGGCGGGAAGTCGGTATAGGTAAATATTCCGCTATTGGTAACATAATCAATACTATCCTTTGCTATCCCTGCCACGCTATCCCTGTATACAATGTAATAACTGAAACTTAAACCCTGGAAGTTATCCCATATAAGGTTCACTGAATTGCCCGATCCGGGGCTAATAGTAAGGTGCATGGTTTTAAATGGCGTACTTAATGACGATTCATTACCACATGAATCTACCTGCGATATTTCATACCTCCAGCTTCTCTTCCGCGCATCCGAAAGTGTATCAACGTAAGTATTCGTTCCTGCCGCACTGCCTATCTTATTAAATACTCCCGGGCTGGTAGTTTCTTTATATATATTATAACTGGCAACCTTAGGCACATACGTTGCATCCCATAACAGGTTATTAAAGTTTGTAGCCGGGTCAACCGTCACCATACATATTGATATAGTTGGCGGAGGCGTTACAGCCACTGAAGCATTCGCAGTACCTGCGCAACCTGCATTATCGGTAACCGTTAAGGCATAATTACCTGCGGAAAGATTACTGATACTGCTTGTTGTAGCACCTGTGCTCCACGAATAGGTATATGGCGGCGTACCGGCGCTTGCATTGGCTGTTACCATTCCTGATGACAAACCCGTAGCACAACTCACATTTACAACAGAATCTATGGTTACTACGGGGCCCGATGCATTGCTTACCGATTCCTGTGTATAATAAGAACATCCATTATTATCAATTACAGTCACACTATATGTTCCTGCCGTTAAATTATTTATACTGCTTGTAGTAGCCCCGGTATTCCAGGAATAGGTATAAGAGCTCGTTCCTCCTGTTACATTTAGGACCACTCCGCCATCGCTGTTTCC
>Ga0206846_1032_pt2 | contig 23805 bp, 19 predicted proteins | sample Alteio_BWOrgCont_20_FD_152878 | JGI IMG/M metagenome (GOLD analysis project Ga0206846, IMG submission 152878) | Enriched cells from forest soil in Barre Woods Harvard Forest LTER site, Petersham, Massachusetts, United States -... | ecosystem: Environmental > Terrestrial > Soil > Temperate forest >... | reverse complement strand
GGAGACAAAATCGTGTTCGAGACGTCTGGCAACAGCCAGGAGGTGGCCCGTTACGTCGACGCTGAGTTTGCCGAAGGCCGGCTCTTTCCGGCGCGGCTCGATGGCCTGCAAACCATCGTGATCGATTTCCTGGAGGATCAAGTGGAAGGGGTCACCTTCCGGCTGGTCAATCCCCATTACCTCGACGCCATCACTGACAAAGTCGGAAAAGTCATGACCATCCGGCACAAGGAGCGAAAATTCGGCCGCGGCTGCATCGAAGAGTGGCGTCGCAACGCCGGCGCTTTGCGCCAGGAGGCGGACCGGCTGCTCAATCGATTTGAGGTCACGCTCGAATTCTCCCGCTTTCTCTTTGGAGACGAGCCGGTCTACTCGGATTTCCTGCTCTACGGGGTTCTCGGGAATATGACTTGGAATGGGTGGAATAAGTTGAGCACAGAGCAGAGCTCGCTGCATCGGTGGCAGAGCGAGATGGAACGGTTGGAATTTAAGAAGTAGGATTTAGGATTTAGGAAGTGCAGAGGGTTTGCGAGATGCCGGCGCCATGCGACGAGGAGCGTCGGCAAAGGCGCTTGTGCGCTCTTCCGCATTCGCTTGAGCGAGCTTTTCGAAGAAGCTGGGCAGGTCCAAGCGCGGGGGCATGCCAGAGACGCCGCCATCGCCGATCTCAATGAGGGTAAGCCCTCCCGCGGCGGTGCGAGCAACGTCGGCGGAGAAGAAGGGTGAATCGATAACCTCGCCCAAGACCCCGAATTGAGCCGGGTTTTCGAGCTCGGGTCCGACGCGATGGTAGGGCGCGGAGGCGATCAGCCTCCCCTGGAGAAAGAAGAGCCTGTATTCTTCGAAGAGCGGGTATCCAAATGGGCTCTCTTCCAGGAATGCAAGCGGGATGAATGGACGTACGACAAAGCCTCGCTCAAATCGTTCCCCCTGAAACTCCAAAAGCTTTCGGCAAACCTGCAGGAATTGCCTCTTGGTGGCTCCGCGCGGAACGAAACAGGCCTCGTGCCAACGTTCCTTGGCCGACTTGACGTAGTCTTTCACGATCCATGGTTCACGCCCGAATTGGCGCGCCAGCTTCCAGGCGCTCTCCAGGTCGGGACCATCGGTCCAGAGCGCCGGCGGCGACCACTCGCTAATGTGCGGAAAGTAATTCGGAAGGTAGGCCGTATTCGCGTACTGTTTTGTGGAGGTGAGCAGGCGATAGCCTCGCAGCGCAAGCTCACGGCTTAACGCAGCGTGCTCCGCCTCGCGCAGGATCCACCCGCGATAGAGGAGCGTTTGGCCGGTCCCCGGCAGCAGGAACTTGAACGCGCGGTCCATGTTTCCATCGAGAAAGGCATCGAATGAAAAAACGCGCCACTCGATGCCGAGCGCGTCGACGGCCTCCCACTCGCGCTGAAAGCAGGGATCGGGTTCGCGCAGGGCGTCGGGAAATGCGCAGAATAGAATCTTCATGAATTGGGGTCAGCGAATAGACGCTCGAGAAATGTGAGGCCCTCGAAATGGAGCAATTGGGACCCGCGCCACGATGATCAAGCCGATCACCGGTGGTTGATTGCATTCTTGCCAGTCTCCACCCTTTGCAGGCGCCGAAACGATATCCGCGCCTTCGCTCCACGATTAATGGGCCTCGTGAGCAACGATGGGGCACATCGCCGTAGCCGTCAAGCTCGTTCGATCACTGAGAACTGCGAGACAGACCTCCGCCGAGCTGGACGAGGAGTGACCATTTTGATAGGGAAGAATTTACTATTATGGCTTGGAGAATTCATGAACACGTAGTCCGCGGCGAGATCGACAATCGCACCCGCGAGAGAGTGCATGGCCACATCTGGCTGGCAGGCATCGATGAGCCGCTCGTGCTGGACCTCACCGGCGATTGCCATCCGGATTTGGCGGGCTGTCTGCTGGCTTTCGAAAACCCGACGCCCACGGCCCTCACCACACAACCGCCCGCAATTCAGCAGCATGGAACGGCGGGCGACATCACGGCGGCGCGGAAGGTGCGCGTGTTCGATATCCCGTTGGAGGAGGCGCTTGAAATGATCCACGCGGGCCAAAAGCCGCCCGAACACATGGCGAATTCGCTCTATCTCGAGTGGTACAGCAATCGTAACGGGCGTGTAGTCGTTGAGAGCTCGGAATACCGGCTGAAAGTCTCGGAGCCCGAGTGGCGATTCACCGCCGAGGAGCTCGCGGAGCGTGAGCGTCAAGCGGACACAGAAAGCAGCGCCTTCGCCATCGTAGTAGAAGCCGATGGCCGTACTACGGAGTGGGATGAGTTTCGACTGGAGCAGTTCCTGCGAGAGACCGATCTGCGCGAAGAGAAGTATCGTCGGCTGCTGGAGCAGTATCGCGACCATCCCGACGGAGAAAGAATCATCGCACGTGAGATGGGATGGGATCGCGTCGAGGAATCGGGAGGATCACAAAGTCAGGAAAAGCCGCCCGAGGACGAGTGATGCGCTCGATGAAGAAGCGCCCGACCCCGCCTGAGAGGGGATCGATTGGGTCCACGGAACCGACGGCCAACCGGTGCATCCAATCCAGAGGCGTCCCTAGATATTCGCGGCGTACGACATCAGCCGGCGGTACTCGCGGATGATCTCAGTCAGCGCGAGGACGAAGGCCCGGCGCTGCAAATCCGACGACGCCGAGTGCGGCGTCTCAAGCACGACCTCGAACGGCTCCGGAGAGGCGCCCGGAGGCGCGCTCAGAATCCCTTCATACCCGGTACGGATGATCCCCTCGACGGCGTGGAAGCCATCGATCACGCTCGCGCAATTGACCGGGAGGGCGGCCTCGGCAGCGGCGAGGGCCGGCTTGAGCAGATGCTCGGTCAAGGTGTGCCCGCGGACGAAGCCATAGAGGCCATCGCTGGTGTCGTCGGAATGAAGCGCGATGATCCCGTGGAAACGGTGCTGAAGAAGCTCTCGCTCGAGCACTCCCACTTCGGGCTCCAGCGAGCCGCGCCAGAATTCGCGATTGAGGTCCTTGCCGGTGCGCGAATGCCGGGTGCCATCCTCGAAACCGGTCGGATTGCAAAGCGGATAGATGTGGATGCGGTAGGCGCGGAAGAGGAAAGGGTTCGCCTCCATGAAATGAAGAAAGTCGACCAGCGCGGCCACACCCGCCGGCTCGTCGCCATGAATCCCGGCAAAGACCGCCAGGCGAATGTAGGGATCGCCCGTCTCGCCCGCGCCGCGGAAAGTAATGCGCGGCATCCAGTAGCTCCCCTCGTCCGTCCGCCAGGAGCCTGCCGAATCGGCGGTCAAGCTTTGCGAGCACGTCCCCACATGCACGAAGAGCGGCAGAAGCAGCTCTTTGATCGATTGGCGGACGGGCTGGCAAATGGGAGTGGAGTCAGTCACCCCGGAGAACGTACGCCGTGCGAGCGGCATGGCAATCACGCGACGCCCTCCAAGCGTGCCTGGATTGCGAGATCCGTGGAAAGATAGCGCTCGCCGGTCGAGCAGCCGATGGTGACGATCAGCTTCCCTCGATTCTCAGGACGCTTCGCCGCCTGAATGGCGGCCCAGACGTTCGCGCCCGTGCCCTGGATCTTATGGGGTCCCGGCTTGAGCGAATCGCCGGCCAGGGTCTGGGAGATCACCGGCGAGGCGTCGGGCTCGACCGCGATCGCTTGAAAGGAAGGCTTCCGGCTCTTGATGACCTCTGCCACGCCAGTGATCGTGCCGCCGGTGCCGACGGCGGAAACCAGAATATCGGCCCCTCCCTCAGTGTCTTCCCAGATCTCTTCGGCTGTGGTGCGGCGGTGGATCTCGGGATTGGCGGGATTGCTGAATTGCATGGGGATCCAGGAGTCCGGATACTTCGCGTGGAGGTCTTGGGCGGCATTGATCGAGCCGCGCATCCCTTCCTTGGCCGGGGTGAGAACGAGTTGGGCGCCGAGCAATCGGAGCAGATGCCGCCGCTCCACGCTCATGGTCTCCGGCATGGTCAGGAGCAACCGATACCCCTTCGCGGCCGCCACGAAGGCGAGCGCGATGCCAGTGTTCCCGCTGGTCGGCTCGATGATCAGAGTCTCCTTCGAGATTTTGCCTTCGCGCTCGGCCGTCTCGACCATGGCCGCTCCAATCCGATCCTTCACACTCCCGAGCGGATTGAAAAACTCGCCCTTGAGCGCGATGGTCGCATCGAGCCCTTCGGTCAACCGGTTGAGCTTGATGAGCGGCGTCCGGCCCACCGTGGCCACGATATTGCCGCGAAGACCGCGCAGGGAGGGCTGAGCGTCGGACTGAGAGATGAGGGTGATATTGGAAGTTGAGGAGTCAGACATAGGATGTGTTTGAAGTGGTCAGTCACCGCCCGAGGAAGAGCCGCGGGGCGAAACGGCGTTCCGGCCGCTTCGCCCCGGGCTGCCCAATTCCCGCGAGAGGCCCGCACCGATTGCGCGCGATCCCGTCTTCGTTCCCCCACGGCCGAAGGTCGGATGTGCGCGATCAATGCAGACGTTCAAGGCGGCTCTTTCTCTCCAACCAGAATCGGAAGCGGACGCTGGGCGGAGCCCGCGAAAGTGTACTCTGAGCGAGCAGTGAGGAATCGCTTCCGGCCACAGAAAGGCGCGTTGGAAGTTTTTCACTGTGCTTGTCATAATGTCTACTTCTTCAGTAGTGTTTCATTGCGAAGGCTGCAAGCACTTTCTTGAATCACTCGATTTCTCAATCGAACGAATGGACTGGGGCGTTGGCCCCTGAGAGTGGCACAGGCTCCCAGCCTGTAAGGGCTGCTTCGCAGCCAAGGCCGTCTCTGCGAGACGGCTGGAGAGGCTCTGCCTCGCCGTCGACTGCGGAGCAGACATCGATGTGGAGGCGGCTCTGTCCGCGGACAGAGCCGCCTCCACATCTGCTCTTCGCTCTTCGAGCAGGAATTGGCCAAAGCCGAAGCTCAGGCTGAAAGCCTGTGCCACTCTCAGCTTCAGGGGGCAGCGCCACTTGCGCCGAAGTGGCACAGGCATCCTGCCTGTGACCCAAAATTGGCCAAAGCCCAGGGGCGTCCACCTATGGCGGACGCCACCGCCCTTTCCCGGCGCCGACCGAGATTTCCGCTATCCCCAGTCAACCCGCAAATCGCCTCTTACGGCTTGCCCGTCGCCGGCTGCGTCGCGGCCGCGGCCGGAGGCGCGGCGATTGCTGACGCCGGCGCAGCCACCGCCGCCTTGGCTGGCTCGACCGCATTGGGAGCGCCGGAAGGTTGCGACGGGAGATTCGGCGCGTTCGCCGGCGGGACTGCTCCGGCGGGTGTGACGGGTGTCACGCTCGTTGGCGGATTGAACCGCGCAGGCGGCGCCGCGGGCGCCCCTCCCTCCGGCGTCCCGAGCGGCGTCCGGGGAAAACCGGTGGGACGATTCGGAAAACCCAGGGGCGGCGTCGCCCCGGAAAACCTTCGTGGATTGAATCCCGGCGGGGTCTGCTGCGGGAAAGGCGCCTGGCGTTGCGGCATCGCAGGAGTCGCCTTGACCAAGGGCGCCGGCGTTTCGATTACGACCGGTTTCACCGGCATCTCCCTCGGATAATACGGCGCCACCGCGAAGAACAGCCCCAGCAAGGCAAAGAGCAGATAAACCGCCGACGCGATCGACGATTCATCGAATCCGCCGCAGCACCCCTTGGCCCTGTCCCCTTCGCCAGCGCTCTGGTCCAGCAGACGCAAGAAGTGGGGCGCTCCGCCCTTCACATTGGGAAGCTTCAGCTCCGCGTCGAGATGCCGCAGGGCGGCCTCGCCCTGCCGGACCCTGGCGCTCAGCCCGCGATTCATAATCCAAAAGAGGACGCCGAGAATGGCCAGCACCAATCCCAACGGCGCCACCACGATCTCCGTCGCCTCCGTCCGCAACAGCCCGGCGGCGCCGAGGGCCAAGGCGCTTCCCACCGAAATGAAGAGCCGCAGCCATCGGCTTCGCTCCCCGGCGTAAAAGCTAAGATGATTCCAGACATATTGCCGCAGGTTCTGTTGCTGATCGTGTTCCATTTTATTTTAGCTTTGAAACTTGCACCTGTCCCGCGTGTGCGGAACCTCGCTTAAAGAAGCTTTGAATCGGCACACATTTTTCTGCAAGTTGGCACGCCGGGATGTGCTCAGCTTTGGTGTTGGCATTCACTTCAATGCTTAAGGCTAATAAACAATAAAACGTGCTCATTCGGCGAACAGATCCACAACGTGCACGCCAAAATATCCGATCCCACCCGAGAAAGATCTTCGAAAGCGTAAGTCGCACCAGGATCAGACACAGCTCTGAAGAGATATGGCCGGACGCGGGCCATCTCAGGCTCAAGCGATACAAAATTAATTGACTCATCTAGAAGGCCGGAGTCCTTTATACTCATCCATTTCAGGCGAGATCTCACGTTATTTGTCGAAGCTGCCCTGCTTATAACCGCTGGCGATGCGGACAACTCCCACACGATGAAGCTTGCCCCATCATAACGGATGCCCCGCGGGCTCTCGCTCGCGACGATTTTTTTTGCAATGACTCCATCGATCGGCAAAAATGGCGGCTCCTGGTTAGACCTCATACATCCGACGCAAAGAACCGCAATTATTACGCCGAAGAGTCCGAAGCGCCTCGAGATTTGCATAGAGGCAATTATAATCCGCCGAGGTCAACTTGAATTGTCTCTTTCCACTCGCCCTTCGTCCGGAATTCAACAAGGTAATTGTGCGTCTCAAGTCGAAATCCGGCGGCTGTCGGCGACATAATATTCACGCCTGGATAACCCAAAAAGGAGAAATCGTCAGACAGCTTCACCGTAGCATAATAGGTCGCACGACCTTGACATAGAATCACCGACCCCTTTGAATCAAATCGGGCGTGCCCAAATGCGTAATAGGCATCGGTTCCGTATTTGAAACCGACGTTCGATTGGCGAGATGACCACGGGTAAAGTCCCGGGTTCTGCCAGAGAAAGTAAAACCTAAGTTGTTCACTCAAGTCAATTTTAACGAATTGCTTATACTCACTCAGTCCCCTAACCTCGTTCACCTCCGAGCCGTTCAAGGTCCAATCCCCGGGGAGCGTGCCATCGTCATGCAGCATCGCCACGCGCGCAAGATTAAAACTGTATGTCGCGAAGACTGCCACACCTGTATCCCAATAGACCGAATCGAGCGGAAACACGGGATACCATACCGATCCTGGGCGATTCGCATTGATGTTCCGACCAAGATAATCGGACAAGGATACGGGGTTGTTGTTAACATATCCGTAGAGGTCAATTCCACCGGATTCGCCAACTGGATCACCGGCAATCCAGCGGCCCAATGATGCGTTGTAGTAACGTTGCCCGAATCCTATCCCTTTCCATTCCTCGTCCTCATACTTCGTACTGAATCTGAAGGGTAACGCCCCCGCGGGCCCCCAGCTCCGAACAGCTTCCCCAAAGGGGCCGTATTCAGAATTCCCGGTCGTTGCCGTCGACCCAAGTGCAACCACTTCCAGGATGTTACCGTTTCCGTCAAACAACGTTGCGTAATTCCCTGAAACTGTCGTACCATCTGACAAGAGCTCCGCCACGCCAAGCAGCCCGCCAACACCGCCTGCGCCTTGAATCGTGCCGCTCAGATCACGTCCCCAGGTGTAGCCGCGAAGCGGAATCAACCCGACCAGGTTCGCCGGATTCGTCTCGTACTCCTCGATCAGGTTCCAATCGTCATAGGCGAATTGCCGCTGGTAGGCCGCGAGCAAGGTCACTCCCGTCGAATCGTACGTCTTTACGACCTTAGCCATACGCCGTCCTTTCGCATCGTAAGTGAACGCGATCGTGCTATTCGGTGCACCAGCGGTAACCGCACCAGCCGTTGCCTGAATCTTGGTCAAGCGATTCTCAGCATCCCACGTGTAGCTCCAGCGGCCATCCAAAGTCAGGTTGCCGTCGTTGTCGTATGCAAACTGCTCCGGTGATTTCGCCACGTATTGATAGCCGTTGGTCGTGTCGACGCTCTGCGGCGAAGTCGTGTTGGAAAGCGCGAGGACGCGGGTCGATTGCCAGGTGGGGCTGGCAGTATTGTTAACCGAGATCGTACCGTAAAGTGTGCCGTGCTGGTCGAGCTCCACGCTGGTCACGCTTCCGTCGCCGGCGGTCGCGGACGCGGTGCTCGGGGTGGTGCTCGACGGCTCGAAGGAGACGCCAACGCCGTTGACCGCAGCGGTCACGCTGGACGGGTTGCTCGAGCTCACCTGGGCCACCACCTCAGCCCGCGGCGGCACGTCGCGCTGTGTATATTGGTTGAGAGCGGTGGGCGTGTAATTTGCGGTGGCCGCGTTGATCGTCGTGCTCGTCCGATTGCCGATCGGGTCGTAGGCGTAGCCGTAGCTCATCCCGGGAATGGGGGTCTTGTCGCTGTAGTACTTCACGCCGCTGGTGACTTCGCTCCGACCGTTGTAGCCGTAGCTCCAATAGCCGTTGTCTTCGCGGGTCGCGGTCGTCCGGCGGTTTTGGCCGTCGTAACCGTACGTGACCGAGACGAGGGTGGCGTTGCCGGCGGCGGTATTGGTGGTGGCGATGCTCTGCAGGCGACCCTGGCTGTCGGGGGTGCGCGTGGTCCGGAGTGAGCCGGTCGTGGTGGTGAGCAGGACGCCGGAGGCGGGGTCGTACCCGTAGGTCGCCGAGATGGCGCCGGAAGCGACGTTCAACAATTGGCCGGTGTTCGGATCGTAGCCGTAGCTGACGGTGGTGGGCGATTGCGGGTCGTGGAGAATATAGCCGGTGGGGCGGCCATAGCCATCAAAGGTGTGCTGCAGCCAACTGCCATCGGCCAGCCCCGTCTCGCTGGTCAGCTCGTTCAGAGCGTTGTAACCGAGGGAATGGCTCCCCGCGGCGTCGCTCACGCTCCGCAGGTTGCCATTGGCGTCATGGACGTAGCTCACAGGCGGAGTATCGTCCGTGTAGGTGATTCCCGTCAACTCGTCCTGCAGGTTGTAGGCGTAGGTGGTCACCAGCGGCCCGCCGCCAGGCAAAGTCCGCGCCCAGGTGCGGGTGCTGAGCCGGGCCGAGCTGTCGTAGGCAGAAAATCCGCGTCGACATCCCTCTCCGCCGGAGACAATGTAAAGACCGTGTCTGCAACCGTTCATCTCACCGACGGAGAGTTGAATGATCCTCGGGAGCTCACATTTTCTCCGGTCGGAACAACTCGCCGTTACCGTCATCCGGCCCCGTGAATTTCTGAACCTAATACGAAAAATGCCATGAGCACGCATACTGTCCAATTACCGGAATCGGTCACAAAGAATATCGAAGAGCTCGCGGCCCGAGGAGGTTTTTCCGTGTCCCAATTTCTCGCCAGTGCGGCGAGCGAGAAGCTGGCCGTGATGATGACGGTGGACTACCTCAAGCGTGAAGCGGCCGAAGGCCGCCGGGAGGATTTCGAGAAGTATCTGGCCAGCGTTCCCGCCGCCCCGCCCGTGCCCGGTGACGAATTGTAGGGCGCGGGATGCCGAAACCGCACCAAGCAGGTGAATGAAGGCGAACCATCCAGAAGGGGGCGACTCCGTAAACTTGACCCCGCCTCAAATTCGACGAATGCGGGACAATATAAAGCCAAATTCTGGTCGCTATGCCTTTCCCAGACGAGCTCAAACGACTGAACGGTCAGGTAGTGCCTTTGGAAGGTTTTCGGGTGCGGATTACTGCATTCTGTGAATCTGATGCTTTGCGTAGACTCAGCTATTGTAGAGGAGTGCTGCGCGCGGTTTTTGAAGCGCTAAATGCGGCGAGCAATCAGTTTCCCTCAATTGACGCATGGCGTTCTGTGCTGCCCGAACTTTTCCTGCGAAGTTTTTCGGCTTTAGTTATCGAGGGCGACAGTTGGGATTTGGAGGGATGGATCTACTGGTTTAGATTAGACAACCGCACATGGCATTGGATTGATGGCTCACGCCCGGAGCTCCGTCCATGTGGGTGATTCCCGTCAACTCGTCCTGCAGGCCGTCTCGATCTGCAGGATCCAACCGACAGCGACCGGCGCCCATCCAAGGCAACGCCTGCACGCGAGTGTCCCGCCGCTCGGCGGAGAAATAGTGGAATTCACGAAAGCGAGGAAGTGCTCGCATCAGTCCAGGCAATCTGCTGAATATAGGCGCCGATCGCACATCCACCGGCATGAAAACCTCCCTCCTTGGCGCTGCTCTCCTCGCATTTTCTTCATTCGCGGCCGTCGCGGATACGCCCCTCTCGGTCGCAATCTTCGATTTTCAGACGGGCGATGACACGCTCCGAGAGCTGGCGCCGAAAGTTTCGGCGCTCTTGAACGTCGAGTTTTCCACGGATGCCCGGTTCATAATGGTCGAGCGCGGGGAGCTCGAAAAGGCTCTCGGCGAACAGGAGCTCGGTCTTTCGAGCCTTGTGACCGAGGGGACCGCCGCCAAGGTGGGCCAACTCACGGGTGCGACGCTTCTCGTCACCGGCCGCGTGATGAAGGTCGACCGCGACACCATCGTCATCGCCAAGCTCATTGGGACCGAAACGAGCCGCGTCTTCGCCGAGAAAATAATCCTGACCCCGAGCGATTCTCCGGTCACTGCCATTCCCCAACTGGAAAAGAAGCTGGCGGCGCTGGCCTTGGACAATCGCGCGACCCTCCTGGGCAAGGCGGACGATCCCGCCGCCCGGCTGGCTGCGCTCAAGCGTTCCATCGAGGGCAAACGCCGCCCCGCCGTGATCGTTACGATTCCGGAGCAACACTTTGGCCGCCCGGTCATCGACCCCGCAGCGGAAACGGAGCTGAGCCTCATCTTCCAAGAGTGCGGCTTTGCGCTGGTCGACGCCAAATCGGCGGCCAAGCCGGAGATCGAAATTACCGGCGAGGCCTTCAGCGAGCGCGGCTTCCAGAAGGGCGGGCTGATCGGATGCAAGGCGCGGGTGGAAATCAAAGTCCGGCGCGTCTCCGATGGGGCAATCCTTTTGGCCGATCGGCAGGTTGGGGTCGGCGTCGATCTGGCCGAGCACATCGCAGCCAAGATCGCGCTGCAGAATGCCACCCGCGCGCTGGCGGATCGCATCGTGCCGCTGGCCGCCCAATAATCAAGCCGAGCTCACGCGGAACGCTCTGTCAGCAATGAAATCCACTCCCCTCTTTGCCCTCGCCTTTTTGATGGCGCTTCCGCTGGCCGGAATCGCCGTCACCCAGGAGGAGCTCGTTGAAGCATGCACCTCCGGCGATCTGGCAAAGGTGCAACAATTTGTAAAAGCCGGAGCGAGGGTCAACGAAACGAATGGGGAGGGACAATCTCCCCTGCTGTGCGCGATCTTTTCGGGGAAGAGCGATGTGGTCGCCTTCCTGTTGCAAAAGGGGGCTGATCCGAACCAGATTGCACGGTGCCCCGAGAGCCAGTGCCCAAGCCATCCCGCGCTCGTCTTCGCGGTCTACATGGGCGACCGGAAGATTGTGAAGCTGCTGCTCGACGCCAAAGCCGATCCGGCGTGGGACGATCATCAAGCGACGCGGCGGGCGAACGCCGGCGGCGACATTGAAATGTTTAATCTGCTCAAAGCCGCTGGGGGACATGAATGGCAATCTGCGCCGGCCGACGCCGCGGCCGCGCTCCCTCCAGCGGGACCGAGCGAACCCGCGGACACGCCCGTCATCGGGAAGATCTTGCCTGGCTCGAATGCAATGGGAGGAGCGCCGCGCGAGAGAGCTCGGCTGGCAATCGTAGCGGATGAGCCAAGCCAGGATGCCTCAGGGTTCCTCGCTGCCGAATTAACTCAGGATGCGCTCGATTTGGTGGAGCGAAACGACATCAAACGAATCTTGAGCGAACACCATCTGGGGCCGGAGTTTGTGAAGGATGCCGCCCAAGCGAGCTCCTTGGGATTGCTCCTGAACGCCGACGCGGTCCTCTTTCTACAACAGCGCGTCGTTGAGCAACGGACCGTGCTCGAATCTCGCCTTGTCCGCGTCTCACCCGGCCTCATTCTTGATACGACGATCCGCCCTTGGCCTCCATTGCAGATGCAGGCTTGGTCGGCCGAGGCGGCGGCGAGGTTGCGACTCTCATTATGGAAGCTGCATGATCGAAAGGCGATCGCCTTCTCACCCGCCGACATCCGGCCTTCGATTGATCGTCCGATCGCCGCGGCCGCGGCCAGGGACGCCGCCCTTCTCTTTACCGACGCATTCGTGCGCAAATCGGGAATCGTCGTGCTCGAGCGCTCGGCCCTCGCCGCGCTGGCGCAAGAGCAAGCGCTGGGCAAGACGGGAGACTTCTGGGGCGGTGGGTATCTGGTCGACGGCGCCATGGAAACAGCCGCGGACAACTCTGGAAGCTTCACCCTCACCCTGCGGCTGCAACCGGTAAAGCATGAGACTCCACTGATCTTTCAGGCAAAGGGCGGACGAGGAGGCCTGCACCGGGCCGTGGCCGACCTCGCCGAGCAAGCGGCAAAAGCCGTGGCGCTCCGAGGCGCTCCGGTCGAAGATCTCACAGCCGAGGCGCAGCGCCATCTTCAGGCGGCCCAAAGCGCCTTCCAAAGCAAACTCTATCTGCAAGCGTATCGCCAGGCGCAAACCGCCGCCCTGCTTGGTCTGAAGGCGCCCGATCTTGTGGCCTGGCGCTTTCGGTGCGGATTGACCTTGGCACATTGGCAGCTCCTGGCCGTGGCCGAACAGAACTTCGACCGGTTGCCAATGAGTGGTTGGAGCGAGGCTTGGATGAATTGGCGCCTCAATGGGACAGATTGGGTTCGTCCCAGGGAATGGCTCGAATTGGGGCGAGAGAATATCAGCCTCTGGCGCAGCTTGATGAGCGATCTTATCAAAGAAGGGGACGTGAAAGCGCTGGAAGCTCTGCTCGCGCCGGAGAACAACCCAGCCGGCTCTTCCCTTGCCATCTGGCGAAGCGTCCACACTGCGGTCGGACAGATGACCTACCCGGAGGAGCTCGACGCCCTCTTGCTGGAGTTGAGGGAAGCCTACGCGGGATTGCTGCCTGAATTGGATCGCCTCCCGTTGCTCGCCGACGCCCACGATAAGTTGGAAGAAAGCTTTCTACATCAGGCCCCCGTGCTCTATCCCGACAGCATCGCCCTGGCCGGTCTCCTTCAACGCCTTCTCGCCGAACCGCGAGCCAAGCAATCCTTGGCCAAGAAAGCTAAGATCCTTGGTGTCATCATGGGGCTCGGCGAATCGTCCTGGCAAGAGATGACAGCCCGGGGGCCTTTGGCTACTCTCACATTCAGAATCGCTACTCCTCAGGGGCCGGCGGCGGAAAGAATACTCCTGGCCCAGCTAGCCGTCAGCCAGGAGCCTGAAGATCGCCTCATCAGCGAGCTTTTGCGTCATCACCTTGCCGCCAGCCCGGCCGATCGGCGCGTCATTTCCGATCGGCTATTCCACGCTGTCATTGATTCGGAGGGTTTCTTTATGAAGAACCCCGAAACGCTCTCGCTTTTGGAAGTCGTCTGCGAGGCGATGCGAAAGCAGGGACCGAACGCGCCACTCTGGGCGATGGAAAACCCGAGAAACGGCGCTTCCATGTTCAGCCCCAAGATCCTGGCGTTTCGCCGCAGGATTTTCCTCGAAGTCATGCGCCATTCGGCGGAGCTCCGTGCAGGGCTCGGCTTCTTCGATTCCGACTATCATCCCCCGGATGAAGACGCCATCGAGCTCAAAAAGCTCTTATCCCGACCCTACGCTCTTCAGCCGCCGAATGGCGGCGCCTCAGCCGCTGGGCCCACAGCCTCCCCGAGACCGAGGCCTCGGAAGACAGGCCCAAAGATTCCCAGTTATGCAGCCGAGACGCCGATTGTGATCTCGCGCATCTGGACCGTTGAAAAGGCGCTCCCGGAGGCGGACGACGATTTTCAGATCCACTTCCACAGCACGGTCGCCGAAGGCGATCACGTGTGGCTATATGGTCAAGGCTATGCTTCGAATGCGGGCGATTGCGTGATCGAGATCAAGCTCCCGACTCTCGCCGCGCAGATGTGGCCCCTACCCGCCGATGCGCCACACACCTATGGTCCGGCCCGATTGCTGGTCGATCCCGAGCACGTCTATATTGCCAAGAGAATGTCCTTCTTCGCAGTTGGAAATCGGCGAGCGCGGACATGGACTCTCAATCCGGAAATCCAACCGGCCACCGGAATGGTCCGCGCAGGAGCCGATCTATATATGCTCACCGGGCACGCGGGTGACCGAGGCCTCCTCCGCTACGCGACGCAAACCGGCCACGCTGAATTGCTCGCCAGCAATCGCCGCGCGAAACCCGAGACGCCGCTCGACGACCCCACAATCACGGCGACCAATCTATTCATCAACTCCGAGGGCGCCGTGGCGGTCGAGCTCATCGGCCCAGCAACGACCAACTCCGGCGAAACCGCCTCCGGGAGACTCCGCGGCGCGCATTCCCAAGTCATTTACGATCCTGCTGCCAAAACCTGGCAATCGCTCCCCTTTCCGCCGGAAGAAGCGAAATCGCCTTACTCCTTGGCGCCTCCATCCGCTTATCATCCAATGACTCAGCCGGGAGATCCGATCGCGTGCGTGGTCTCGTCTACACCTGAGACGGTCGTGTTGGGCCTTCGGCTCCCGTCGACGGATAGACCCATCGCGATCCTGCCGTTTAGATTTCAGCCGCTCGACAATCGGCCAAAGCAGCCAAGCCGTCCCCCCATGGACTGGTTTTGGACTCCCGAAGGCTATCTCATTTCCGGCGCGCCAGGGCCCCGAAAAGCCTTTTGGTTTTTGCCGCAAAAGGACGTTGACGACTATCTTCAGACTCATCAACCGGTGGACGATGAAACCTACCGGCCGAAATCGTTCACCTCGTCGCCGGATGATCTATAGGAGGCGCGACCGGCAACCGGGATCGCGGCTCAAGAAGTACTAGGGGGTAAACGGGAGTTGAAAGGCAATGTCGCAGCCCGCTCTTGCACCGCCAACTCGGACGACAACCCGCGTCGGTCTTCCAGCCCCAGCTGAGCGCGGTCCGTCCGGTCGGCGGTGATATCAGTATCCAGCCACGAAACGCCTCGCGCCGCGAGCCCCGGATTCGCCGGCGCCGTACACGGAATCTCCCGCCGAATCAGAAAGATCCCATAGTTTTGCGTGGATCACTCTGGGCCGACCTTCTTTTCTGCGATCTCTGCGCCTCTGCGTCTCTGCGTTTCTCACAATGCCGCCGACCGCCCGGAAAAGGTTGGTTGCGGCTCCGCCGCGCTGCGTTTTCAATTGGCCGCTGTCGACAAGAGCGCCTGCTTTGGAAAGAGGAGGCCGATACCCGACAACGACATCGCCAATCCCCGCGCTTTTTCCTCTCACTTATCAAATGGAGAATGGAGCTCCTCCTGGATCCTCCCGCGTCTTCGGCGCGGCGTTCGTCGAGAGCAGCTCTTTCCAGCGCGTCAAAAGGAGGTCGGTGTACGCGCTTTCACCGATTTGATAGGCGCCCAGGGAGTATCCATCATTGGCCTCGATCAATGCGGTTTCGCCTGTGGTCAAGACCTCGAAGTCGATGCCGTATGCCGATGGCGCCTCTGCCGACGTGCGATAGGCGGCCAGCGCCGCATCGATCGTCGATCGATCCAACGCAACTTCCGCATTGCCCGCATAGTGGTCAATGCGCGCGACCTCTTGACCGATCACGTAGACGCGAATCTCGGATGCCCAGGCTACGACCTGGGAACACCAGACTTCCTGGCGGCGACTGACATTTCCAATCTCCCTGAAATCATCGACCGAAGCGAAAGCGCGCCCCGTAAAGCTCTTGCGCCGATCAGCCGGTTTGGCAAAGACGGGCTCGCCCCCATCCTCGACCACTTCTCGCTCTACGCGGCCTAACGACGAACGCCAAATCCGGCGATGCATGAACGTTCTCAAGCTGGTCGGGTAATCATTGGGCGCGGGGATCTCGATTTTCAGTTGGCGCATCGCTCCGTGCATCGCGTCCATCCCGCCCGCAATGAAGGTCTCGGCCGAAAGCGGAAGCTGCCGTCGCTCGATCCGCTTGATCGTGAAAAGGCTAACCGGAATTCCTCGTCGGGCGAGCTCGGCGCTTAGCATTTGCTCCTCTCGCCGCAGCCTCCCGTTTCCCGTCTCTTCGAGGAACGCCCGGGTAAACATCACGAAAGCGAGAACCGAGACGATGACGCGACGATAAGCTCAGGCCAGCAAGGGCCGCCGCTCTTTTCGCGGCGCGATCCCCGCTTCCGGCATTGTCTCCCCTCCACGTTCATCCCGTGGCGATCTTCGACCGAAAACGCGGCATGCCGGGAACGGAAGGGAGATGATGGAAAATCGCGCCGTCGTCGGTCAGGATCTCCGCACCGCCGCCGGCGGTGGTAACGTAGAGTTGGTCGAGCGCCGGGCCGGCGAAGCAGGCGGAGGAGACTTTGGCCACGGGAAAGGAGACGCGCTCGACGACTTGGCCATCCGGGGCGTGGCGCAGGAGGGCGAAGCCGTCCCAGCGCGCGGACCAGATGAAGCCGTCGCGGTCGATCGCCATCCCGTCGGGAAATCCCTCCTCGGGCGTCGCTTGATAGAGGAGGCGTTCGCCGGAGAGTCCTCCGGACTCGCGCTCGTAGTCGTATTGGTAGATCTGGCAGCGGGTGGAGCAGGTCCAGTAGAAGCGGCGGAGGTCGGGCGAGAAGCCCATGCCGTTGGAAACGCCGGTGCCGCGGTGCATGACCGTGAGCGTTCCATCGAAATCGACCCGGAACAGACCGCCGCTGGTCTCGGTGCGACCGATCGTGCCGGCAAAGACCCGCCCTTCGGGATCGGCGATCACGTCGTTGAATCGCTCGGAGCCGGGATCTGCGAAAGGGCGAATGCTCCGCACGGCGCCATCCGGGGTCAGCAAGGCGATGTCGTGAATGCGGAAAAGCAGCAGATCGCCATTCTCCTGCAAGGTGAAGCCGCCCACCGTCTCGCCACGATAAATGATATCGTGCCGCTGCTCATCAAATGAGAAGCGATGCAGCCGGCCGCCGGTGATATCGGTCCAGTAGAGAGACCGATTATCGGGATTCCAGAGCGGGTTTTCGCCAAGCTCGCAGTGAGGATGAAGGAAGGGCATGTCGAGGGAGGATGAAGCATCACCGATAGCCCGGCGTGGCGCAGCCGCAACCGAATCGCGTAAAGTTGCGTCCTGGGACCAGACCTTGCCCCGTTCGCTCAGGCACGCGGTCACGACAGACGCCCCCAGGAGAGCATCTCCCCTGTGAGTACGCCAATGGTCGCCGTCGAAACGGCAAAAAATTGAGATTTCGGACCCATTCCGGACCTCGATCGCAAACCAGCGCCATTGAATTCTCTAGCTCCGCTTAGTAACAACCAGATGGTCGGACTGGCTCTGCCGAACCCGGGCATCGCGCACCATCGCGGCCAAGTCGTAATTGTAACGTTTCAACAGCGCCTCCTTGACGCCTCGAACCTCCGCGATCACGGTATCAGTCACGCGCGGGTGGTTGGTCTTCGGGGTCCTTGGCGTCATCGATGATAAACTGCTCCGGAGTGCAGATGACTGGAAGATGGACCTCGGCGGAGGAAAAGCAAGAATGAGCGACGAAACGCAATGCCAAGCAACGTGGGCAAGTAAAAGGACCTGACAAAGCGGCGAAACGGAGAAACTCGGCGACTACGGCTCCCGCTCCGGCTTACACCTTCCGCGCCAGGATAAAGCTCCGATCGGCGGCGGAGTGATGATGATCGATCCAGTCGAAGCCGATCTCGTTGAAGTACGACCGCATCTCGCCCACTGAGTAACACTTCCCTTCCGTGAGCTGCATGAGCAGCGCGGAATATTGCGCCACCGGGAGCGGGCCGGTCTTTTCGGCATTGATATAGGCGTCGTGGACGATCAGGAGGCCGCCCGGCTCCAGCGCGGCGTGCGACTTGGCCAAGAGCTCGCGCACGAACGGCTCGTCCCAATCGTGCAGCACATTGGAGAGGAGATGGACATCGAATCCGCCGGGGAGCGGCTGGGTGACCATGTCGCCGGCAATGACCTCGACCAGCCCTTCCCCCCCGCGGCGGGCGATCGACTCGCGCGCGATCCGGTCGACCGGCGGCTTTTCAAAGACCGCCGCCTTCAGGTGGGGATAATGCGCCACCAGCGAGCAGGCGTAGATGCCGGAGCCGCCGGCGATATCGAGCAGCGCCTTGCTCTCGTCGAGGTTCAGCTTTTTGGCCATGGCTCCGCTCAGATGCACCCCGCGGCAATCCATCGCCGCAGTGAACTGGGCCGCAAATTCCGGCCGCTCCATCGCGCGATGCCAATCGTCCGGCTCGTAGCTCCCCCAGTTGGCCGTCTTGCCGGTGCGCAGCACTTTGACCATGTCGAGGGTCTGCGGCCGATCGCGCAGCGAAGCGTAGTACGGGGCCAGGCTGAACGGCGAGCTGGCGGAGAGATGCTCGCGCGCCCGGAGGGTGAGATGAAAACAGCCGCCGGCCGGGGTGGTGAGCCCCATGGCGTTGCAGAGGGTCATCAATACATCGGCCGGGCGCACTTTGAGGTCGAACTGCACGCAGATAGCGCCGAGAGTGGAGGGATGATCCGCCAGCCAGGTGAAAAGGTCGAGATGCACCACGGCGGCGGCGAGGAGATCAATCGCGTAGAGACCGTCGCGGGCGCGGTAGATGGGAGTCGGGTCGGTGGCGGGTTCCTGCAGGAGCTGTTCGAGGGACATGATGAGGAAAAGGGCTGGGAACGGATTCAATACCGGAGGCGCCCGGCGTCGTCACCATGGAAGACGCGCGCGCTCAGAATAATGCTGCGGAAGCTCCTTGCGCGACGGCCCGAGGCTCGGCCATCCTTGCCGGCTCCCATGAAATCATTCCTCACTCTTGCCCTTATTGCCATGCTCTCCACCGCCGCTCTCGCCGCCGACGGCCCCATCAAGCACGTCGTCTCCTTCAAGTTCAAGCCCGACGCCAGCGCCGAGGCGATTCACCAAGTCGAGGCCGACTTCGCCGCGCTGAAGGGAAAGATCCCGGTCGTGCAGAGCCTGGAATGGGGCACGAATGTGAGCCCGGAAAAGCATGACAAGGGATTCACCCACTGCTGGATCGCCACCTTCAAGAACGCCGCGGACCGAGACGCGTATCTCGTCGATCCCGCGCACAAGGCGTTTGCCGGAAGTCTGAAGGGGATCATCGACGACGTGTTCGTGATCGATTTCGTCCCGCACGAGTAGGGTCGGGAGAAGGCAGAAGGAAAAAGGAAAAAGGACAGCCGCGCTGTGCGGGCTCAGCGGCCGCCGCCGAGCTCTCGCCAACGGGGGCATTCGACCAAGTGGTCGTTCACCATTCCGGTGGCCTGCATGAAGGCGTAGCAGATGGTAGAGCCGACGAATTTGAAGCCGCGTTTTAAGAGATCTCGGCTGATCGCATCGGATTCCGCCGTACGCGCGGGAACTTCCGCCATGGAGCGGCGGGCGTTTTGAATCGGGCGGCCATCCACAAATTGCCAGATATACCGGTCGAAGCTCCCAAATTCCTTCTGCACGACGAGGAAGGCGCGGGCATTCCCGATGGCGGAGGCGACCTTCAGCCGGTTACGGACGATCCCTTCGTTGAGCAGCAATGCCGCCGCCTCTTCGTCCCCAAACTTGGCCACCTTCCGGGGATCGAATTTGGCAAAGGCGGCGCGATAATTCTCCCGCTTCTTCAGGATGGTCGACCAGCTCAAGCCGGCCTGCGCTCCTTCCAGCAGCAGGAATTCGAACCACCGGCGGTCTTCGTGCACCGGCACGCCCCACTCGCGGTCGTGGTACTCGATCATCGATTCGGTGGTGGCCCAGTGGCAGCGCGTCATTTGGAAAGAGAGGATTTCGTCTCGGCTATATCATCTGCTGGACGATCTGGCGAGGAGAGCGAGCCGCCCGAACGTTGCAAGCAGGTCCACCAGGCCCAGGCGATCAGCAGAAATTGCAGCGGCAGGCGCACCCAGAGGAAGACCGCCGGCAGCTCGCGAAACCCATGCAGCGCCGCATGAAGATTGGCCGGCAGGATCGCCAGCAAGAGGGCGATTAATCCCCAGCCGGCCAGCCGGCGGAAGGGCGGGAGAAGGACTCCGACCCCGCCCGCCACTTCGGCCGCGCCGCTGATATAGATGAGGGCCAGCGGCCAGGGAAGATACGGCGGCATGAGCGGCCGATAAAAACCGGGCGCTATGAAGTGCATCGAGCCGGCCACGATGTAAGCGGCGGCCATGATCCAGCGAAAGATGATTTTGATCACGCCAAACCTCTACCGAACGCGCCGGCCTGGAGCCAGCCCTTCGCCGCCAATATTTTCGACTTCCCCGATACGACCGTCGACGGTTGCCGGGCCGTACCACCAGACAAGGAGCCAACGTGTGAAACCAAAACTAACCCTACTCAGCGGATCGATCTTCATTCTCAGCCTCGCCTTTGCCTACGCGGATCATCCCGTCCCGCGGGAGCTGAAAAAGCCCGGAACCCAACCGGAGCTCTACAATGTCGAAGAGAACCATAAGGAAATGCGGGAAGCCGTGCACCAGGCGCGCCGATCGGTCCGCCAATTCATCACCGCTTTGCAACGCCACTCCCCCGACGAGTCGGACTTCGAAGTGAAGAAGCCGTTTGTGCACGACGGCCACGTCGAACACATCTGGCTGGCCGATGTCACCTTCAGCGGCAATCGCTTTCACGGGCTCGTCGACAATCATCCGCACTTCATCAAGGGGCTCAAATTCGGAGACCGGGTTTCGGTCAATCCGGGCGAGATTTCGGATTGGGCCTATCTCGACCACCAGACGCTGGTCGGGGGCTATACCATCAAAGCCCACTACAACGGGCTCTCCCCAGAACGCAGAAAGGAAATGCAACATGAGCTCAACTTCAAAATCGGCCAGTAATCCGACGAGCCCGCAACGCTCTTGGAAGAAGCGGGCCGGCTTGATCCTGCTCGCGGGCGCCGCCCTCGTCGGCTTCGGCGGCTGCGCCGACTACGGACCGGGCTACGGCTACGGTCCAGGCTACGGCCCTTATTACGGCAGTTATGGTCCCTACGACGGCGGCGGCTACCTGGTCGGCGGCAATCGCTACGGAGGGCACTACGGCGGACACCATTTCTACGGCGGCAGCTTCGGGCATGGCGGCAGCAGTTACGGAGTCGGCGGCTACCGCGGGGGCGGCGGCGGCTTCCACGGAAGCGTCGGTCACGGCGGCGGCCGCCGCTGAGCATCGACCAGTCTGGTGGAGGGGCGCACCTTGTACCAAGCGTCTGGGTCGCTCACTCTTTCTCGCGAAAAAGACCGAGCGGCGGCCCACGGGACTAAGGGCGTGTAACGAAGTAAGTAATCCCTGGTAGGGGATGGCTTTTAGTAGAGCCGACCCGCTGCCCGGAAGCGATTGGAGCAACGGACCTTATGGGCACGCTCACGACCTCATTCGATCCGGCCTCGCCCGAAGCGGCCGCGATGTCGCAGTTGTTCATCATTACATTGATGATCTGCGCGGTCATCTTCGCGGCTGTCGTCGGCCTGATCGCTTACAGCCTGATGCGGTTTCGCTGGCGGGAGGGCGCGAGCGAGGCCGAGCCGAGCCAGATCGCGGGCAATCGGAAGGTTGAAATCGTCTGGACCTTGATTCCATTCCTCATCGTCGTTCTCCTCTTCTCGCTCACCGCCCGGACGATGAGCTCTTCGGACCCGCCGCCTGCGCCCAAACCGGACCTTATCGTGGTGGGGCACCAATGGTGGTGGGAAGCCGACTACCCGCAGTCGGGGGTGATTGCCGCCAACGAAATTCATATTCCGGTCGGCCGGCCGCTCTGCCTCGAGCTGCGATCCGCGGATGTGCTGCATGAATTTTGGGTCGTCCAGCTGGCGCGCAAAATGACAACCGTTCCGGGACACCCCAATTACATCTGGCTTCGGGCGGACCACCCGGGAACCTATCTCGGAGTCTGCTCGGAATACTGCGGGACTCAGCACGCATGGATGCGTTTCCTGGTGATCGCAGAGGAAGCCTCCACCTTCGAACAATGGCAGCAGGCGCAGCTCAAGCCGGCCGCCGTCCCAGCCGAAGCCTCGGCCGCGCACGGGCTCGCGCTGATCAAGCAGATGACCTGTGCAAATTGCCACGCCATCCAGGGAACCGGGGTCGACGCGCATGTCGGTCCCGATCTCACCCATTTCGCCGGACGGAGGGAGCTCGGCGCCGGCGTGGCCGAGAATACCGCGGTCAACGTACGGCGTTGGCTGGCCGATCCGCACGCGCTCAAACCCGGCGTTAACATGCCGAATTTCAAATTCAGCGACGCGGAGCTCACCCAACTCGTCGCCTATCTCGAGACCCTGAAATGAACGACGCCACGATCGCCATGGACCGGCCCGTGTTGCTCACCGAGAGCGAGCGAGCCCATCATCGGGTCGCTTGGATCGCCACAGTCGACCACAAGCGGATTGGCATTCTCTACCTGTTGGCCGGTTTGGTTTTCTTCATAGTGGGCGGAGCCGAGGCGCTGCTCATCCGGCTCCAGCTCGCCGTGCCCAACAGCACGCTGCTCCAGCCGGACACCTTTAACCGGCTCTTCACCATGCACGGGACGACCATGATTTTCCTGGTGGTGATGCCCGTGCTCTTCGGCCTCGCCAATTACCTCGTCCCGCTGCAAATCGGCGCGCGCGACATGGCCTTTCCGCGTTTGAACGCGTTTAGCTTTTGGATGGTCCCGCTGGGCGGCATCCTCCTCCATTTCAGCCTGCTGGCGGGCGACGCGCCCTCCGCCGGTTGGTTTGCCTATGCGCCGCTGAGCGAGACTCCGTATTCCTCACTGCAGGGCACGGATTACTGGGCTATTTCGCTCCTCGTGCTTGGAATCGGATCGGTCGGCACGGCGATCAATATCATTGTCACCGTTCTCTGTCTGCGAGCGCCCGGCATGACGTTGCGGCGGCTTCCGCTGTTTACGTGGATCAATTTCATCAACTCATTCCTCGTCATTCTTGCCTTGCCGGTGCTCAACGCCGGCCTGGCCATGCTCTTGATCGATCGCCAGCTCAATTCCCACTATTTCCTCTCGCCCGGGGGCGGAGCGCCGATCATGTGGCAACATATCTTTTGGGCCTTTGGCCACCCGGAGGTCTATATCCTCGCGCTGCCGGCGTTTGGCATCGTCTCGGAAATCATTCCCGTCTTTTCGCGCAAGCCGATTTTTGGTTACGAGTTTGTCGCGGGGTCGACGGTGGCGATCGCGATTCTAAGCTTTGGCGTTTGGGGGCATCATATGTTCACCGTCGGGCTGGGCCACGTCGCGGACCTCTTTTTCGCCGGCGCCTCCTTGCTCATCGCAATCCCCACGGGCGTCAAAGTCCTGAATTGGAGCGCCACCCTCGCCGGCGGCCGTCTTCGCCTCTCCACCGCGATGTTGTTCTGCCTTGCCTTCCTGGTGCATTTTCTCTGCGGCGGATTGTCCGGCATCACTCACGCGGTCGTGCCGCTCGATTGGCAGACAAAGAATAGCTACTATCTGGTCGCCCATTTCCACTTCGTCGCGGTGGGCGGCATCCTCTTCGCCATCCTCGCCGGGCTCTCCTACTGGCTTCCGAAGATCAGCGGGCGCCTGCTCTCGGAGCGGATCGGGAAATGGACGTTTTGGCTCATGGTGATCGGCTTCAACCTCACCTTCGTGATCCAGCATTTCCTGGGTCTCGCCGGCATGCCGCGCCGCGTTTACACCTATCCGAATTTGCCGGGCTGGGGCTGGATGAACCTGGTCTCCACCATCGGCGCCTTCTTCATGGCGGTGGCCGCGCTCCTCCTCCTCTGGAATGTGGCGCTCAGCCTCTGGCGCGGCATGCCGGCGAGACCCAGGAAA
>Ga0206846_1038_pt1 | contig 24430 bp, 20 predicted proteins | sample Alteio_BWOrgCont_20_FD_152878 | JGI IMG/M metagenome (GOLD analysis project Ga0206846, IMG submission 152878) | Enriched cells from forest soil in Barre Woods Harvard Forest LTER site, Petersham, Massachusetts, United States -... | ecosystem: Environmental > Terrestrial > Soil > Temperate forest >... | reverse complement strand
AGCCGCTGAAGCACAGGATGTAATAGTACTTTACGACTTCGCTAAAAATGAAACCGTTACCATATCCCCTCATATACGCAAGGCTATTGAAAACATTGAGGGAAGGCCGCTCTAAGCCAACACTATAGGCATTTTTTAAACTACTGGTAACAATTGCTTAACCAGTTAAGATTAGGTGTATGGTAGCTTTGTACCATGAACTTCAACACACACCAAATGAAAACACGTATTTTTTCAAGATTCACGCCCTATGCGGCGGTAGTTTTGTTGTTCCTTTGCTACCTCCTGTTCCAGGGGATGGTAAGGAATATGTAAAATAGGCCGGTTTCACCCCGGCTACCGGTAAGCCAGGGTAATCAGGTTAGGGTGATAATCAGCAAAAATGCTGGTTGTAGGGTTCTTGTCCGCTAATTTTTCAACTAACGAATAAAAATACACTATGAAAGCATTAACCCCCAACACCTCTTATGTATCTTCAGACATTAAGAACCCGTCTTTTTTAGCCAAACCATTAAAAGACACCAGCGACATACTAGCTTCTGATAATGATAAATACACACTCTCATTTTACGACATATTTAAAAACAGGATTGCAGGAGAAAAAATATTCTCGTACCTGAGCAGGCTTGGCTTAATACGAAAACTCGACAATGGCAAATTCGCATTTGCTCCAAAAACAAGGAGCGGCGTACTTCCTATTGTTTGTTTATATAATACCTTAAATGCTAAAGGTTATTTAAAACGTATGACACAAACAGAAGCAGGTTACTATTTCTGCAGAGCCTTTGGCAAAAACAACAGCAGCATACGCATGTTTTACCTCGACCAGCTTAAATCATCGAAAAAATATGATGAATACTTCTATCACATCCCCGAGTATTCAACATTCATGAGATAATTCCACGCTCCGAAGCACGAAAATGCAGCCCAACTACTCGAGGGGCTGCATTTTTTATTTATAGCTAAATAGTACATTTGAGCAAGAAAAGAAAAAAGTATGGAAAAACGTGAATTGGGAAAATCAGGAATAATGGTAGCGCCGTTAGCGCTGGGCACAAATGTTATACGGTGGACCATAGACGATGCTATGACATTTAAACTGCTTGATGCATTTACCGATGCAGGGCTCAATTTAATTGATACAGCCGATGTTTATTCACGCTGGGTACCCGGTAATAAAGGCGGAGAATCGGAAACTGTAATAGGTAACTGGTTAAAACAAACAGGCAAACGTGACAAAGTAATTATTGCCACTAAGGTTGGACATACAATGGGCATGGGCGATGGCATGAAGGGCTTATCGAAGAAGTATATAATGCAGGCAGTCGAGGCATCGCTAAAGCGGCTGCAGACAGATTATATTGACCTGTACCAATCGCATGAGGATGACCTTAATACTCCAATGGAGGAAACACTTGAGACTTACGATTTGTTAATGAAACAGGGCAAGATAAAGGCCATCGGTGCATCGAACTTTACGGCTGGGAGATTAGCACAATCGCTTGAGGTAAGCAAGAAACATGGTTTCCCTGCTTATCAAACCTTGCAGCCTATGTACAATATGTACGATAGGGCAGATTTTGAAAAAGAATTACAACCCCTTTGCGTTGAAAAAAACATCAGCGTAATTTGTTACTATGGATTGGCAAAAGGTTTCCTTACGGGCAAATACCGCACCAAAGAAGATGCTGAAAGCGGAAACTATGGCAGTAGAATAGTTGGCAATTACATGAACGAACGCGGTATGCGCATACTGGCTGCATTAGATGAAGTAGCTAAACAATATAATTCCAATCCTGCCCGTGTATCATTGGCATGGTTAATGGCTCAACCCGCTATAGGAGCACCCATTGCCAGCGCCACCAACCTTAACCAGATGGAAGACCTTATTAAATCGGTTGAATTAAAACTTGATAAAGCTTCTATTGAAAAATTGACTGAAGTGAGCAGGTACTAAATCATCCCCTTTTAATAATAGGTATACGTTAAGATACCTGCACGGCTAAAAGTTCAGATATTCGTATCTTTGTGCACTGATTCAAAAAATTTATGGCAGAAAAAGGAGCAAGAAAATGGATTATTACTATTACGGTAATCCTTGCTGCTTTACTTGAACTTATTGACGTTACCATTGTAAACGTATCGTTGCCCGATATTATGGGTAACCTGGGTGCCACTATTGATGAAGTGGGCTGGGTTGTTACCTCCTATACCGTTGCAAACGTTATAATATTACCCATGTCGGGCTGGCTGGGAAATAAATTCGGACGAAAAAATTACTTCCTATTTTCTATTATAGCATTTGTAGTCGCCTCATTCTTCTGCGGTCACGCCCATACCCTTACCGAGCTGGTTATATTCCGCATACTGCAAGGTTTTGCCGGTGGCGGGCTTTTATCTCCTGCTCAAGCAATTCTATTAGAAACATGGCCACGTGAAGAAATGGGTATGGCAACAGCATTGTTCGGATTAGGAGCCGTATTCGGCCCTACTGTTGGCCCTACCATTGGCGGCTACATTACAAGCCACCTGTCATGGCCCTGGATATTTTACGTAAACGTACCCGTAGGTGCAATTGCCGTATTCCTGGTTATAACATTTATAAACCCTACACCCAAGAGCGCCAAAGGCGAACGGATTGACTGGTGGGGGATTCTATTCCTCCTGATAGCAATTGGCAGTTTGCAGATATTCCTTGAACGGGGCGACCGTGAAGATTGGTTCCACAGCACCTTTATCACTGTTTTATGCATAATGTCAATACTGTTCCTTGTGGCATTTGTATGGCGCGAGCTAAGCATTGATTTTCCTGTCGTCAATTTTAAAATTATGCGGCACCGGAGTTTCACCATAGGTATGTTCACTTCATTTATGCTGGGCTTTGCCATGTATGTTTCCGTATTCGTATTTCCTATTTTCTGCCAGAACCTGCTCGGTTTTTCGGCATTGCAAACGGGTGAAATATTATTCCCCGGTGGTATAGCCACTATATGTATGATGCCATTTGTAGGAACCATGCTTAAAAGAGGTGTTCCGGCCCAGATTATGTCAACCTTTGGTATGATACTGTTCTTCTTCTTCTCTTATTTAATGGCAAACTCCAACTTACTATCGGGTACCGAAAACTTTTTCTGGCCCCTCATAGTGCGAGGCCTTGGCATGTCGCTGCTATTTGTTCCGCTTACCACACTAGCTGTGCAGGACCTTCATGGCAAGGAAATGGGGCAAGGCACAGGCTTGAATAATATGATGCGTCAGTTGGGTGGCTCATTTGGCATAGCTATAAGCACGGTAATTTTAAATATGCGCCTGGCAATGCACCGCAGCAATCTTGTGGGCCACATAAACAATTACAGCGACGCGTCGAACTCCCGCTTTACCATGATGGTAAGCCAGTTTCAGGGTAAAGGATACACCCATGCAGAAGCTGTGCAGATGGCATACCAGGCCTTAGACTATACCTTGTCAAAGCAGGTAATGTTACTCTCTTATAACGATGTATACCTATTCTGTGGCATCTTTATGCTTTGCTGCATACCCCTATTATACCTGCAAAAGTTTAAGAAGAACGTTGCCTTGCCAGCCGACTCGCACTAAGGCATCTGCTTACCGACTTTTTGCCTCCACTTACCGACTTTCCCCTTCCAAGTACCTAATTGCCCTAACGCAGGGGTAGTTTCTTCACATACATTTGTATCATAAAATTCAAAATCATGGAAACGAACGAGAATAAATTCAAGGAAAGCAAACAGGATTACACGCAATATGCTGTTGAAGATACACATCACCCCCGGTCGGGTAGGGTATTTGGCGGATTAATAATAGTGGCCGTTGGTGTAGTATGGCTTTTAAACCGTATGGGAACGGTAATCTTCCCAGACTGGCTATTTACATGGCCAATGTTTTTAATAGTGCTTGGCTTTTATATTGGAGTGCGTCACGGTTTCCGCGGTTGGGGTGGCTGGCTTATAATGATGCTTGTTGGCGGAGTTTTCTTATCTGAAAATTTCTTCCCTAACATGAATATTTCAGATTATGTATGGCCGGTTATAATAATAGGTGTAGGCCTGTTAATGGTTGTCCGTCCCAGGAGAAGGCACTGGGGAGGCTGGGGCGATAAAGAATACTGGAAAAACAATAAGCATCAATGGAAAATGCATTATAAATATGGCGGACCTATGCCATCTTCTCCCGGTACCGGAACCTATACGCAAGACGACTTTGTTGATTCTACTAACATATTCGGTGGTGTGCATAAAATAATTATGTCGAAGGATTTTAAAGGAGGTGATATGGTAAACATTTTCGGCGGTGGCGAACTGAACCTGTCCCAAGCCGATATTAAAGGCCCTGTTGTATTAGACATTGTGCAGATATTCGGGGGGCTAAAGCTAATTATACCTGCCGATTGGAGCATACAGATAAAGATGGTATCTGTTTTTGGAGGCGTGGAAGATAAACGGTTAAACACAACCGCACCAAATCCTGAAAAGACATTGATAATCGATGGCACATCTATATTTGCCGGTGTAAGTATTTCTAATTACTAAAAACTATCATGACGGCACCTGCTATCATACCCGGAAGAACTGTAATCTTCATAATCTTTATGTGGATTGTTTGGGCCGCGCTTCAGACCTGGGCCCTGACACAAATCGGGTTCTCGTTACAAACAGCAACAATAGATAGCGGGGTAAGTACAGTTTTATTAATGGGAATAGGTTTAACGGTAAGGAATATCCTTAAGTATTACCGCCCGGGTCGTGGCAGGTTCTTTTACATATTTATCTGGAATTTCTTTATAGCTGCTATATGGACGGGGGTAATTAAATGGGTGCTGGCTTACCTAATTAAAGACCCTACCTATGTGATTTTCCTTACCAAATCACTGCCCATAAGGTTTTTCATTGCATTTTTAATGACAGGTTGGATGGCTTTAATCAACTGGCTCATTTTCACCTTTCAGGAGAGCAGCGAGAATGAAAAAAGAAAAGCAGACACCGAAAAATTATCGAAAGATGCAGAGTTATATAAACTGCGCCAGCAACTGCATCCTCACTTTTTATTTAATAGTTTAAACTCTATCAGTTCATTAACCGGAACCAAACCGGAAGAAGCGCGCCACATGATTCAGCAACTGGCTGACTTTTTACGTGGCACATTGAAAAACGATGAAAAAACAATAGTTACACTGGAAGAAGAATTGCATTACCTGAACCTGTATTTAGACATTGAAAAGGTGCGCTTCGGCCACCGTTTAAGTACAGTTATAGAAAACAATCCTGCCAGCCTTAAGAGCCAGGTACCACAAATGCTGTTACAACCATTAGTAGAGAATGCAATAAAATTCGGATTGTATGACACTACCGATGTGGTAACCATTAAAATTTCAGCAAAGCTTGACAACGGGCAGTTACTTGTTTCTATACAAAACCCGTTTGACCCGCAAACATCACAGTCAAGGCAGGGTACGGGCTTCGGACTCTCATCGATACAACGAAGGCTTTACCTGCTTTACGCTCGTAAAGATTTGCTGGAAACCAAAGCAGAAGGAAATTTATTTACCACCACCGTAAAAATACCTCAACATGATTAAAGTAGTAATTATAGACGACGAACCCCTGGCAAGGTCTATTTTGAAGGAATACCTGCAACACCATAAAGACATTGAGTTGATGCAGGAATGCGGAGATGGCTTTGAGGGCGTGAAAGCCATTACCCAACACCAGCCCGATTTAATTTTCCTGGATGTGCAAATGCCCAAGATAAATGGTTTTGAAATGCTGGAGTTGCTAGACAAACCACCGGCAGTAATATTTACCACAGCCTTCGATGATTATGCCATGAAAGCATTCGAGGCACACGCCATTGACTACTTACTAAAACCCTTCAGTAAAGACCGTTTTGATAAAGCCATTGCCAAATGGAAGAGCCATTATGAAAAGGAAGAATCGAAAATAGGTTTGCAATCGCTGATTGAAACTGCGGCTCACCCGCCCGACCAGTATAACCGCATAGTTGTTAAAACGGGAACTAAAATCCGCATTGTGCCAATGCATGAAGTGCTATACCTGGAAGCTGACGACGACTACGTAAAAATTCATACTACTGAAGGCTCGTACCTGAAGAAAAAAACGATGGGTTATTTTGAAGAGGTGATGGATAAGGCCCATTTTATAAGGGTTCACCGTTCGTACATAATACAGATACAGCAGATAACCCGTATTGAGCCATACGAAAAGGACAGCCATATAGCCATATTGAAATCAGGGGTAAAAATACCTATAAGCAAAACCGGTTACCAGAAATTAAAATCAATCCTTGGAATATAAAAATTTAACTGCCATGAAATCCGTTGAAATCTTTAAAACAACCGTAAAGGGTAAGCGTAATGCCGCTTTCCTGGTAGAAGAGATGCAGACTGTTTTCCCTTCTTACAAAATCAGCATTGACCTTGATGACCGAGATAAAGTACTTCGTGTAGAAACCAGGACAGGAATGGTTAAAGCGAAAGAAATAATTGAACTATTGGAACGCAGGAATTTTAATTGCGAAATCCTTAACAGCTAACTATTATGAAAAATATAAAAATACTTAACTCCATTGCGATAGCTATACCCTTAACTCTCATTTCATGGGCTACAAATGCCCAGATGACCATAAAAGGAAAAGTTACTGAAGGTAAAAATAAACCCGTGCCATTCGCGACTGTCTACATAAAAAATACTATTGCAGGCGCATTGACAGATACACTAGGCAGGTACACGTTGAAATATAATAAGAAACAAAATGTAACTATAATTGCTACTGCCATAGGGTATGATACAGTTACATATAATCTTACGGTTGATACAAGTAAAGTGTATTACGTAAACCTGGATGTTAAGGGTAATTCCAGTGAACTGGATGAGGTAGTAATATCACCCGGCTCTATTGAAGCTAATAACGACAGGAAAGTTGCCATGCTTACCCCTTTGGATATTTACACTACGGCAGGTGCAGCAGGCGATGTAGTTGGCGCTATACAAACATTACCGGGTGTCGAAAAAGTATCGGACCAGACAGGATTATTCGTACGTGGTGGCGATGCTACTGAATCTTCTGCTATAGTGGACGGACAAGTGGTACAAGACCCGTTTTTCAGCGCCGTGCCCGGTGTGGCGCAACGCAGCCGTTTTGGCCCTTACCAGTTCAAAGGCATATCATTCAGTAGTGGTGGATACAGTGCGCGATACGGCCAGGCTCTTTCAGGCATACTGGAACTGAACACCAATGATTTACCTGAAGAAACTACAATAAGCGCCAACATAAATATGGCCGGTGCAGGATTATCATTCGCCAAACTCTGGTCGCATTCATCGCTTGAAGGTGGAATTAATCATACCAACACAACACCATTTTACGGTATCACCAAAACCAATCTCGATTATTTTCAACCCCCAGTGGGTGTAGGAGGCTCGCTGCGCTATGTATGGACAAACAAGAGCGGTGATATACTGAAAGTATCCGGCCAATATAGCCAGTATAAAAGTGGCATTGATGTGGTTAACCCCGACCAGCCCGACACTACACTTTCATTCAACCTGAAAAATTTCTATGGCACTGCAAGCCTTTATTACAAGCACCTGTTCAACGAAAAAACCTACATGACTTTCGGTTCATCATATAGCCAGAACGGCGACTCTGTGAAATGGGGGCCGGAAAACTTTAATAAACAGGATTACCGCGAACAGGCTCGCCTTGAATTCGGTGAAGAGTTCTCCCCTCACCTGTTTGCTTATGCAGGTGTAGATATGCAACGTTATAATGAGAACCAGATATTTGATTCGCTAACCCTCAGCTTTGCTGAAATGGTTTCAGCCGCTTACCTTGAAGGCGAATGGAAGCCGGCGAAATGGTTTGGATTAAAGGCAGGGGTGCGATATGAATACAGCCAGATATTGAGCAAAAACGATTTGGCTCCTCGCATATCGAGTGCTATACGCCTGAATAAATATGGGCAGATATCGGCTGCGTTTGGTATGTTTTACGAAGACCCTTCTGATAAATATTTGATATTCGGGCACACCAATGTAAACTTCCAGGAAGCCACGCACTACATTGTCAACTACCAGTACATGCAGAATGACCGTACTTTCCGTGTTGAAGGTTACTACAAATCATATAACGATTTAATCCGCGAGATTACCGAAGGCCCTTACGACCCTAACCCATACCGTCCGTTTATATGGCCTGTTGATAACAGTGGATATGGTTATGCGCAGGGAATAGATGTTTTCTGGAGAGATAAAAAGACTATCAAAAACTTCGACTACTGGGTTTCATACAGCTACATAGATACTAAGCGCTTGTATGAAAATTATCCTGTTGAGACCATGCCTGATTTTGTGGCAAATAACGACCTGAACATTGTAACCAAATATTTTATTGAAAAACCGGGAATAAATATTTCACTCACTTATAATTACATGTCGGGCCGCCCTTACTACAACCCCGATAACCCTGTTTTCCTCGGCGACCGCTCGCCTGCTTACCAGGATTTAGCCCTAAGCGTAAGCTATCTCTTCAGGGTAAAGAAATTGTTCGGGGTGTTTTATGTGGCTGCTGATAACATTACCAATAACCAGAACATATTGGGATACAACTACTCCGATAACGGCGATGAACGTTTCCCTATTTTACCTGCACTTTACCGCAGTGTCTTTGCGGGAGTTTTCTTATCATTGACACCGTTTAAAAAAGAAGAACTTTAATCTTTAACTATATACATTATGAAACGTACACTAATATTACTTACACTTGCATTTGGCCTCCTTCTATCTAAAACAGGGCAATCACAATCGGTCGATACCCTGTTAATGCAAACCTATACGGCCTATGACACAGCAAAAGCTTACCCTGATTTACTGCAAGCCACAAACCAATTTAAACTGATAGCTAAACAGTCGCCTACCTATTGGCTGGCTAACTATTATGCTGCGTGGAGCATTGCTGTTCTCTCTTTTTCAGAACCCGACCAGAAAAAAAGAGACCCTATGCTTGATGAAGCCGATGCATTCTTCAAAAAAATAGAAGGAATGGACACAACAAATGATGAAGTGGCTGTGTTAGGCGGATTACTAGCCCAGGCAAGGCTTTCAGTAGCGCCTATGACACGGCATGGTAAATATGGCGACATAGCCAACGCATATTATGAGTTGGCTAAGAAGGTTAACCCCAATAACCCTAGAATGTATTACTTACAAGGCAATTCACTTTATTATACTCCTAAACTATTTGGAGGAGGAGAAGAAAAAGCTCTGGTGCTCTATGAAAAGGCTGAACCTTTGTTTGCTAACGACAGCCAGGATATTCATAAACCACACTGGGGCAAAAAGGTTAACGAGAAAATGATGAAAGATTGTAAGGATAAGCTCGGGAAATAATTTTGTGATTTTTAAGCAAAACCATTAATAAAATTTAATCCTGCATTTTGGCCAATTGATGTAATGCCTTTTTATATTTGTATAAACATCTTAATAGCCAAATGCGTCAGATTACTAAGGTTTGTTTATTCCTCGGTATATTTTTTCTCTTACCATTAATTGCTGTTAATGCCCAAACTATAAGGGGCAAAGTAGTAGACAAAGAGTCAAAAACGCCTCTATTCGGGGTTATTGTGCAATTGCAGGACAGTGCCCTGGGTGCATCTACAGACACTAACGGAGCTTTTGTAATACATGGCGTTCCGCTTGGCAAGCACACTTTAGTTATTTCGTATATCGGGTACTTAAGTACTTCAGTACCTAACCTGCTTATTACATCAGCCAAAGAAGTAATTACTAACATTGAACTTGAGCAATCGGCAAAGCAATTGGGCGAAGTAGCGGTTACAGGAACCCGCGAGCATATTAACGAAATGGCGGTAGTTAGCGCCAAAACATTTGATGTAGATGAGGTAGAGAGATACGCAGGAAGCAGAGCCGATATACCACGTATGGCCTCTAATTTTGCCGGTGTACAAGGTAATGACGATTCACGAAATGATATTGTTATACGTGGAAATTCTCCCACGGGCGTCCTATGGAGGCTTGAAGATATAGACATTCCTAACCCTAACCACTTTAATATACCGGGTACCACAGGCGGACCCGTAACCGTTTTAAATGAAAACACATTATCGAATTGCGATTTTTTTACCGGCGCCTTCCCTGCGGAATATGGAAATGGGGTTGCCGGTGTGTTTGACGTTCGCCTGCGCGATGGAAATGCCGACAGGGATGAGTTTACTGCTCAACTGGGATTTTTAGGAACAGAAATTTGCGGCGAGGGGCCTATATCAAAAAGCGATGGCTCTTCTTTTTTATTTACCTACCGCTATTCTACCCTTGCGCTTTTCACAGGCCTCAACATTAATGTCGGTACTACTGCCATTCCCAATTACCAGGATTTAACTTTCAAGTTTAATTTCCCCATTGGGAAAAAAGCTTCTTTTGCTTTATTTGGAATTGGTGGCTTAAGCAGCATTAACCAGGTTTTCAGTAACCTCACTTCATTTCAGCCCGATTTATATGGCCCTTCTGACAGGGACCAGTACTTTAATTCAAACATGGGAGTTGTAGGTGCAGAATTTAACTACACCATTAATCCTAAGACTTTCACCCGCCTGGTAATTGCTGAAACAGGCAGCGATGTTTTCGAACACAACAATTACATTTTCCGCAACCTTGCTTACCAGGTTGATTCGCTGAAAAATATACTTGGTTATAATGATGCAATAACCACAACCGCTATGCACTGGTATGTAAATAAAAAAATATCGGCCCAGCATACATTCCAGGCAGGTATTATAAACGATTTGTATAGCGTTAATTTAATTGACAGCAGCCGGGAATTCCCTGTAACCCGCCCAAACTGGCAATACCTTACCAACTATAAAGGCATGACCGACCTTGCACAGGCATATATACAATATAAGTACAGGCCTTCCGATAACCTCACTTTCACGGTTGGGTTGCACGGCCAATTACTTACGCTTAACAATTCACAGGCAATTGAACCAAGGGCCGGCATGAAATGGATTCTCAGTAATACAAACTCCGTTAGCTTTGGATATGGCTTGCATAGTGAAATGTTGCCCCTCTACCAGTATTTTTCTTATGTTCCAGGAACTGAAGGAACAGGGCCACTACCTAATTATAATGTAGATTTTACTCGAAGCCAGCATTTTGTAGTTGGGTATTACCATAATTTCTCTTCTTCATTCCGTATGGAAACTGAGGCTTATTACCAGTACTTATATGATGTGCCCATTGAAACCAGGATAGGCTCGTCCTACAGTTCTTTGGACCAGGGCACCAGTTACGACCAGGTTTACCCTGATACGCTTGTAAACAAGGGAACAGGATACAACTATGGCATTGAGCTTACACTTGAGAAAAGTTTCGGGCATGGATATTATTTCCTCTTTACCAGCACCCTGTTTAATTCAGAAGCCAAAGGAGAAGATGGAATTTACCGTCCTACCAATTTCGACAACCGCTATATATTAAACCTATTGGGCGGGTACGAGCATAAGCTTGGGAAGAAAAGCACTTTTACGTCAGGAATAAAAGTTACATATACAGGCGGCTTACGATATTCTCCGCCTGATATAGCTGCAACAAATGCGACAGGGTATTTTACAGTTATTGATTCGGAACGTAATACACTACAATTTCAACCTTATTTCAGGGTTGACTTAAAACTTGGTGTTCGCATTAATGGCAAACACCTTACCCACGAAATAGCACTCGACCTGGTTAATGTATTCAACATCAATAATATCCTGGCAATTGACTATAGTGCTACATTGGCGCAGGAAGGCTCATCGTACCCGTTCTATACCATCTACGAATTAGGATTCTTACCTATATTCTATTACAAAGTAGACTTCGGGTTTCATAATCAAAGTGAAACCAAGTGAGGTAGGAGCCTACCCCCGACGTTAGACGAAGGCTGCGCCTTCGCCATTTTATATAATTAGCTTTAAGCTATAGTAATGCTTCGACGAAGATGCAATCTTCGCCGAGCGGGTGTCACCCACTAATACTATTGATTATCAAGTATATAAGAAAAATAAAGGCTCTAAAACTGCTACCCATTGCTACCCATCAGGATGGCAGGTAACATTAGTTAACATCATTATTATATCTTTGGAAAAAATCAAAAAACCTATGGCAATCAATCAAGGACTTATAGCAGAATTTAAAGGCGAAGCTGCTAATACACGCAAGATGCTGGAACGCATTCCGGCAGATAAATACACCTGGAAACCGCACGATAAATCGATGGAGCTTTTAAAGCTGGGGGCTCATATAGCCCGCACTCCTATGTGGATTGGCCGTGCTGTTAATGCCACCGAGTTCGACTTTGGAAAACCTTTCCCTGCAGCAGCGCCTGTAAACAATGTTCAGGAACTGCTTGCTTTCTTCGACACCAATGTTGCCGATGCTGTTAAACACCTGGAAGGCGCTTCTGACGAAGTATTAATGAGGCCATGGACCGCACGGAGCGGAGATAAAGTCTTCTTTACCATGCCTTCTATCGGTACCGTTCGCAGCTTTGGCGTTAGTCACCTTATTCATCACAGGGGCCAATTGAGCGTTTACCTGCGCATGTTGAATGTACCTGTACCGGGCATGTATGGCCCTAGTGCAGACGAGACTATGTAAGCTTATTTAAACAGGGGTTTATCTTTCCTTCCACCATTCCGCTGCCCAGTTGGTAAATTTATCAAGGCTTCGCCTTTGGGTCTGGAATAAGGAATCTATCTGTGTATTCACAGTATCGGCAAATTTCTCATTGAAATTCAGCGCCAGGTTTGTGTGCTTATTATAGAAGTCCAGAATTTCCTTGGTATTATCAACAGTCAGATTACGCGAGCGTTCAAAATTCTCGTTAATCAATTCCAGGAATTTATCTGCATTCTGTGGCTCTGAATCTTTAACAAGTTCCACTAATTGTGTATTAAAATCAACAATTAGCTCCATTTGGCGGGTATAGGAATTAATAATTGCGTCGAAAGTGTCCTCAGCAAGTTTTACCGATTTTACCAATGCATTTTTAATATCGCCAGACATAGCTTTATCGCCATCCTCTATATTAAACTTATTTTTAAAAGTATTAAAGAACTTTGAGTAGTCGCCCATAGCGTTTTCCATAAGTTTGCTGTTTGTCCCTATGAGCTCACGAATTGTCTCTTTCGACTTTTCGGCATAACCGCTCATGTTCTTTTTAATCTTTTCAGCTTTGTTATATGTGTTATTAGCACTTTTTTCTTTTGTTTCCATATTAATTGAGGTAAGAATTTATGTTCGAATATAGTACTTTAATATTAAGCAAATATTACGCTTATAGTTAATTTAAACCACTGCTACGCCAAATAGTAGGTATTATTTAATAATACTTACACGGCCCATGTAAGTATGCGCCACGGAATTAATATCTGTTATATCAATTAAATAAACGTAGGTATCTTCCTGGCACAATCCCCCTATTCCACCTTGTACAGTACCATTCCAGCCTTGATAAATATTTGTAGTGTGGTAAAGTTTTTGTCCCCAGCGGTCAAAAATCCACATTTCAAAAGTTACAATACCCACACCTTTTGGGGCAAACACATCGTTAAGCCCGTCATTATTTGGTGTAAAAGCGTTAGGTATGTAAAGAGTAAAATACGGGCTTATTTCAAGGCATTCAGTGATAGAATCCATGCAATTATGAATATCAGCCACAACAAGTTCAGGACAGTAAGTCCCTGTATCTGCGTATGCATACGACGGGTTCTCTTTAGTACTGGTGCCAATTCCGTCACCAAACGTCCAGAACCAGTTTTTAAGCGGGTACGGGTCAGTTGTTAAATCGGTAAACTGAATGTTCGGGTTTAGTAATGTGGCCGGCTGCGGGCTAAAGGTAAAGTTGGCATGCGGATGGGCGTAAACAGTTATAAAGTTCAGTATACTGTCGACTCCAAAGCAACCGCCTGTGGTTGTAGCTGTAAGTTTCACTGTATAAGATCCGGGAGTTAAGTATGTATGTATAACAGTTGCAGTAGTGGTGGTGGTATCTTTCCCGTCGCCAAAATCCCACGTCCAGCTTACAACCGGCGGTGCTGTATTTTTTGCTGTATCAGTAAAAGATATAGTGACAGGGTAACAGCCGTTAAGCGTATCAGCAACAAAACCTACGGATATGTTCCCGCCCACAGGAGTAACGGTTACAATTGCAGAATCGGGACAACTATTGGAGTCTTTAACAACAACCGTATAAGTACCTGCCCCTAAAGGTGAGGCCGAAGAACTCGTTACCCCCGTACTCCATTTATATACATATGGCGCAATTCCACCTGTGGCCGTAACCGTTGCTCCACCATCTACCTTGCCGCAAGTGTCAGGTATAAAAGTAGTAGTTAGATTAATGGCTGTCGGCTGTGTTAGGGTAATTTTCACGGTATCTGTGCATCCACCAGATTCAGTTATTACGCATGTATAAGTACCCGGTGCAAGATTACTGTCGGTTGCTGCTGTTGATCCGCTGCTCCACTGATATGAATAAGGAGGATTGCCCTTTGGAGTTAAAGCAATTACTCCGTCTTTGTCGCCAAAACATTTAGGTTTTTGTATAGCCGATGTTACAGGAAATGATCCGATTGCCGTAGAAACAGTCACAACTGCAGAATCAGGACAATTGTTGGAGTCCTTTACAGTAACCGTATAGGTGCCCGCACCTATTGGTGATAGTGAAGAACTCGTTACTCCTGTATTCCATTTATATATGTAAGGAGCAGTTCCACCATTGGCTGTAACCGTGGCGCTGCCATCAACCTTGCCGCACGTATCGGGCACAAATGCCGTGGTCAATGTAACGGCTGTAGGTGCGGTTATGGTAAGCTTAAGGGTGTCTGTACATCCACCTGATTCAGTTACTATACAAGTATAGGTACCTGGCGCAAGGTTACTATCTATTGATGCTGTAGCCCCGGTACTCCACTGGTAAGTATATGGAGCTATACCCTTAGGGGTTAATGAAATTTTTCCGTTCGTATTGCCAAAACATTTCGGTTGTTGAATGACCGATGTTACGGTAAATCCTCCCCCGCCGCCTGAAATATTTACAATAGCTGTATCAACCGTAGGTATACAAGGGCCATTATCCGTTATGGTAACCGTGTAGCTTCCCGCGCACAGGTTTGATGCTGTTTGTGTTGTCTGGCCATTGCTCCAGCTATAGGTAAAAGGGCCTATACCGCATGAATTGGCCGTTGCAGTACCTGAACAACTGCATGTGCCCGTGGGGGTAGTTACAGCTGTTACCCGCTGAATATGAACTGCCGTTAAAAAGCCAAGGCCACCTGCATACAATACATTATCGGTAATAGTATTACCGGGGCCCATTAATACGTCATATACTGTATCGGGCAAATTATAGGTGTTTAACAAGTGGAAGGTAGAATCGTATTCAATGACAGATTTGTTGCTACCAACAAAAACGTGGTCGCACTCATCGGCTGTTATTCCACCACTTAAATATGGAGTCGGATTAATTGTAAGGCTGGCTATTATTGCACCGGTAGCCTGGCTCCATCTCCTCAATACAGAACCATCCCAACTGTAAATATATTTTGAGCTGGTTGCCATGCCGTTGAACCCATTAGCTCCGGCATAGCCCAATGTTCCGGGAACATAAAACGCCGCCATAATCTCGCTAAAACCATATGGGCTTGCTACATTATAAGCCGGTGTTGTAAGCGAAGCAATGGGTGCTTTAATAAGCATAGTGGGCGGCGCAGCAGCATTCTGGGAACTTAATATATAGCAATTACCTGTGTTATCGGTAGTAAGTACTGACAGGTCCATATGGCCTGTTACATAGGTCTGCACAGGGGCCAGTGTAACATTGTTTGTATCGAGCACAGCTGTTTGCATAGAAGGGCTTGCAGTACCACCTCCAATCATTACACCTTTCTTTGTACAATTATTAAAACGCAATTCCCATATTTCGTCATAAGAAGCAAGTCCATTCAGCAGTGACAATTGTGCTCCGGCGCTGTTAACACTCAGTATCTGTGAGCCGTTGGTAATATCAAACCCTTCACTCATAAAACCTTTACCGGTATACCCATCAACACAAAAACCGCCCAAAAAGCTAAAGCCTGCGCTATAGGTATAGGTAAAAGTGCTGGTGTATGTCCATACTAAGGTTCCGCCACTGTTTACCTTAATTTCCTGGTAAGGATAATATCCGCCATACGCGTACAGGTTGCCCTGCAAATCATACGCAATGTAGTAGGCTTTATTTACAGTTGTAAATGCAGTTGTATATATCCAGGGGTCAATGGTCAGGGTTTTGGTTTTATCATAATTGCCTGCAATAAAGGATATCGTATTATCCTGAACCGAAAATTGCATCGCAACATTGCTCTTATCATCAGTTTCTGCCACAGGCGCATGATCTGTAAAGGTGCCGCAAGGTGAAACTATATGTACATTACTTTTCAGTAATGATAGTGCCGCATTATTGCTGTAGTGCATCTTTACCTTCGAAAGGTCGCCACCCGGGCGGACAATAATATCATACTCTATTCCACCTTTAGATGGAAAGTAATATACAACATCAATATTCGGGTAAAGGTTGTGATATACAAGACGCTGCCAGCCCCTTGCTTTAATACTGGTGTGCCCCGATTTATCCGAAGGGTCACCATAGGTAAAATAATCGTTTACAAGGTCTTCAGGTTCTACCTGCACGTCAGGATTAGCGCCATCCCACGTAACAGACATAAACTCATGCTGAGATGTAAAATTGGCTTCACCGGGTTTGCCACCCTTATCTTCATCCTCGTTTTCTTTTAAGGATTCTCCGGGAATAATGCTGTCGTAACGGAACGTAAGTGCCGAAGATGAAAAGTATAAATGTATTTTGCCTTTGCGTGAGCTGTATAAAATAGTTTTTCCAACATCAGCCTTTTCCTCTTCAAAGAACTGGCCTTTATTTTCAATAAATACATTGCGGTTGAATAGAGTGTTGTTTACCCACAAAGGTTTAGTATTCTGTCCGGAAACAGTTAAACCAATAAATAGCAAAAACACCTCCAGGGAAAGGGCTAAGTAACGGGGTGAGGTATTCAATTTTGCAATAGCTATAAGTTTCAGAAGCTAAATGTAGCTTATTTTTCTCAATTTAGAAAGCTATAGTACCCTTTTAATACTTCTTAATTATTCCGGTAAATCCCTTTTCCCTTTATTAATGCTATATAGTCTTTATTCAAGATTACTGGCCATCCCTGCATACTAGCAATCCCTTTTCAGCTTACCCATAAGGTAAACCTTAAACATACAGTAAAATGATTCTTATTGTATCAGAGCCGGTCCTCATAGCTATCGGTATTGAACTCACAATGGGAGCAGGGTTTTGAAACAAGGCAAAACCTCCCACAGTAAACGTTTTAAATAAAATCAAACTACTCTCTTTCTAAATTGTTCTAATTTTGCTCTTATACATTATAGGGATGTACTATAGAACTACTGATAACCAACAGCTTTATTATGAATTGCATGGAAACCCCAAAGCGGATAAAACATTGGTTTTCCTGAATGGCTTATCACAATCTACCGTGGCCTGGTCGCTAATGCTTCCTGCATTTACAGATGAGTATCAAATCATATTACTCGATTTAATTTTCCAGGGACAATCAGACAAAAAAGGTGATTTACGCAACTTTGACCAGCACGCTGCGGATGTTCATGGATTAGCCAGTTCTCTAAACATAACTCGGGTTACTCTTATCGGAATATCTTATGGAAGCCTCGTTGCACAGCACTTTGTCTTGAATTATCCTGAACAAATTGACAAATTGGTATTGCTTTCAACATTTGCCCATAAAACTCCTTATTTTAAAGCTATTGAGCTGGCCTGGAACCATGCTTTAGATGTGGGAGGATATTCGTTAATGTTTGATGTTATGTTACCCACTGTGCTGGGCGAAGGATATTTTGAACATCCGTTGATTCCCATAGACACCCTCAGGACCTCGAAACAAACTATTAACACAGAAGCGCTGCCGTTAAAAAAACTAATGATGGCTACTTATCAAAGAGAAGATTATCGCAAAAAGTTGACAGCCATAAAAAAACCAACCCTGGTTATCCACGGAGAAAAAGATGCTTTATTATCTATATACATGGGCAGGCAAGTTAGCGAAGCGATAGTAGGAAGTAGGTTCGAAATCATTAAAGACTCCGGGCATACGCTTAACCTTGAAGCAATTCCTGAAACAATAAAACTGATAAAGGAATTTATTTAAAATTCAAGGTTATTTTCTGCTTTTTACTTTAACATCAAAGCCAAGGTCCTCATGTTCCAGTTCTCTTGAAAAATAATCGGCAGTTGTTTCTTTCCCTACTTTTTCAGCATCGGTGTTAAGCCAATCTTCCGCGTATTTTCTCCCGCTTTCCTTAAGCAAGTTGATAAAGTCCCATGAAATATTTGATTTGCTCGACACATCAAATTCTGCTAAAGCTTCATCAGCAAGAATAGCATGATACCTTATACTCCTCAATTGCCCATGTTTATTATATTTTCTGCACAATTCTTTATTTGCAAGTATTTCCTTCTTTATTATGTCATTTTCCAATAATGCGTTTTTAAATTCCACCAAACGCAACTCCCCTATAAGACTGGCATTAAAACTTAATTCATTAATACGGTGAAGTATGGAATCTGCTTTTTTCGGTACTTTTTTTATTCTGCATGGGTTTAGCTGCACCAGCAATATATCACTTGTGTCGGTGCCATGTATAAGCGGATATAGAGGCGGATTACCCATAAAGCCTCCATCCCAGTAATATTCTCCATCTACTTCAACAGCTTTGTAAGACAGAGGCAAGCAGGCAGATGCCAGTAAGGTATCTACTGTTACATGCTTGCGTTTAAATATTTTCGGCTGCCCTGTTTTTACATTGGTGGCGCAGGTAAATAATTTCATTTCAGTCTCATCACTATCCCGCAATGCTTTAAAGTCTATAAGCTCATTTAAAATATCTTTCAGCGGATTTATATCAAAGGGGTTCCACTGATAGGGAGAGAGATAATTACTCATTAAGTTGGCCATATTGTATCCCGGCGAAAAATCCATATTGCCTGCAGATAACACTTTATCAAGAAGGCTGGGCTGCAAAGGTGAAGTAAGAGCCTCTGCTGAAAGCCTTTCCCAGAATTCATTTAATAGCTCTATCGCTCCTTTATTACCGCCTTTATGATAACCATATACAGCAATGCCGGCATTAATAGCACCAGCACTTGTTCCGCATATAGCTGTAATATTGAACTTATCTTCTTCGAATAGCTTCTCTAATACACCCCATGTAAAGGCCCCATGCGAGCCTCCCCCTTGCAATGCAAGAGTTAGTTTATTCTTTACCATACTGTTTATGTTATGTATTATAGTTATTAATGAGCTGTCCAGCCACCGTCAATTGACATAGCTGCACCTGTTATCATTTTCGCGTTAGATCCTGATAAGAAAAGAGCCAGAGCTCCGATAGATTCAATATCCACAAATTCCTTAATTGCTTGCGGGCCCAGCATTATATCGTTCACTACTTTTTCCTTTGATATCCCGTGAGCCTTTGCCTGGTCTTCAATTTGCTTATCTACTAACGGTGTTTTTACATAACCGGGACAAATAGAATTTGCGGTTATTCCGAAAAGAGCCCCTTCTAATGCCAATACTTTAGTAAGCCCCACCAGGCCATGCTTTGCAGCAACGTATGCCGATTTGAATTCGGAAGCCACTAATCCGTGAGCTGAAGCAATATTAATTATCCGGCCAAATTTTTGCTTTTTCATTCCATTCCATACTGATTTTGAAGTATGAAATGCTGCAGAAAGATTAATACCAATAATTGCATCCCATTTAGCATCGGGAAAATCTTCAATTGGCGATACGTATTGTATTCCGGCATCATTTATAAGCACATCAATACCACCAAACTTCTTTTCTCCTTCAGAAACCATAGCCGATATCTCAGCCGCGTTAAGCATATTAGCCGCAGAGTACATGGTTCCTACTTCAAAATCCTTAGCAACCTGCGCTGCAATATCCGGGCCTTCCTTTTCAAGCCCGTTAAATATTATGTTGTTGCCTTCCTTTGCAAAGGCTTTTGCAATACCAAGGCCTATTCCGCTGGTACTACCTGTTATTAAAACTGTTAACGTTTTTTTGAGTGATGGAGCGGCGCCATTTTGGGTTTTAGTTATTGTTTCCATTGGGGTTTTATAGATTGATTTAGATTAGCGAAGTAAACCCAATTTGAAACGCTTGGCTGTATTATTAATGTTAATGTTTGTTAAACAAATCATACAACTCCAACGTCAAATTTTGCAATATCTCCGGGAAAACAATAACTTAGATGAAAGTTATTGAATAATATAAAAACAAAATATTCAGGTACTCTTGGTTGAATGTTCAACCGAATACTTCTGTCCAGCTGATTTTCATATCTGATGTGTACCCGGGGCGGGACTTGAACCCGCACTGCCGCAATGGCAACAGGATTTTAAGTCCTGCGTGTCTACCAATTCCACCACCTGGGCAAAATGAGCATAAAGTTTATAAAGTAAAAAGTTCATAAAGTTAATTACTATCCTGTTCTTTAACCTTTATGAACTTTGTAAACTTTCCACTCTTACTGGAGCGAAAGACGGGTCTCGAACCCGCGACCTCAACCTTGGCAAGGTTGCGCTCTACCAACTGAGCTACTTTCGCTTAAAATGGGCTATTAAAAGAACTTTGGGGCTGCAAATATAAAAAACTGCCCGAATACCAAGCACAAGAACCTTTCTTTCTCAAAAAAAATCAGCTTACAGGTACTATTACCCCATCTTTCATGGTCAGCTTGCGGTCTGCCATCTGCGCCAGTTCTTCGTTATGGGTAACAATTACAAAGGTTTGGGCAAATTTATCGCGAAGGTCAAAAAAAAGCTTATGCAACTCCTTTGCATTGGCAGAATCAAGGTTACCCGAGGGTTCGTCGGCAAAAACGACTGATGGGTTATTAATAAGCGCCCTGGCAACGGCTACCCTTTGCTGTTCGCCACCCGATAGTTCTGATGGTTTATGTTCCAACCTGTCCTCAAGGCCAAGCATAGTAAGCAGCTCTTTAGCTCGTTTCCTAACCTCATCTGCTGCAGTTTTAGCTATATAACCGGGTATACAAACATTTTCAATAGCGGTAAATTCAGGCAGCAGGTAATGGAATTGGAATACAAAGCCTATTTCGCGATTACGAAAACGCGACAGTTCCCTATCCTTTAATTCCTCTATACGAGTATTGTTTATTTCTATAGAACCTGAACCTGCCCTGTCGAGCGTACCTAAAATATGCAGTAATGTGGTTTTACCGGCACCGGAAGCGCCAACTATGGATACGACTTCCCCCTTCTTTATTTCAAGGTCAATACCTTTAAGTACATTAAGGGTTCCGTATGATTTATATATCCCCTGTGCAAGGATCATAGTTATGCATTCCCTCCCTTTACGATATGCGTGCGCAAACTATTTATTTTATCGTCTATTGATTTTATTACATCCACATCGGGAGCAATATCAGGCCCAATGCCATTAAAATCAGTACGTATGCCATGCAGTGAAGAAGATATTTCCTGGCAATAAGGAGAATCATTAATAACATCGAGCAGGTTTAGCAATTTGTCAAGGTATTTTTTCTGGGTAACCAGTATGTGGTATATACCCAACTTAGCAGTTGCACCTATATTAGTATTGTAGCTTTGGGTGGTAAGGTATATACTTTCAATCCAGCCGCCTGCCAGTACAAGTACCTCAGAGGAATTACGCTTATTCTCTTTCAGTTCTTTATCAATAATATTATATGATTCAAAAACAATTTTCGTTAAAGAGTCCTTATTATTCTGGTTTTTCTGGCAACGCTCAAAAACATTCTGGGTAAATGCCATGGGTACTCCTATTTTATCCGTCATGGCTTTAGTGGCCTTCATATAAACGCCAACCTGCTGAAACTGTTCAAAGGAAATAACATAGGCAAGGTCGGCCCCATATACCCCAAGGTTAATAGATTGCGTATTGCTTTGTGAATATTGATTCACATTTTCCACACTATTGGGCATATTGCTTTGATATGTGGCGTGAACATTATACAGCGTATCCAATATATCAGTAGGAAAAGGAATACTGCTGATTACCATCATAACCTTCTCGGTTACCATGGTATCTCTATTATTAGCTGAAACTACCGGAGAAGGAGGAGCATTACTAGTATCAGCAGTTGTGGAATGACACCCATAAAAAATACTGCATGCCAATCCAACTAAAATGTATATAGTACCCTTCATTTAATTCGTTTGCCAAATATAAAAAAATCTAAGCATTAGGCAATTGCACTTAACGCCAAGTATTTCATTATCAATTAATAAGGATAAAATGACTCCCAGATTTTTTTCAGGTATTTCCTGAATTCCTCTTCTTTGGCGTTTTGGCCCGGCTCATAGAATACAGTACCCTTTATATCCTCAGGAAGATAGTTCTGTTCAACAAAGTTCCCCTCGAATGAATGGGCATACATATAATCCTTGCCATAATCAAGGTCCTTCATAAGCCTGGTTGGAGCATTGCGTAAATGCAATGGCACTGGAAGGTGAGCCGTCTTAGCTGCATTGGCCATAGCCTCTTGAATAGCCATATACGAAGCATTACTTTTGGGTGAGCATGCAAGATAAACAGCAGTTTGAGATAAGATTATCCGCGCCTCGGGATTACCGATTGAGTTTACTGCCTGGAAACAGCTATTGGCCATTACCAATGCCGTCGGGTTCGCATTCCCAACATCTTCCGATGCCAGGATAACCATACGGCGGGCGATGAACAGTATATCCTCTCCCCCATTCAGCATACGAGCCAGCCAATATACAGCAGCATTTGGGTCGCTGCCACGAATAGATTTTATAAACGCTGAAATTATATCATAATGGTATTCTCCCTTTTTATCGTAAATAGGTACAATTTGCTGGGCTACCTGCATTACCACTTCATCAGTTATTACACATGGCCTTTCTTTAACCGATAGCACAGCAGCCTCAAACAGGTTAAGCAGTTTCCTTCCATCTCCGCCTGATAACCTCAGTAATACTTGTGTTTCTTTTAATTCTATGTTTTGCAGCTTAAGCATTTCATCCTGTTTCATGGCCCTGTTCACCATTTCCAGCAAATCTTCATTGTCTAATGGCTTTAACACATATACCTGGCAACGTGAAAGCAAGGCAGATATAACTTCAAACGAAGGGTTCTCCGTAGTCGCGCCAATAAGAATAATATTTCCTCTTTCTACTGCGCCCAATAACGCGTCTTGCTGCGCCTTACTGAAACGGTGTATCTCATCAATAAATACTATTGGGGTGCTTGCAAAAAGCCCTGCTTTCTCAGTTCTTTCAATAATTTCTCTTACGTCTTTTACGCCTGAAGAAATGGCACTGAGTGAATAAAACTCCTTCTTGAGGTGCCGGGCAATAAGTTGTGCAAGGGTTGTCTTTCCTACTCCCGGCGGCCCCCATAGAATTATTGATGGCAGGTTTCCTGAAGCTACAAACTTGCTCAATATTCCATCGGGCCCGACAAGGTGCTTCTGCCCCAAATACTCTTCAAGAGAATCGGGGCGCATGCGTTCAGCCAATGGAATATTTACACTCATTTACCTGCAAATTTGCAATAAAAAACCCACAATACCCGATAAGAAATTTAGCAGCCTTACTTAGCCACGTTTTTATCGAGCGGGAGTATTTTTAAAGACTTTGAATTCATGAAATGCCTCACCATGTCATCAGCATCAGGATAATAGGATGCATGTTTTATGATATCTCTTAATTCCTCCGGGTTATTCACTTGCGTACTTGTATCGTAGTAGCCGTAACCGGCATAGTGCCTGTCTTCAATCAGTATTACCGCCATTTCATCGGGCCTCCTGCCCTTATCCAATAGAATAAAGTCCTTATGCTTAAAAATAAATTCATCCAGTATTTTCTTTGCCCGTTTATTATAAACGTCAATCTCTTCCAGGCCTGAACAAATGCCATTGCACTTTTTTATCTGGTGGTTAAAACAAATTGCATCGGCATCAGTAAGTCCACAATAGCGAAGACAAAGCGAATATTCCTCAAGCCATCCCTCAAGTCTTTCTCGAGCTGTTATATACGTAGTAAATGACTGCAACGCGCTTTGGGATTCTTCATAAGGAACAATTTTGAAATTTATTATTCCCTTTTCATCTTCAAACCAGTCAATGCTATGAGTAAAAGTCGATGCTTTGCGGGCACGGTTATAAACAGGCTTGTGTTTCTTTATCTCTTCTGCCTCCAGTAACAAAGCAATTAGTTCGCTGCC
>Ga0206846_1037_pt1 | contig 24473 bp, 19 predicted proteins | sample Alteio_BWOrgCont_20_FD_152878 | JGI IMG/M metagenome (GOLD analysis project Ga0206846, IMG submission 152878) | Enriched cells from forest soil in Barre Woods Harvard Forest LTER site, Petersham, Massachusetts, United States -... | ecosystem: Environmental > Terrestrial > Soil > Temperate forest >... | reverse complement strand
CTTCACTGCTAGAGAAAATATTATAATGCCAGCTCTGGTTGCAGGAAAAGATTACGAAAAATCGCTTATTGTTGCTGATCAATATTTAGAAATATTAGGTATGAAAAATCGTGCTTTTAATTTTCCAGGACAACTATCCGGTGGAGAACAACAAAGAGTTGCAGTAGCACGAGCTTTATTTAATGAGCCACAATTACTACTCGCAGATGAACCGACAGGAAATCTAGACCCTTCAACTAGCATGGAAGTTTTTGAAATCTTTCTAGAACTAGCAAGATCAAAAGGTACTTCTACAATTATAGTTACACATAATCAAGCACTTGCAAAAAAAGCTGACAAATTATACGAACTTAAATACAAACAATTATCCCAGATTCAATAATACTAACTTCACTATAATAAATTACATTGAATTAGATATTAGGCAAAGTTCTTTTCGAACACGTTTGCACTCAGGGATTTGGGAGGAGAGAAGCGCAGAACCGCAGTGTACACGAAAATTCGAGAACCAACGTACCAATACCAATAATCCAGCAATGCAAGTAAGGCTGGAAAGAAGTCTACTGAAGCGAAGCCTACGAGTACTAGGCAAGAGAGAAGAACGGTCAATATTCTAAGTAATTGACTATATGTAAGAGTACTAAGCCTGAGCTTCTGTTACAGATATAAAAACCTTATTGTCTCTTTTTCTTTGAAATGCGACACTACCAGATATTAAAGAAAAAATAGTGTGATCTTTACCGATACCAACATTTTTGCCAGGATGGAAACGAGTCCCTCTTTGTCTAACAATAATATTCCCAGCAATTACAAACTGACCATCTGATTTTTTTACACCAAGTCTTCTGCCAGCTGAATCCCTACCGTTTCTGGAACTACCACCAGCTTTTTTCGTTGCCATTTTTCTTACTCTCTAAAATTATTTCTTTTTGATATCTATTATTTGTACACTTGTCACTTCTTGGCGATGCCCTTTTTTACGACGATAATTTTGACGGCGTTTTTTCTTAAAAATTAAGACTTTCTCATCTTTATATTGATCAAGAATCTTAGCTTTAACAGCAGCACCATTGACAGTTGGAGTACCAATAACAGAAGGTTTAGAAAATTCACCTATCATCAAAATTTCACGAAATTCTACCTCTGTACCAGGTTCGCCTTCTATTTTTTCAATTTTGATGATACGATTAGGTTCAACCTTATACTGCTTGCCACCAGTTTTTATTACTGCAAACATACACGTCCAATTGTTAATTTAACACTGTCAAAATATATATAATACAACGATTTAGTCAAGATAAAATTTAACGAATTAGGTATTATAGCCATTATAACTTGGATTAGCATCATTGTTGTTAGTCACATACATAAGTTTAGTAGATTCACTCGTCACTCCTAGCCCCATTATCCAAACTGAATGACTATAGTTTAGTTTTAAGATCCTTAATAAATAGCTTTAATAATCTAAATAATTTAGCATCTAATGTTATATTTTTGGTAGCCCAGTTTTGAATCCAAGGCCTGACTAAATCCCACATATTTACTTTTGGATCTAAGGTTTGGCTAATCCCCTCTAGAACTGCCATAGTTTTCTGCAACAATAATAACCTAGGTTGAATCTCCATTCCATATTCTGTAGTAATTTCAAATAAATTTTCCAGTAGTTTCCCAATAGAAATTTGATTTGCAGGTTTTCCAACTATTGGTTCAGCTATCATTCTGCACGCAAGAGCAAATTCCATCAAATTTGTATCCTGTTCTACATAACCAGCGAAGATATGAACTTCTGCTACTTTTTTATAATCTCTATTGATAAATCCATGCAATATTTCTGCAATGGCAATACGATCCCTTTCTTCAAGCCTTCCAACTATCCCAAAATCAACTAATGCAATTCTCCCATCTTTCTGAACAAAAATATTACCAGGATGTAAATCAGCATGAAAATACCCATCTCTATAGGCTTGATTTAAAAAGCAAGTAGCCAGTTTTTTTACAATATCTTTCTTGTCAAGATTATATGTTTCAAGTAAAGAACTATCATATATGGATATTCCATCAATCCATCCCATTACAAATATTTGGGTTGTGCAATAATCCCAATAAACCTTTGGGATCACAATATTGTTATCAAATTCAAAATTATCATAAAGTTCAGAACATGCTGCTGCTTCATTTTTGAGATTTAACTCAAATCTCATCGATTTTTCGAAAAGTTTGACAATTTCAAAAAGTTTTAGCCTTTTATTTTGCTTAAAAATTATATTTCCTATTTTTGCAAACATATACAGCAGACTAATATCTCTTTTATATAATTTTTTGATTTCAGGCCGCAGTATTTTAACAGCAACTTTACTGCCGTCTTTTAACTCTGCTTTATGAACTTGGGCAATTGAAGCAGCAGCAACTGATTCTTTGCTAAAATAAGAAAAAATTTCATCTATCTTTTTTCCAAATTCTTTTTCCACTATTTCTATGGCGATTTTAGATGGAAAAGGGTCAAGTTTATCACGTAAGTTAGATAGAGAATGTGCAAATTCATTCCCTATTAAATCAGGCCTGGTTGAGATAGTTTGTCCGAATTTTATAAAAATCGGCCCTAGATTTTCTATAGTTTTAGCAATGTTAGGTTTTTTTCTTTTGCAGTAGAATCCAATTGTTGCAAATGGTGCTATAATAAAACTTATAAAATACAATGTCCTTTTTTTAGAAAATTGTGCGATAGAGTACACTAAGCCATTTGTAGCTGACTTTCTTAAGAACATAAATAGAGAAACAATATTCATTATAGTAATATTTATAGTAAATTTACTTGAATTAGAAGCGCTGTTGCTCATAGCTTCCCTGATGCTTCTAGGCTTTTCTTCTATCCCTAGTCATCTAATCAACCGGAAAACTTAAAATTATATCCTGTGTGTATCGCAACTATTCCACCTGATAGATCCCTGAATGCTACGTTGCTGAATCCAGCTTCTCTTACCATTTCCACAAACTCTTCTTGTGATGGAAATTTTTTGATACTTTCTACTAAATATTCGTAAGAGTCTCTGTCTACTAATGTACTACCAAGTGCAGGAATAACATTTTTAGAGTATAAGTCATAAAGCTTACTGAGCAAGAGATTTTTAGGTTTAGAAAATTCTAAACACAAAAACTTACCGTTTTTCTTGAGGACTCTTTTCGCCTCTTTTAGTGCTTTATCTATACAAGCAAAGTTTCTTATACCAAAAGACACGCTATAATAATCGAAGCTACCATCTGCAAACGGGAGATTTTCTGCATTTCCATTTACAAAATTTACCCCTATTAAACCTTTATTTAACATCTTATCAGAACCTATTTTGAGCATATCATGGTTTAAATCAAATACTGTTATATCGGGTTTGTAACCATTCCTCTCAACGAAACCATAATAACGTTCAGCAATATCACAAGTTCCTCCTGCTACATCCAATAATTTTGCCTTTGGGATATCCATTAACATAGAAAATTGATCCTTCCATATCCTATGAATTCCCCAACTCATAAGGTCATTCATTATGTCGTAACGGTCAGATACGTTAGAAAATAATTTATCAACTAAATCGGTTTTAATATTACTAGCTACTTTTTTTGCACCAAAAAATGTAAATTCCTCTTCCACTTTCTTCTCTATAATTTGCTCTGTACACAATATCAACTTTGAGATATTCTATCAAGCTTCATTACTGATGTAATCATGTTATTCACAAATCTCGCATTTATCTTATTTGACAACTTATAATATTATTTTGTTTGCCATTTGTCGTTAGTCTTTTGATATTTCTTCTTTACTGCTGCCCATGCAACTTTATGAGCAGTTTCTTCTAAAGAAACTCCAGATTTTCTAGAATCAGGATCTTTGTATTCAGTATATGCGTGATTAAAAGCTTCGCGGTAAATATCTTGAGCATGTTCTGGAAGTACATGTATTACAGACTTTGGCAAATCTTTATTGGTCTTATATGGCATGACAATCCTCATTTTATAGTGAATTGTTTTATATACCTAATATTATATCAAATTTTGTTGTTAAATTATACTATAGTAAATTAATCACAGTCTCCGAGAACTTCTAGAGCTAAAGTCTTTAGTTGAAATGGAATGCTTGCATCTGTATGATCAAGCCAGCCTAAGTTCTCGTCCACTCCTATAAAATCATCAACAAAAGATTTAATAAGGTATTCAAAACTCCATCTAGAAGTATTTGGATTAATTAGGTTGATTAAAACTTTTATTTCAGACCGCGTACTTGCGTCATATTTGGAAAGTATAGTACTCAGATTCTCACTCCCCTTTTCATATTGAATGTGTTTTATGTCAGTAACTAATTCATCGATATCTAACGTTTTAGCAAGATTATTCTTAATATTCTGTATCGCGGTCTTAATTTTTTTTGTAGGAATTGTCATAATTAATTATCTCCTAACTTATAACTTCTATTGGATGCATAATATCACTTTTGGTGTGATGTATCAACAACAATTAAATAATATTATATTATTATAGTGATAAGGTGAACATATTTTTTAACTATGCGTGATAATATAACCTCAAGTTTGAAAAGATATAAAATCAATTACTTATAGGTACAATATGTCTCGAAGTGCGCCTGATGATTGCTGCAAAGCTCTTACTGCAGAAGAAAGAGCATCGGTACGGAGAACTGACGCTGAAGCTCTTACATCCATTGAAGGAGATGTACTTGCGCAGATCGCAGGGGCCGCTCAAGCTATGGAAGTTCCTATCATCCTAAGGTCTGTTAATCCAGATGCCTTACCTATTTTAAAAAAAAGAAATGCTGTTGGGAAAAATATGGCAGTACATGGTAAATCTTCAGAAGAACCTATTCTGGCTGGATATATACCTGAGCGTTCATCTATTAGTAAAGCTGGGAGAAGAGACAATCCAGTAGATATCGATAAAGCTAATAGAGAAAATTCTCATTCTTTGCATACCTCAGAAGAAATGATAGAAAATTATAGAAGGCTCAAAGCGAATGCGAGAGAAGGTAGGACCGAAAGTCATGAATTAGACGCTACACTTGCAGAATTACAAAGAAAAGCCGTGGTAAGTGCAGGATTATTAACAACAACAGGAGAACAAATATATATTTTTGAAAATACAAGAAGTATTGCTAAAAAAGATGTGTCAAACAAAACAATTTTTGCAATTAAAAGAGGTGATGATTTCTATCCTATAGATAAAAATCATCATATAGTAGGTAGAGCAATCGATATAGGATCTGAATATAAACCAGTTGCTGTAAAGATTTTTTGTAAACCAAGCTTTAACAGAGATGGATCTATTGCAAGAGTACTACCTATAACTGCAGATATTGATGTACTCGCATATGGATCTAGAATGTCTGATCTGAGTCATGATACGTATGATAGAAGGGATGTTGAAGATATGATTGGCCAAGGACCCGATGTACTAAAGGCTGTAGTTAGGGATGTAATAGCGCCAACAATAGGAAGGGATTTAATTAGTCATGGTCCAGAACAATATAATTTAGATTATGTGCAACCGCTTGAGGCTCCATGGATTTCTGTGGAATCTGACGGTAGAGTGAGTATAGTGCGCAGTGAAAGTGAATTGTTAGCACTATTCAATATACATAAACCTTTGGATAGAATAATTGGTGCAGGGCATATTAAGCAAACTAGTATGGAGCCGAATCCTCATTGGGGGTGGGAGTTAGATAAACGTACTAAGGCTTTCAGAATCAACCCAGACTTGAAACGTCTTTTTAAAGATGTAGATCATGCAGTTAAGCATTTGAGTAACAGTAGGAAAGAAGAAGATCATGAACTTATGCGACTACTTCAAGCCACTAAATTGCAAATTGGTATGGCTTATCTTAATCCTGCGGCAACTGTAGAAAGGAGAGAATTGCTTAGATCTAATTTAGAAGAAAGAATTAGCAAATTGTCTATAGAATTGCCTTCAGATAGACATAAAGATGATAGCGAAACACCTACTATACTATCAGGAGCTAAGTTCTCAGATCTATCAGCTGGAGAACAAAGCAAGATTTATGCAGAGCGTAGTAGAACAAGTAGTGTATTTCCACCACCACCCACACCTTCTATATCTGTAAGAGTTGTTCCAAATCCGTCTATGCGTGCAAAAGTTGCAGCGAAAATGGATGAATTTAGACCTCATCCTGCAAGAGCAGATTACCGTACAACATCTACTGCATATGGTGTGCATATCGCTGCTCCTACATCATCAGGTCGCGCTGCAAGTAGTTCATCAGTTGTTACAAGACCTGGAGTAAGCTCTGTGAGCGCTACACCTGCACACACAAGCTCTAGAGCAGGTCCCGCTGTAAGAGTGGATGAAACCGTGAGTATGCTTGGGAAAGCACTAGCTGCTCATACACCGGATGGTGCAGCGTCTAAGTACTACGAAAGACGTATGGCAGCAGCGCAAAACAAACTCAGAAATCAGTCTTCTACTCTTTAGATATTAAGTATATGAAAGCATTACAAATCAATCTCCATAATGACTGGCGCGTGATCAGAAGTTTTCTGTACAATTCTTTGTGCTTTATCAACATAGCAGTTTTGTAAAATTTTTGTAACATTCGCGGAGGTTAAAAAATAATCTATCCGAAGCCCAAAATTATTTTGCAAGCATCCTGCTCTATAATCCCACCAACTATAAATATTATTGCTATAATCCACTAACCTTAATGGATCTACGAAACCATTGTTAATTATTGATCGAATTTTTGCTCTTTCTTTATCAGTAAAACAAGTTTGTTCCCTCATATCTTCAACTGAATATACATCGATTTCCTCAGAAGCTACATTGAAGTCACCACCTATAATTACCGTATCACCGAAATCTTTTAAAGACATATATTGTTTTAGACTATCTAAAAACTCTAATTTCATCTCGTATTTTTCGCTAAAAACCTCACCTCCATTTGGTACATAAATGGAAATTATTCTCGAATAACCAAATGGAAGTTGCAGATTTATTTCAATAAACCTTCTATCTTCTTTACAAGGATTATTCGGGAAATTTGTAATTATTTCATCTGCTTTATATTTTGATAATATTGCAACACCATTATATGACTTCTGCCCATGAACATAACAATTATATCCAAGCTCTTCAAATATTTCTAAAGGAAATTGCTCATTCTGACACTTTATTTCTTGCAGCAAAAGAATATCTATATTGTTTGAATGCAACCAATTCTCTAATTGATTTAATCTAATCCTAATAGAATTTATATTCCAAGTAGCTATTTTAAAAACTTTTGACATAATTATATGTAATATTTATTATGCATGTTCATTGACGCATAGTATCAAATAAAGAATAACTATCAAGTTGTTTACCACTAAACATCTAATAGTACTTGAAAAGGAATAAATAATGTCTGGTCGCGAAAATAATAAAATTTTGGCATCAATTTTAGTAGCAAGTCTAATAGCTATGCTTACTGGAAAAATTGTTGATATTTTATATAAGCCAAATCTTCATCCAACACAACGTGGCTTTGAAGTTGCAGTCACAGAAATCGCTCCTCCTACTACAGCAGTGCCAGGAGAAAAAGAAATAAATATTGATATAAAAACTTTGATGAAAACAGCTTCTGCTGACAGTGGGAAATTATTATCTGTAAAATGCGCATCATGTCATAATCTAGAGAAAGGTGGGCCGAATAGAGTTGGTCCAAATTTGTGGGATGTTGTTGAGAGGGTGAAGGCATCCCACGAGGGGTACCCATATTCATCTGCATTAAAAATGCTTGGAGGAAACTGGGATTATGAAAGTCTCGCAAAATTTCTTCATAAACCAATGCAATTTGTTAATGGTACTAAGATGTCCTTTGCTGGTTTCAATAAGCAAGAAGATGTGGCAAATATAATTGCATATTTACGCACATTATCAGACTCACCAAAGCCATTGCCATAATATAAGCTAAATTACATTTTTTATAGATAAACAATGCCAGATTACGAAAATCATACAATAAAAGGAGTCTTGAACGTAGCATTTCCTTTAATCATTAGCTGCTTAAGTTCTGGCATAATGATCATGTTTGACCGTATTATGCTAGCAAGATTTGACATTAATATTATGAATGCAGTGGTTTTCATGGGATTGCTTCTATTTTTACTAGACTGGAGCATATCATCTATCACAATAACCACGGAAGTATTCTCAGGACAATATAATGGGCTCAACAAAAATTCAATGGTGCCTGTAGCATCTTGGCAGATGCTTTTCTTTTCATGTATTGCTATAGTATTCTATATACCGATTGGGCTCTACTTAGGACAATATATAATCCCCAAAACTTACTATGAATCCTCAGGCAATTTTTTTAAAATCGCAATATGTTTTATGGCAATTTCCCCTGCAATTGGATCTTTGAATGGATTTTTTGTAGGGATAAAAAAGACAAAAATCATTTTAATAAATAGTATTATAGGAAATATTATAAACATAATACTTAGCTATAATTTGATATTTGGAATAGATGGATTTATATCTCCACTCGGAGCTGCTGGAGCGGCGATTGCAACTACAATATCCTTATCTATACAGTTTTTCGTGATTTTCTACTTTTTTATAAGCAAGGAATATCATAATAAATATAACACTCGAAATTATCATTTTAATAAAGTAATTTTTACAAAATGCTTGAAACTTGGCATTCCTTCATCTGCTGGATTCATATCTGAAGATATAGCAAATTATGTTCTTCAAATAATAATAATAAACAAAATACCAGAATATGTTTCCAACAATAATATTGGAGTCAATTTATGTATATTTATATTTTTTTTATTATGGGGGATACAGAAAGCTATAGGAGGTTTAGCAGCTAACATTATAGGTGAAAACAAGCTTGAATTAATCCCGAAATTACTTAAATCTTCATTACAAATTCACTTTATATGCTCATTTATAATTTTATTTTTTTTCACATTTTTCTCTAAAAATATAGCAAAATTATACACTAATGATGCCATAATAATATACTATACAAAATATACATTACCGTGGGTGGGGTTATATTATTTGGTAGCTGGAATTGGCTGGATTATATCTGGAATATTAACATCCGGTGGAGATACAAAATTTGTAATGATAATAACGATATTCTCAGGGTGGCTTCTTAAGTTAGTGCCTACCTATGTATTACTTTCAATAGGAGTGAAACACTTTGCTATAGGATGGATGATCACTACTATAAGCAGTATAGTATTTACTGTAGTTCTATATTGTAGATTTAAGTCTGGTAAATGGCTTAGATTAAAATTGACTTAATTGCGGTTTGGTAGATATGAATAATTATTTGTTAATGGCATCTTATATTTTGGAAGCAAGCACAAAATTTGCCCCATCTGACTCGGTAAGTGAGTTAACTTTTTATGATATTATTGATAAAAAATTTAAGGCCTTAATATCTGATGCTGAAAAAGATGACGTTCCGTCACTCATCGAATCTGTTGCCAAAATTTTAGAAAATACAGAGGGAGAAGATTTATACCGTAAAACAATAAACTTTATTCATGAACTTTTCTGTTTAGTTAAAAATTATCCTGAAAATTATACGACAAACCCTATACCTAACGCAAGCACCGAGGAAGAAGACTATTATATTAACATACTTTATGAAGCAAAAATGACTATCATGGGAAATAGTGACACAGATTAGTGCCATGTTCAAAATATAGGACTGAGTATTGAAGCTAAGCTATTCTCGTCATCCCTGCGAAAGCAGGGATCTCTTTTCTTAAGAATAGATCCCTCATTAAATGCTTGATGACTGCAAAGTACAATAACATGTCAAATTAATAGATTATATAGATTTACTGTCTTGGATGCCTTATATTTAACGACTTCACATCAGAAATTTCGTGGGTTGATCTTATCGGGTTAATATCAATTCCACCTCTACGAGTTGATCTATTATATACCGTGAGTTCCTCACACTTACATTGTGAGATTAAATTATCAAATATCCTCTCTGCAAGTGGTTCAGCAAATTCGTCATGAGACCTAAAAGAAACAATATATTTCAAAAATGCTGAATGATCAATTTTTGGACCTTTATACGATACATATAGTGTAGCCCAATCAGGCTGTGAAGTAATTAAACAATTTGATCTAAGTAGATTAGTATAAAATTTTTCTGTAACAATTTTTGCGTCTTTTTGTAACAAAGTTACACCTTTATCACTTGGATCACATTCAACATCCAAATCGTCAATACATAAATAATCTAAATTATTTAATTTTTGATTTTTAAAATGCTCAATATTATGTAAAACTACTTCTACCGAAGAACCAAGCGCCTTTTCTAAATCTGATTTTATCAATGACATCACAGTTTTTTCTGAATCAAATTTATTGTTATTTAAAGAGAATAAATATAATTTTAGAGATTTCGACTCAACAATATTTGTTGTTGTAGAAGGTATATACAATTCTAAAATCCTTACGCATGGTTTGCCATTCATGTTAAGCCACGAAACCTCATAACAATTCCAAATATCTACACCATAAAAATTTGTTCCATTTTTTAAATCCATCCTGTTATTACTTCTTGGAATTGGAAAAAGTAATGCAGGATCGTAAACTGAGCTATATTTCACTTGTTTTCCAAGAGGAATTTGTGCCATTTTTACCTAATAATAATTTATTATGAAATAATCATGGTATATTATAAACTCTACATAATTTTTTCAATATATTTATGACAATAATAAATGGGTGGCTTAATATAAATAAGCCTAGAGGCATAAGCTCCGCTGCTACTGTGGCAATTGTAAAACGTGCATTTAATAATGTTAAAACTGGTCACACAGGAACTTTAGACCCGCTTGCAGAGGGAGTTTTGCCCATAGCGCTCGGCGAAGCTACGAAACTCGCAGAAATGCTTATAGATGCCAAAAAAACCTACCAATTTACTATACAATTCGGATCTAAAACCTCTTCTGGTGACATTGATGGTGAGATAGTATCTACTACAGATAAAATAGTAAAAGAATCTGATATAAATGAAATAATCCCAAAATTTATAGGATCAATTTATCAGACACCACCTGCCTTTTCAGCTATAAAAATTGACGGGATAAGATCTTATAAACTTGCCCGTTCTGGCTATGTTCCAGAATTAAAAAGAAGAAAAATTTATATTTACAACTTGGAGCTTCTTGAGTTCAATGCTAAAAAGCAAACTGCCACTTTAATATGTGAATGTTCTAAAGGTACTTATATTAGGACTCTTTCAGAAGATATAGGATTTAGCTTGCAAAATCTTGGGCATGTGGTAGAATTGATTCGTCTAAAGGTCGGGAAATTCGCTATAGCTTCTGCTATAAACGTTAACGATGTGAAGATGCAAGATAACTTACAACAACTTTCGAGCCTTATTTTTCCAATTGATTTCGTACTGGACGACATCCTGGTTATCAATGTTAGTGAGGATGAGGCAAAACGCATACGCAATGGTCAGAAGCTATTTTTTGAAGATGTTTCAGAAGGTTGTACCGCTATTTATTGTAACAGTATTTTGTGTGCGATAGGAAGCATTGATAGTGGGTTGTTTAATATAAAAAGAGTTTTTAATTTATAACAAAGGAGTTTTAGATGTCGATTACAGCTGCAAAAAAACAAGAATTAATTGGTGATTTCGCAACAACACAAAATGACACTGGTTCTGTAGAAGTACAAGCTGCCGTGCTTACAGAAAGAATTAATAATCTTACAGAACATTGTAAGATAAATCATAAGGATTTCTCATCAAGAAGAGGTTTGTTGATTCTTGTGGGTCGCAGGAGAAGGTTGCTAAATTATTTAAAAGACAAAAGTTTAGAAAGATATCAAAATTTGATTAAAAAATTGGGTATAAGAAAGTAACAATATAGCAAACTTAATTGTTATGTTTATTGAATTATGTTTGCTAAATACTGCAAAACTTGCAAAATGCAAGGCAAAGTAGCATGATTAAGTCTTCCTCCCCACAAAAGAAGTATATTTAAAGAAATTATAAAATGGAAAAATTTATGTTTAAAGAAATAGTTAAAGAAGTAAAATGGGGAGATGCGGTAATCACGCTCAAAACTGGAAAAATTGCAAGACAAGCTGATGGTGCTGTTTTAGTTTGTATGGGTGATAGTGTCGTATTGTGCACGACTGTAAGTGCAAAAGAAGTTAAGGATGATGCCACATTTTTTCCACTTACAGTGCATTATAGAGAAATGGCGTATGCGGGAGGCAAAATCCCAGGAGGATTTTTAAAAAGAGAGGGGAAACCTTCGGAAAAAGAAGTTTTGATTTCAAGGTTAATTGACAGACCAATCCGTCCTTTATTCCATCCAGCTTTTTTTAATGAAACTCAAATTATTTGTACAGTATTATCTCATGATCCGAGATATTGTTCTGAAATTCTTGCAATAGTTGGCGCATCAGCAGCACTTGCTATATCAGGCGTCCCTTATATGGACATTATTGCAGCTTCCAGAGTTGGTTATATTGATGGGGAATTCGTACTTAATCCTTCGCACGAAATGATCTCAAGAAGCACACTAGACCTAATGGTAGCTGGAACAGATACATCAGTAATGATGGTTGAGTCAGAAGCTCATGAACTTTCTGAAACCGAAATGCTAAATGCTTTAGAATTCGGCCATAAAAACATGCAACCAATCATAAAATTGATTGAAGAATTTGCAAAAGAAGCCGGGAAACAAAAATGGACCCATCCAGAGCTTGGGATAGAAAAGCTTATTTCCACAATTTCTAAAGATTATGGCAATGAAATTGTAGAAGCATTTAAAATCATAGACAAGCAACAACGCTATCATGCAATGTCAAGAATTTTTGCTCCTATTGAAGCGAAATACGGCGAAGAATACGGGCATTTAAAATTGGAGATTGCATTTGCAGAAGTAAAAGCAAAAGTTGTAAGGAATAGTCTATTAGATGCAAAAATTAGAATCGACTCAAGAAAACCAGAACAAATTAGGCCAATTGCCTCTGAGGTAGGGATCCTTCCACGAGCACATGGCTCAAGTTTGTTTACGAGAGGCGAAACACAAGCTTTAGTCTCAACAACACTTGGTACAAGCCAAGATGAACAAATGTATGAAAATCTTGATGGAGAAGGCAAAGAAAAATTTCTTCTACATTATATTTTTCCTCCATATTCTGTAAATGAGTCAACTCCATTTAGAGCTCCTGGAAGAAGAGAAATAGGTCATGGTAAACTTGCATGGCGCGCTATTAATCCTATGCTGCCTACAAAAGAAGAATTTCCATATACTGTAAGAGTAGTATCTGAGATTACTGAGTCAAACGGTTCTTCTTCTATGGCAACAGTCTGTGGAGCAAGTATGTCTATGATGGAGGCTGGTGTTCCTCTTAAATCTCCAGTAGCAGGAATTGCGATGGGTCTTATAAAGGAAGGTAAGGATTTCGTAGTTTTATCAGATATTATGGCAGATGAAGATCATCTCGGTGATATGGATTTCAAAGTGGCTGGAACAAAAAATGGTATAACAGCACTACAAATGGATATTAAGGTTGCTGGAATTAATTTTGAAATCATGAAAATTGCTTTATCACAGGCAAAAGAGGGAAGAATTCATATTCTCGAGAAAATGGCTCAAGCTATCACAGAACATAAGACTGCCTTAAGTAAACATGCGCCACAAATTGTAAAGTTGAAAATTGATAAAGACAAAATAAGGGACCTAATTGGTCCAGGCGGAAAAGTGATTAAAGAAATTTGTGAAGTTAGTGGAGCAAAAATTGACATTAACGATGATGGAATAGTGCAAGTTTCTGCAGTAGGAAAAGAAAAAATTGAAATAGCTCTAAGTAAAATTAAAGCTATCACATTCGAACCAGAAGTGGGATCAATTTTAGATGGGACTATTCTTAAAATTCTAGAATCAGGAGCCTTTGTAGGAATTCCAGGTGGCAAGGATGGCTATTTGCATATTAGTGAAATAAGCCTTCAAAGAGTCGCTTCGATTGAAGACCATTTAAAAGTAGGACAAATAGTCAAGGTAAAAATTATTGGCTCAGAAAAAGGAAAAATAAAAGTGAGTATGAAAGCTTTGCTAGGACAAAAATCATCTGAAATAACTGGAGAGCCAACTTCAGAACAAATTTTCCACAAAACTGAAAAATCAGAGAAAGAAGAAGTAAAAGATAAAAATAGACATAATAAAGCTTACGAAAAAAGAAATGAAACGCCAGAAGTTATGAGTGATGCTCAAGTAGTTAGTCAACGCAAATACTTCAACTAAAATAGGTTTTGACTTAGGGCAATATGATATATGGGTAAATTATATTGAATGAAATTAGATACAGATGAAAAACTCAAGGATTTTATTATAAAATGCTTGAATGACAAAAAAGCAGAAAATATTTTTGTGATGGATCTAGGTAAAGATAATGCTCTAGCAAGATATTTCGTTATTGCAAATGGAAGATCATCAAAAAATGTTTCTTCTATTGGAGAATTTATAAGTCTTGAGGTTAGAAACAATAGTAATTTAAATGTTGGCATTGAAGGATTAAGTGATGGACAATGGGTGTTAGTTGATTGTGGAGATGTTATAGTACATTTATTTCATCCAGAGACTAGAGAAATATTTAGGCTTGAGGATCTCTGGAAAAAAAGAGGAAACACAGACAAAATCTTAAATTAACCATCACTAAACTTGGAGCAGCATAATATTGATAATTTTTCTTTATTAAGAGCTTTAAGGAAAATGATCTTATCCATCAAAGATGGAGAGCATATATTACACAAAAAGTGGCTGGGGAATCTTATAAGTCAATATATAGCAGTAAAACCGACAGATATTACGAATTATTACAAGAAGTTCGCTATCTCTAGCATATGGGAAACTGGTATATAAAGAAATAAGTGGTAAAAAGCGCGATAAGATTTAGTTTATCGCAAGTATTTAGATGTTTTGGAGGAGATGGTGCAACACCATTTCCTCCTGAATAATCGTGAATTCTCTTAATATAACATGTGATTTCCAACGTATCTGTCAAATCAACACACTATCTTCTCAACTACAGTTCTTTAAGAAGAAACCAATTTATTGTCAGATACTGGGATCGTTATAAAAAAAGACTCCTAGAACCTTTTTAAGCATCAGAAGAATCTACACCTCCTTCTACAGAGCCAACTACTGGAGTGTCAACAGCATGTACAGGAGCTGCACCAACTGGTGCTGATGCCGGCACCGCAGCCAATGCGTTACCGATATTCTGTGCTAAGCCACTATGAGAACCTTCAGCAGCTGTAGACGCTACAACTATACCAGCAGCCACCACTGTAGCAACAGTTGAATTTACAGCAACACCAGCTGTAGCATGAGTAACAACAGTATCGACTGTAGATATAGCTGCATTACCTGCAGCACCAATCATACCACTAACATCCGCAGCTACCAAGTCACCAACTGCAGAATTATGCGTATCTTTTTCTATAGCACTTGCAGCTGCTTGCTCACCAGCTTGTAAAGCAATTTTTGCCACATCTTCTGCTGGCACTTTCATGAGATCAACAAGTTGCAGAATAACAGACTCGGCTTCTGTACCAAATTTCTTTATTTTTGCAAGAAGATCCTCTCCAAAACTTTCATGATGAGCTGGCGCTGCCGCAGATGGAGCAACAGTAACAGCCGCTCCATTTGCTGATGTTGGAGCTGGAGCTGGTGCTGATGCTGGATGTGTTGCTGATTTAGACATTTTTTCCTCTTAAATAATTTGTTAGACTTATCATGGTAAAAAACCCAGATGATAAAGTAAAATATAATATATGGTTAATAAAATAAAAAAATCTTATTCATATACTTTTATAACACATTTTATTAACGTAATTATTACTAATTAATAATTAATTTATTTTATTTACACATATACTTCGCTTCAATGTTCCTAGTTCAATGTCCAAATTAAATGATTATATAGTGGCATGGCAGCTAATGCTATGACTCTTATCAGCATCTTCTGCTTGATTTATCAGATTTTTATCTCCATAACAAGTAGTGTAAACAAAACCAATATTGGTCTTAATATTATGCCAACAAATTTAAACCCTTGTATAGTAATATCACACCTATCATTGCCAAGCATCTTAGAGAATAAAGGTAGTGAAAGAGATAGTAACTTTGCTGCCTGTAATCCTACACAGTACTTGCATCTTTAAGTGAGACAGCAAAGTTATATACCACGCATTATTCAACGATGATAAAAGGAAATCAATTAAAGCCACTCGAGATTAAAGAAATGATTCAGCTTAAAGGTCATTTTCCTGATGGAGAACGAGATGAGAATGAAGCGAAAGTTATTATGGAGCTCAGCTTTAGCAATATGCTGCGCAAAATCACTCCGTAACTGAAAAACTTATCCAAACCCTACACGCTCTTATGATGAGTGACGGTCAGATACGTATCAAGCCAACCTATTACCGTAATGGACAAAATGTTATTAAGGACAGCGGCACAATAGTCTATATGCCGCCGGAATCTAAAGATGTGCCCAGCCTCAACAGCGCGCACCATCCAAAGTAAAAGACTATATATTAAACAGATTTACGCAGCTTATCAACATAGTATCCTGTTCCAGCTGGAATTAATCTTCCTACTATTACATTCTCTTTTAATCCGTGTAATTTATCTATTTTACCTGCTACAGCCGCTTCAGTAAGCACTCGAGTTGTCTCTTGGAAAGAAGCTGCTGAAATAAATGATCTCGTTTGTAGTGAAGCCTTTGTAATCCCCTGTAATACTGGTTGAGCTGAAGCTGGGCTGAACCCTGCTTCTAAAGCTTTAGTATTAATTTCTTCAAATTCAATTCTATCTATTTTCTCGCCTATCAGCAATGTAGTTTCTCCAGGATCTGTAATTTCAACTTTCTGCAACATCTGCCGAATAATTACTTCTATATGCTTATCATCAATTTTTACTCCCTGAAGACGATATACTGCTTGAATTTCTTGAACCATATAGCGGGCTAAAGCTTCAACACCCATAACTCTTAGAATATCTTGTAACACAGGATTTCCGTCAATTAACATATCACCTTTTTTAACGTAATCTCCTTCATTCACAACAACATGCTTACCTTTTGGAACCATAAATTCAATTGGTGTACTTCCATCAGTTGGATGAATAACAATCCTCCTTTTAGATTTATAGTCTTTCCCAAATTCTATTCTTCCATCTACTTCAGCAATTACTGCGTGATCCTGCGGTCGTCTTGCTTCTACAAGCTCTGCAACCCTTGGGAGTCCGCCTGTAATATCACGTGTTTTTGATGATTCTCTTGGAATACGGGCTATTATATCACCAGCATTTACCTTTGCCCCATCCTCTACACTCAAAATTGCATTTACTGGCAGATAATATCTTGCTTCTAGACCATTTGAAAGATACATACTTTCTCCATTATCATCAACTAGATGGATACGAGGCCTCAACTCTGCACCTCTTGCACTTTGTTTAGATTCATTTATTACTTTACTTGTAATACCAGTTGCATCATCAGTTATATCTCTAGATGATACACCATCTATCACATCCCTAAATGATACTTTTCCTGATTTTTCAGTAATAATAGGAATTGTATATGGATCCCACTCTGCAATCTTTTGCCCACGTTCAACACGGTCTGCATCATCTGCTAAAAGCCTACCTCCATATGGTATTTTATACCTCGCTTTTTCCTGCCCTTTCTCGTCAAGAAGCAAAATTTCACAAGAGCGACTCATCACAATATGGTTATTACTCGAATCTATCACAACATTTCTATTCAAAATCTTAATTTTGGAAGCTGAACTCGCTTCTACCGAAGAAACTTCTGCTCCTTTTGTAGCAGCACCACCTATATGGAAAGTTCTCATTGTAAGCTGTGTACCAGGCTCACCAATAGATTGTGCAGCAATAACACCTACGGCTTCACCTACAGATACTAAATCGCCGGTCGCTAAATCACGACCGTAACATTTAACACAAATACCTTCTTTTAGCTTGCATGTTAAAGCTGAACGCAATTTTACAGAATCAATTCCAGATGTCTCAATTTTTTCTAAACTTGCTTCATCAATTAAATCTCCAGCCGCAACTATTAATTCTCCAGTTACAGAATGTTTTATATCATTTACAACATTTCTTCCAAGAATTTGCTCAGCAAGAGATACGACAACTTCTCCAGCATCAATTATAGGAGTTATAATCAAACCTTCATCTGTTCCGCAATCAATATCTGTTACAATACAATCCTGCGCCACATCTACAAGCCTACGCGTTAAATAACCTGAATTTGCTGTTTTAAGAGCAGTATCCGCAAGACCTTTACGAGCACCATGAGTAGAGTTAAAATATTCAAGAACTGTCAATCCTTCTCTAAAATTAGAAATAATTGGAGTCTCAATAATCTCACCAGATGGTCTTGCCATTAATCCTCTCATACCAGCTAATTGCTTAATCTGAGTTGGTGAGCCTCTAGCGCCCGAAACTGCCATCATATAGATAGAATTAAGTCTTGATTGACCAGCTTCATCCTCAACTTTAGGCTTAATTGTCGAAATTTCTTTCATCATATCAGTTGCGACCTTATCTGTACAACGAGACCATGAATCAATAACTTTATTATATTTTTCACCAAATGTAATAAATCCATCAGAATATTGTTGTTCGAATTCTTTTACTTCAGCAACAGTATCTGTAATGTGTTTTCCTTTAGATTGAGGTACAATCATATCATCCATACCGAATGAAATACCAGAGCGACAAGCATATTTAAAACCAAGCTCCATCAATTTATCAGCAAAAATTACGGTTGCTTTCTGCCCACAATGTCTATAAACGAGATCAATAACACCAGAAATATCTTTTTTTGTCATTGTTTTGTTTACAAATTTAAAGCCTACGTTCTTATTTTTAGGTAATAATTCACCTAATATCAATCTACCTGGCGTAGTATCAACTATTGTGGTTATCATCTCATCTTCTGCATTAAGCATAGTAGTTCTATATTTCACCTTTGAGTGCAAAGTCACTGCTCCATGAAATAACGCATGATGAATTTCTGAAATATCCTGTAGGACCATACCTTCTCCAGGTTCTCCATCAAGATCTACTGTAAGGTAATATAACCCTAGGACTATATCTTTATCAGGCACAATAATTGGACGACCATTAGCCGGACTTAATATGTTATTTGTAGACATCATAAGAACTCTAGCTTCGATCTGAGCCTCAATAGATAGAGGCACATGAACAGCCATCTGGTCACCGTCAAAATCAGCATTAAATGCAGCGCATACAAGTGGGTGAAGTTGGATTGCTTTTCCTTCAATAAGCAGAGGTTCAAAAGCTTGAATACCAAGTCTATGCAGCGTTGGAGCCCTATTTAGTAAAACAGGATGTTCTCTAATAACTTCTTCTAGAATATCCCATACTTCTGGTTTCTCAGAATCTACCATTTTTTTGGCTGCTTTAAGTGTAGTAGCAAGACCATATAATTCCAATTTTGCATATATAAATGGTTTAAATAATTCCAGAGCCATTTTTTTAGGAAGACCGCATTGATGCAACTTAAGCTCAGGACCAACCACTATCACCGAACGTCCAGAATAATCCACACGCTTTCCTAACAAATTCTGACGAAAACGTCCTTGCTTACCCTTTAACATATCACTTAAAGATTTAAATGGGCGCTTATTATTATTTTTAACAACCCTTCCTCTTCTCCCATTATCAAATAATGCATCAACAGCTTCTTGAAGCATTCTTTTTTCATTTCGGATAATAATATCTGGAGCTTTCAGTTCAATCAGTCTACGAAGACGATTATTTCTATTGATTACACGTCTATATAATTCATTTAAATCCGAAGTAGCAAATCTTCCACCATCTAGCATAACAAGAGGCCTGATCTCAGGAGGAATGACAGGTAATACTGTCATAACCATCCATTCAGGACGGTTTTCGGAACCTAGAAAATCCTCTACTAATTTCAAACGCTTTACAATTTTCTTACGTTTGGCTTCTGAATTTGTATCTGTAAGTTCTGCTCTCAACGATACTTGAAGTGCTGGCAAATCCAAATCCATAAGAAGTCTAGCAACTGCTTCTGCTCCTATCAACGCTTCAAAGCTATCTTCTCCATATTCATCCTGAGCCTTTTGAAAAGCATCTTCAGATAAAGTATCCCCCTTATACATTGGGGTAAGACCTGGGTCCACTACAACATAGGATTCAAAATATAGAACTTTTTCAAGCTCTTTAAGCTGCATATCAAGTAGAGTTCCTACTCTAGAAGGCAAGGATTTCAAAAACCAAATATGAGCAACAGGAGCTGCAAGTTCAATATGCCCCATACGTTCACGCCTCACTCTGGAAGTTGTAACTTCTACTCCGCATTTTTCGCAAACAATTCCACGATATTTCATTCTCTTATATTTACCGCATAAACACTCATAATCCTTCACAGGACCAAATATCCTAGCACAGAATAAACCTTCTTTTTCTGGTTTAAATGTTCTATAATTTATGGTTTCAGGCTTAGTAACTTCACCATAAGACCATGAACGAATCTGCTCTGGACTTGCAATATTTATACGCAACATGTCAAATTGTTGAACACTACTCACTTGCCCGTAAAAATTAATTGACTCTGCCATATATTTCTCCCTCTATGCCTTGCTTTCTTCTTTTATTCCTGGAATAATAACTTCATTTTCAAGCTGAATATTCAAACACAATGATCTAAATTCTTTAATCATAACATTAAATGATTCTGGAATTCCTGATTCAAAATTATTATCGCCACGAACTATTGATTCATAAATCTTAATACGACCTGTTACATCATCGGACTTCACAGTTAGCATTTCCTGAAGCGTATAGGCTGCCCCATATGCTTGAAGTGCCCAGCACTCCATTTCACCAAATCTTTGACCACCAAAATGAGACTTACCACCAAGGGGCTGTTGTGTGACAAGACTATACGGACCTATTGACCTAGCATGTATTTTATCATCAACAAGATGGTGAAGTTTAAGCAGATATTTATAACCAACGGTAACTTTACGCTCAAAATATTCTCCGGTTCTCCCATCAATTAATTTTACCTGTCCTGATGTACATTGCGAGGAAAGCTCAAGCATATCTTTAACATCCTGTACTTTTGCACCATCAAAAACTGGAGTTGCAAATCTAATCCCACTTGAAAGCGTTTCACAGAATGTTAAAAGATCTTTCTTATCCATAGTTTCTATTTCAGAAGCAACTCTTTCATGACCAGCATAAATTTTTTGTACGAATTTTTTTACTTCTTCAACATCACCACCTTCTTCTTTATAAAGTCTTATTTTTTCAGCAATCTGTTTGCCAAGATTATATCCAGCCCAACCTAAGTGTGTTTCTAGAATCTGACCAATATTCATTCTTGAAGGTAAACCTAAAGGATTTAAGACGACATCAACTACAGTACCATCTTCCAAAAATGGCATGTCTTCTTCTGGTAAAATACGTGAGATCACACCTTTATTTCCATGTCTACCCGCCATTTTGTCGCCTGGTTGCAATTTATGTTTTGCTGCAATAAACACTTTAACAACCTTAAGAGCACCTTGTGGTAAATCATCACCACTTTGTAATTTGTCCACTTTATGAGAAAATGTTTTATTTAAATTATCTCTCATATCATCATAGCTACGTTTGATTTGCTCAATTTCGTTCATCACCTCAGCATTTTCTACAACCAACTGCCAATATTGACCTTTTGATAATTTGGCAAGCAACGTATCGTTAATTTGCTCTCCCATCTTTACCGTTTTAGGTCCGGTCACGATAGTTTGATCTAATAACAAGCTTTCAAGTTTCATAAACACAAATCTCTCAATAATTGAGAGTTGATCATCTCTATCTTTTGCTAATTTTTCTATTTGTTGATGTTCTATTGCTATAGCTCTTTCATCCTTTTCAACACCTCTTCTTGAAAAGACACGGACTTCCACAACTGTACCAGATGCACCAGGAGGCACATGCAAGGATGAGTCTCTAACATCTCCAGCTTTTTCACCGAAAATTGCCCTTAGCAATTTTTCTTCAGGAGTCATTGGTGATTCACTCTTTGGCGTAACTTTTCCAACCAATATATCACCAGCTTTAACTTCAGCTCCAACATGAACAATACCAACTTCGTCAAGATGACGCAGACTTTCCTCACTTGCATTTGGAATATCTCTTGTAATTTCTTCAGGCCCAAGCCTAGTGTCTCTTGCAATTACCTCGAATTCTTCAATATGAACCGAAGTAAATATATCTCTCTTTGCAATTTTTTCTGAAATAAGTATTGAATCTTCAAAATTATATCCACTCCAAGAAACGAAAGCTACAAGTACATTTCTACCAAGAGCTATCTCACCATTTTCAGTACTCGTACCATCAGCTATTACGTCACCTTTTTTAACTTCATCTCCTACTGAGACAAGAGGTTTTTGATTAATACATGTATTATGATTAGATCTTTGGAATTTCATTAAATTATATATATCAACCTCTGGAGCGCCATCTTTCTTACTTCCAAAAGTCCTAATTACTATACGAGTTGAATCAACTTGATCAACAACCCCATCATGCAATGCTATAACTGATGCTCCTGAATCTTGTGCAACCACTTTTTCAATGCCTGTACCAACTACTGGAGCTTCACTTCTCAACAATGGCACAGCTTGTCGTTGCATGTTTGATCCCATAAGGGCTCTGTTAGCATCATCATTTTCAAGAAATGGAATTAAAGACGCAGCCACAGAAACTACTTGCATAGGAGTAACATCCATGAAATCAACTTCTGTTGGCGAGACCATGATAAAGTCTGAATTATATCTACAATTTAATAAATCATCTGTAAGATTATTCTTTTTATCACGTGCAACATTTGCTTGAGCAATTTTGTACCTACTCTCTTCTATAGCGGATAAATATACAACTTCATTTGTAACATGGCCATTTACAACTTTTCTATATGGACTTTCAATAAAACCATATTTATTGATTCTAGCAAATGTAGCAAGCGAATTTATCAAACCAATGTTTTGACCTTCAGGAGTTTCAATTGGACAAATACGTCCATAATGAGTTGTGTGAACATCACGCACTTCAAAACCAGCTCTCTCTCTGCTCAAACCGCCTGGACCCAAAGCCGACAATCTTCTTTTGTGCGTAACTTCAGAAAGAGGATTTGTTTGATCCATAAATTGCGATAATTGTGACGAACTAAAAAATTCTTTCACAACAGTTGAAAGAGACTTTGAATTCACCAAATCATGAGGCATAACAGTATCAATTGTTACTGAGGTCATACGTTCTATAATTGCTTTTTCCATACGAACCAATCCTATACGGAATTGATTCTCAATAAGTTCACCTACAGACCTTACTCTTCTATTGCCAAGGTGATCAATATCGTCAATATTGTTTTTTCCATCTCTAAGCTCAACCATCGACTTAACTACATGTTTAATGTCATCTGCTGTTAAAATAGTCATTTCAATTGGAATATCGATACCTAGCCTAGAATTCATTTTTATCCGCCCCACTTCGGATAAATCATATCTTCCTTGATCAAAAAATAAACTATCAAATAATTGCTTCCCTGCCTCTATGGTTGAAGGTTCGCCAGGTCGTAAAACTCTGAATATATCCATTAAAGCCTGATCTTGATCTGTATTTTTATCAGCAAAAATGGTATTTCTTATATAAGACCCGAGTTGTGGAGAAATATTTAATAATTTAACTTCAGTTATTGATGAATTTTTAAGAATGTCTGCAACTTCTTTTGTAACTTCAGAACCGATTTCAGCAAGAACCTCACCTGTCGCATCATTTAATAAATCACTAGCTAAGTATTTAGCAAGAAGTTGCTCATCACTAACCTGAATCTCTTCAAGACCATCTGCTGCGTATTTCTTTGCCAGTCTCGGGGTAATTTTTTGACCAGCTTCAAGCACAACTTCTTGGTTTTTTGCATTTACTAAGTCAAATGGCAACCTTTGCGCTACAAAATCTTCTGGGATAAATTTAGTTTTCCACCCTTTTTTATTTTTGAAAAATACCGTTGAAGAGTAAAAAAAATCGTATATTTCTTGTGTAGTCATGCCAATTGCACGCAACAAAGTTGTTGCATATAATTTACGCTTCCTATCTATACGAAAAAATAGCAAATCCTTTGCATCAAATTCTAGGTCTAACCAAGAACCACGATATGGTATTATCCTTGCTGCATATAAAAATTTTCCAGAAGAATGTGTTTTCCCTTCATCGTGATCAAAAAATACTCCCGGAGATCTATGCATTTGTGATACAACAACTCTCTCAGTCCCATTTATGATAAATGTACCGTTTTTTGTCATGAGTGGAATATCACCCATATAAACT
>Ga0206846_1036_pt1 | contig 24508 bp, 28 predicted proteins | sample Alteio_BWOrgCont_20_FD_152878 | JGI IMG/M metagenome (GOLD analysis project Ga0206846, IMG submission 152878) | Enriched cells from forest soil in Barre Woods Harvard Forest LTER site, Petersham, Massachusetts, United States -... | ecosystem: Environmental > Terrestrial > Soil > Temperate forest >... | reverse complement strand
AAGAAGGGGAATAGACATTAAAATCCCCATTTAAGCCGAAGGTAAATACCATTACCAAGTGGCCTATATATTCCACCACTTTGTGCAAAAAACGATTGGCCAATTAAATCGAGCACCCAGTTATCGGATATAGAATAAGTTAATGTGGGTAACACTATAAAGGAATTACCAGCTGGTGAAAACATTGTACCAAGTGAAGCTTTAAAAATGGGTGTGAAGGGGTACGATATTTCTACAAAAGCAGTGTATTTGAATGGGAACATATTTTTTGCCGAAAGTGTTTCAGTAGTTAGCTGTGCAATATTGGGTATGCTGTCGCTGCCCAGGTTATTATATAATCCCGATATAAGCAGGTATATTCCATTTTTAAATCCATAATCGAAAGACAATGATGCAGCAATTGCACCACTATCGGAAAAATGCTGGTAAGGCGTAAAGTATGAAACCTCTCCTTTAAATCCCGCCGATTTAATATTACCTGCCCACCCTACCCCAGCCGTAAAATCCTGCTGATAAACTCCGGAGAAAACCTGGAAGTCATAATTCCACTTATTAAAGCGGTACATTAATGCTTCAATATTCTGGTTAGTTGTTTTACCCGGGCTCACAGCCAATTCAAGCGAAGAAGAAGATGTAAGCGCATATTGCACCCTTGCCGCATCGCTTCCGGGCCGCTCTTCATAATCAAAATCGAAATAGTTAAAAGTGTTGAATATATCGTTGGGTGTCCATATCGTGCTTATTCCCCAATTAATACGTTGCCTGCCTATGGTTATATCCCACTTGCCTGCTGTATATTCGGCGCATGCACGGTCAATAGTACTGTTAGCCAGTACCGCACCCTGGTTAACCCAGTTCTTCGACAAATCGAATGTTCCATATGAAGCGGTTACATACGAAGTATAGTTTGGATAACTCTGCACCAGTTCACCATAATAAAGCCTGTTGCGTACTTCCAGCCTCAGGTTAAAATGCTGGCTGAACTCGTACCGGAAATTAAGACGATTGTGAATTAATTCGTTCGTAAGAAGATCAGTGGCACTACCCACAAAACTAACTTCGTCGAGATATTTTATGTAACCTTTAACAGTAAATTTTGGCAGGTGCTTTGTGCTATCGGTTTGAGCGGCTACGCGAGTTAAAAGCAGAGAATTCATAAAGCAAAAAGTCAAAACCTTGACAACTTTACAAACTTTATAAACTTTACGAACTTTCACCTTTATGAACTTTGAGTTTGCTTCTCATCTGAAACTATTTTACCATCTACCAGCGTAACTACACGCCTAGCCTTATCAATTACACGTTGGTCGTGCGTAGAAAAAATAAATGTCATTTTATCTTCCTTATTAAGCTTTGCCATAATATCCAGCAAATTCTCCGTCGATTTTGAATCAAGGTTAGCAGTAGGTTCATCAGCAAGAATAAATCGTGGTTTTGATGCCAGTGCCCTTGCAACTGCTACGCGCTGTTGTTGCCCACCCGATAATTCAGTAGGGCGATTGTTTAATCTGTCGGAAAGTCCAACTTCTTTCAACAGTTCTATTGCATGTTGTTCTCTTTCACGCTTAGGTTTCTTTTGCATAAGCATTACAAACTCCACATTTTCACTGGCCGTTAGAACGGGTATCAGGTTGTAAGCCTGGAAAACGAAACCTATATTCTGCAGACGGAAATCAATCAACTTGTTCTCGCTCATTTTTGTAATGTCAACTCCTGCTATTTTCACATCTCCCGTTGTGGGGTAATCCAATCCACCTATAAGATTGAGTAAAGTAGTTTTACCCGAACCCGACGGGCCAACCAATGCGGTAAATTCTCCCTCCTCTACCTGCAGGTCAACACCATTTACGGCATACACCGGTATGGTTTTAGGGTTGTAAATTTTTGTCAGGTTATGTGCTTCAATAACGTAGCTCATGATAAATTATATTTTATGTATTGCAACTGCAGGTTTAAATTGTAATGCTTTTACGGCTGGATAAATGGCCGATAAAATAGCGGCTAGTCCGGTCATTAAACTAATAGGAAGGAACATTGAAGTTTGCAGTTCGGGGTACACAATATTACTGAATCCGAATTGTGACAATGCCTTAGAAAATGCTGACATGTCAATACCATGTTTAGCCAGATATTCTACCACACCAATGGTAAGTAATATCCCTACCGGTATACCGGCGCACGTAAGCATAACCGATTCAAGAACAACCATAAAAAACACCCTTGGTTTGTTCATACCTATGGCCATTAGCATACCAAATTCACGTTGGCGTTCCAGTACAGCCATAAGCATAGTATTTATAATACTGAACATAAGGGCGAGAAGAATAATGCCGATAATTATATACATTATCTGGTCGAAAATACCTGTAATAAGTGCCATTTCAGGAGAAAGCTCCGTCCATGTTTGAACAAGCAATGCCGGGTTTTGTTTTTTTAATTCGGTCGCTGCGTTATTAACATTTTTATCGTCTTTTAAAATAACTGCAATTTCATGTATGCCGCTTCTGGTGCCCAGAAGTTGCCCCAGTTCATTATCATTCGTGAATACCGTCATTTCATCGAAAGCTGAATTACGCGAGCGGAAAATCCCCGCAATACGGTAAGAGCCTGCAGTTAAATCACCGGTAACAGACTGAAACGTAAGCACTATTTTACTGTGTAGTTTCACTCCAAGTTTTTCAGCAAGTTTTTGCCCTATCACTATTTCATTCTTTTTTCCTGAAAAATAAATGCCTTCTTTCATTTCTCCCGATATACTGCTTACTTTTTTTTCGTCAGCCGCGTTAATACCATGTATTTCCACACCCATTGCGGCCGATGAAGAAGATATCATTCCGGCAGCTACCACCCTGCCCGATACTCCTTTTACGGTTGAATCATTCTTGAGTTTTTCTATAATGGCTGCTGCATTCGCTATGGTGTCGCTTACTTCCTTATCATCGGCAAAAGCAGGATTATGAATCTGAATATGCGACAGTTGTGTTTCAACGGCGCTGCTTATTTCCTGCTTCACCAGCCCCATAAAAAATGCCATCATAAACATGCCGGCAAATAAACCAACAGCCACCGATGCAATTACAACGATACTGCGTGTCTTGTTTCTCCAAATATTTCTCCAGGCCACTTTAAAAAGCATGTGATTATTTAAGATTTGAGATTTCGGATTTAAGATTTACTGTGTTCATGGTTATGATATTTGTTAGTTTATTTAAGAGCTATAAATCATATTCCTTAAATTCTAAATCTGAAATTAATTAGCTGTTTATAGCTGCTATAGCTTTTATTCGATATATTTTATAAATGGCATAAGTCGATAACAGAACTGCAATTGACAATACTGCATATCCCTGAATAATAAAATTTGAAAAGTCCATAGACGGCTGCAGGATGGGTTCGAAATTGAATTGCTCCATTTCTTTACCCCAAACCCCGCTCATATGAATAGGGTGTACCCTAAAATACAGTACAATAGGGAAAGCTCCGCCCATGCCCAATATAGTCCCTACTATCGACATTAATATCATTTCCATAACTACTACCCTGGCCAGAATACCTTTTCTCATTCCCACTGCAATAAGAATACCAAATTCATGCATACGCTCGTTAAGCATCATTAATATCGTTCCAAAAATTCCAAACGCAATGACCAGATATAGTACCCCGGACATAATTTCATTCTGGCCCAGCTTTGCCTGAAATAATTGGTCAAGTTCAGGAACCATTTCCTGCCAGGTCATCACCTCGTATTCATTACCCCCAATTTGTCTTTTTATGTTTTGTTTCAACGCTGCAAGATTATTCCTGTTATTCACCATTATAGATATGGAAGTATACCTTGCCCCGGTGCTCAGGAAATCTCTTGCACATGCCATGGGTAACCACGCCATCCCCTTATTCATCTCTGGAATTCCAAGCTTTACTATTCCTTTAATGGGGTACTTTGCCGCTGCCATACTACCCTGGTACCCTTGTCCCAGCAAAATAACCGTATCATTCACCTTTAGTTTCAGGTACTCAGCCAAACCCTGGGCAAGCAATATGTACTTATCACTATCCTGCAGGTATTTTCCGGCAACTAATTTTTGCGAGAGTTTTGATATTGCATTTTCCTTCTTCGGATCAATACCTATAACCAGCATGCCTTTGGTCCGTTCACCCGACGATGCTAACGCAAATGTTTCTAAACGTGGTGTCCATGCCGTAATTTCCTTCTCCTTATCAAGAATAAATGTAACGCGTGGCGTTTCCTCAAATGTGCTGTCAACCGATTTATTTTCCCAGTATCCATTGTGATGAATCTGCAAGTACCCGCATGACATGCTGACAGTATCGCTGATCATTTTATCGAACATTCCGATAATAATAACACGCATGAGTATGGCAAATATCATGGCAAAGAAAATAGACGAGATTGTGATAATCGTCCTGCGCCTGCTGCGCCACATATTTCTCCATGCAAGCTTAAAATACATTACCTTACTTTTTTCATGTTATCGGTTGTAAAGAAACTATCCTCTATAGGCTTATCGAAAATGGCGCTGTTATATATAATAACTGTCTCCTGCCCTTTTTTGCCCGCAGGTATCATTTCCATTTTTGCCGGAATGGTTCTTCCACCCATTATCTTCACATCAGAGCATTGCAGAATATTCACCAACTTAAAATCTTCATCGTAAAACTCAAGCCTTAATTCAAGGTAATCTTTCTGGTCAATGAACATAATTAGCTTGCCCCATACCACCGCAGCCTGCGGTAATGGTATCATTTCAATTTTCCAGCACTTGCGGCCTTCAATCACAGTATCGCCAAGAATTTTGTGGGTATAATCATCAATGCGTGAAGATGCCTTTACCAAATCATCATTGGTAAAATCCGTTCCCATCCAGCTTTGGGCCATCATAGAAGGAGGTAGCTTTACCACACGCTCAATACTTGGCACCCAGTTCCATATTTCTTTTAACCGTTTCAGGAAAACCGTTCCTGCGTCTTTTGCGGGGGCCGTTACTACACTCATGGAATAATCTTCACCCTTCGACCATCCTTTTAAGCTCAACGAACGTTTCCAGGTAGGGCGTATAATCTCAATGGTCATATCTGTTTGAGAGGTATGCCCTTTTATATTGTTCTCTGCTTTTGTAACAATATCTTTAGCCTGATCATCGGCTGCAAATGCCATTGCTATAATTCCAACCAGTAAAAACAGAAATACTCTTTTCATTTTAAATTATTTTAAAGAAATTATCAATGGTTTTATTATATATCTTGATAAAATCCTTTTCGCTGTCATTATTCTTCAGGAAGAACATAAGCATTTCTGTCCCCTGGAGCATCCAGTATAAGCTTTCCGCCATTATTAAAGGGTCCTTACCTTTTGGAAGCGTATCATGCTTTTTCATATTCAGAAAGCACTTTTCAAGGAATTGCATTTCCTCTTTCATTAACTCCATTATACTGGCCTTCAATCTCTCATTTTCATTTATGGCCTCAAAAAAGAACAAAAGTTTATTAAACTTTATAGTTTTGGTCCCCAAAAGCTTCTTAATGCCCTTTATTTGTTCCTTTTTGGAACCAACAATTAATTCCTTAAAAGATTCTCTATCTTTTGCTTTCTTAAAGGGTACTTCTGTCATTTGCTGTCTGCTGGCCTCAAGGAGAAACTCAAATGTGGAAATCAGCAGGTCTTCCTTCGACCTGAAATGATGATAAAGCGCACCCTTGGATAAGCCGGTTTCCTTTATCAAATCCTCGTACGATACATCTTTATACCCTTTTTTCAGGAAAAGCTGTAGTGCTACCTTTAATATAGTGCTTCTTGTACCCGATGCCCTTTTAGCCATATTAATTTATTTTAAAACCGACCGTTCGGTCTGCAAATATATACAATATTCTATGCTCCAAAACTAGGTTAGGTAAAACGTGCTGTTTATGATAATGTTCAGCTTCAAAGCTGATATTCGTCATATTGCTTATATTTACCTTATATACCTTTGCCAATAGAAAAACCCATAAATAACATGAAAGCAAACATTGACATTAAAGCCAACAACCTTGAAAAGGTAGCAGATATTTTAAATACTCTGCTTGCAGATGAGTTTGTACTCTGCACCAAAACCCGTAATGCCCATTGGAACGTTGAAGGTCCGCATTTTTATGACCTTCACAAATTCTTTGAGCTCCAGTATGAAGAACTGGATGAAATGATTGATGAAGTAGCCGAGCGCGTGCGCAAATTGGGCCACTTTTCACTGGGTAGCCTTAAAGATTTTTTAGCTGTTACTCACCTCAGTGAAGATTCTCATAGATTCTCCGATTCAAGGAAGATTATTCAGACCCTGCTTAGCGACCATGAAGCTATTATTTGCAGCATCCGCCAGGAACTTAATAAAGTAACTGATACTTACAAAGATGCGGGCACAGCCGATTTCATTACCGGCATAATGGAGCAACACGAAAAGATGGCGTGGATGCTTCGTGCACACGTACTTTAAAACACGACCCACTTATGCAGGCACATTATAGATGGCAGGAGCCCCGTAAGGCTCCTGTCCGTTTTTATAAACTTATAACTTCTGCCACCCCTTGGTTTTTAGTATATTTGTAGCAGAAATGCTAAATGATTGGGGCCGACAGGTTTTGACAGCAGGTAGAAAGAGCAGGTAAGCATGCCGAGCGTCGTGAATGTAGCTCGATAATCTCAGTTCTCACATTACAGACGGCGAAACAAATTACGCCTTAGCTGCTTAATCCAGAAGGATTTAACTAGCTATGTTTCCCGGGAAGCCCTTCCAGCCGGCGTCCCGACAGAAGCATCGAAAATGGCAGGATAGCCTGGGTATCGTTCCGCCACCCGGTCGAAAACAAAGGAACTAAGGTTGTAATAGCTCTGCCTTTTAGCGGTTACTTCCCCACAATTAAATAAGGCTACGCATGTAGAAAGCTTGTTGTTTCCTTGTTTGGACGAGGGTTCGAATCCCTCCGGCTCCACGGTAAAAGGTGTGCAATAAGGTTTTGTGAAGAAAGTGGAGTGAAAATTTATTTTTATGAGCAGGGACGTAACAAAACAAAGAAGCGTAGCTTCTTTGTTTGCAACTTAGGTTAGGAGAGAAAACCGAAGGTAATCACCGCTCACTAATACATGTGCAGGCCACCGTTTATTGCCATATTGGCACCGGTGATATAGCTTGCATCATCAGAAGCCAGGTAAGAAACCATATCAGCGATTTCTTCAGGCTTACCGAAACGCCCCGCAGGAACCTGGGCTACAATCTTTTCACGTATATCTTCACGAATAGCCATAACCATTGAAGTGCCTATATAACCGGGAGAGATACAATTTACTGTAATTCCCTTCTTGGCCACTTCAAGCGCCAGCGATTTAGAAAAACCATACATGGCCGATTTGGCTGCGGAATAATTAGTCTGTCCGTAAGCACCTTTCTGTCCGTTAACAGAAGAAATATTTATAATCCTTCCCCATCCTTTTGCAAGCATGCCCTCAATTACAAGGCGAGAGCATATAAATACGCTGTTAAGGTTTGTATCCATCACCTCGAACCATTGGTCGGGTGTCATTTTATGTAAAGGAGCGTCGCGGGTAATACCGGCATTGTTAACCAGTACATCAACCGGACCTATTTCATCAGTAATCTCTTTCATCATATCCTGCGACGATTTAAAACTCGCCACATCGCCTTCCACTATATTAATATCCATACCCATTTTCAGTTCACTCTCCCTCCATTTCTTTGCTTCTTCGCGCCATTTTATGGCTTTCGTAAAGTCTTTGTAATTTGCCACAACTGAATATCCATCTTTGTAAAGGCGTTCGCATATTGCAGTTCCTAACCCGCCTGTGCCACCTGTAACCAAAGCGACCTTATTATTTTTTACCCTCATACATTAATTATCTCTGTAGTTTATAATTTTATTTAGTTAGCATTTCTCTTTTACGTATCGTCCCGGTGCAGGTTCAATAACTTTATATTTTGTATTACCCGCTGTCTTAGGGGCGTCTATTTGTTTACCCGACATTCCCTTTAACCATTTTGTCCACGGATCCCACCAGCTTCCTTCATGCTGGGCTGCAGTTTTTTTCCACTCTGCAAATCCTTTATGCAATTCTCCGCCTGCAAAATAACCATATTTCTTTTTAGCAGGGTGATTTACTATTCCCATAACGTGGCCCGAACCACCCAGTACAAATTCAACCGGGCCGCTTACAAGTTCGGTTGTAGTAAAGGTAGTAACAGCAGGTGATATATGATCTTCAGTCGTACCTACAATAAATGTGGGTATTTCAATTTTTCCGATATCAATAGGAGTATCGCAAATACGCAAAGCATTTTTCCTGCTCAATTTATTCTCGTATAGCATATAGCGCAGGTAGTAACCATACATAGCAGCGGGCAGGTTAGTATTATCTCCATTCCAATACAGCACATCGAATGGTGTAAGTTTTTTACCTTTCAGGTAATTATTAGTAACATAATTCCATATCAGATCATTTGAACGAATTACGTTAAAGGCGTTACCCATTACCTTTCCACGCATCATACCGTTTTCTTTCAATTCCCCTTCTTCTATTTTCCTTACAAGGGCCTCGTCAATTAAATCGCCCATAGGGCCCAGGTCAGAAAAATCAATCATAGAAGCCAGGAAGGTAGCCGATTCGAAAGGCACTTTTTTTCTTGAATGTGAAATAGCCAGTGTAATACCCTGCAAAGTTCCACCCAGGCAGTAACCAACAGTATTTATCTTTTTTGCGCCTGTAATAGACTGCATAACCTCTGTAGCCTTAAGTACTCCTGACTCAACATAGTCTTCAAAGGCTACATTCCTCATTTCGGCTGTAGGGTTCTTCCATGAAATCAGAAAGGTGGTAAATCCACTGTCAACAACAAATTTCACAAATGAGTTCTCAGGTTTCAGGTCGAGTATATAGTATTTATTAATCCACGGAGGAATAACAAGCACAGGTGTTTCATAAATCTTTTTAGTGGTGGGTGTATATTGTATTAGCTGAATAAGTTCATTTTCAAAAATAACATTGCCCGGTGTAGTGGCCAGGTTTTTACCCAATTCAAAAGCTGAAGTATCAGTCTGGTTAATGCGCCCATCCTTTAAATCGGTCATCATGTTATTAAAGCCATCTATAAGGCTTTGCCCCTTTGTTTCATAGGCCAGCTTCATTGCTTCAGGATTGGTAGCAAAAAAATTGGCAGGCGATACAGCATCAATATATTGTTTGGTGTAAAAGGCAATTTTCCTTTTAAGCTTGTCATCAACGTCAGTTGAGCTTACAATATTGGTAAGCAGCTCAGATATAAGCAGGTAGTTTTGCTTTACAAAATCAAAGTAAGGAAGTGTATTCCATTCTTCGGCTTTGAAGCGTTTATCTTCAGGTGCAGGGTTTATAACGGCATCGGGTTTCTTCCCTACCTGGTGCTCGGCCAGGTTTTTAAAAAGGTCCTGCTGTTTTTTTATAAAATCGATATAATAGGCCTGCATTTTAGCAATACCTTCCTTATCAGAAGAAACTTCTGAAAAAAACCTCGAATAGTCCTGTGAAGTTTCTATGCTATCATTAATAAAATCAGGAGACTCCTTCATGACCTTATTAAATATCTCTATTCCGGCGGTGGAGTAGGTCTCGTACAATTTGCTGAAATCAGCCTGAATTTCTTTATTATCCTTGTCCATTATAAATAAAATTTCGTCCGTATTTAAAATACCGACGGGTTATACAATTTGTCCGGTTCATTAAAAAAGCCATCCCTGCAACCGGTAAGGGGACAGGTTACAGGGATTTAGCTTTGACACACTAAAACTATGCTTTTGTTTTTTCTTCGCTTGCATTTTTCCACCACTCCGATACCATGTCGAGTGAGAAAAATGTATCAATATTCTTCTTCTGAAGTTTAAACATTGATACTACCTGTGAATTGATATTATCAGCAAACTTCTTATTGAAATTCAGGGCAAGATTGAGGTGCTCGTTATAAACATTTACAATCTTTTCCATATTATTCATAGAAAGTTCGGTTGACTTATCGAGGTTTTCCTTTACAAGTTCCATAAGTTTGTCCATACCTTCTTTGGTACTAAGGTCTTCACTCCTTAAAGCCTCCATGAACCTGGTTGTAAAATCGATAGAGAGGTCCATACGTTTGGTATGCGAATCAATTACTGAATCAATTACATCTTCCGATAATTTGATGCCTTTACCGAAAGTAGTTTTAAATGAGCTAACAATGGTAGGATCCATTTCTTTCTCATAAAGCATTTTGCTTATTGAGTCGAATGTTTTTTTGTTTACATCAAGCGCTTTATCGAATTGTTTTGAATTAGTCTCGATTAAAGACTTAATGCTTTCCTTTGAGCTTTCAGAAACGCTGTCTATGCTTTTTTTCAGCGCTTCAGCTTGTTTGTTGATTGTTGTGTTTTTCATGATTGTGTTTTAAAATTTGAAAAGTTATATAGGGGGGATTAAGATTTGTGACCGTTTACTGAAGAAGAGACAGTTTTTTCCGATTTTTCCGATGCTTTGCTGTTGCGTACCTGCTCGAACCAGTTGTTCCAGAATTTTATATTGTTTTTGGTTACCACGTCAATTTCGGCAAAAATTTCATCGAGCATTTTACTACCTGCCTTAGCAGATAAATCGGTTTCTTTATATGTATCGGCAATAGCGCTGATGAGTTTTTTTGATGCCTCAAAATTCCTTTCCATGTCCTTTTGCAGCTTTTCCGAAATTTCCTTGTTCAGGCTTATAGATTTTTCAATCTGTGCTGTATCAAACAGGTTTTTACTGAACTTAACCAGTTCTTCGGTCTGCTTATTATATGTGTTGAGCATCATATCAAGTACCTCAGTTACATATACTTTGTCATCTTCATTATTCAGCGAAGAAATTACTGTGCTGAACATTTTCTTGGAAATCATAGCTGAATCTTCAAGGTTTTTAATAAACATCTCCACCTGCGGGCGGAAAGCGCCACCATGTTCGTTTTCATTTATTTTATTCAGGCCTTCATACGCAAGGTTCATGTAACTATTGTACGAATCCAATAAATGCTTTGATTGTTTTTCGTATAGGTCCATCATAATCTTCGAAGACTCTGAGAACCATTTATTTGCAGTAGCAATTGTTTCCTGAATACCATTCTTTGCTTCATCAGTCTTTTCGCCTACTGCTCCTTTAAAGGAATATTGCTTTGTAATGGCTTCAAATATTGCTTTGCTAGCATTCATTGTAATGTCAAACTGTTTTGCGCTACTTTCGATAAATGATTTTATCATTTCAGCCGATTTTTCATTTACGGCGCCGAGGTTTTCTTTCATGTTTTCTGTTTTGTTTATTTTCATTTGATTAAGGGGGATTTAGTTTCCGAGGGCGAAACTACTTCAGTTAAGCGAGAGTAAACTTACGCTATACTTATCATTAAGCTAACTATTTGTTAAGGCAATGTGTCTAAAAGGTTTTAACTGTAAGCAAATCAGGGCAATATATTTTGTTTTGGTCTGCCAATATTGGGTTCCGGAGCCATACCGCGCTTCAACATCCTGTAATACAGGCATAATCATCTTACCAAGGTTCATTAAACAGTGAAATAGAGTTTTAAAAATTACTACTGCGTTTAGTTTCAGGCCGCAATTTATAAACAAATTATCAACAAACCCCAGGAAATTTCTATAAACATCTGAAAAGAATCGCTACAAGAACTGAGGGAGCAGGTAAAATACCTTTATTCTACAGCTACTTTTAATGGTCATTTGCTATATAAGTTTCTTCTGCTTCATATCAATACCTTTTGCTTTAAGTGCCTTAGCGTTCGATAGTAACCTTATGAACCACAGTACTTTGACCTCCTCGTAATACTCCTTAGTATCAGGTACCTGACGCCTGATATGATGATAAAAACCCATCATTGTTGAGAACGACATATCCCCGTTTTTCTGTACAACTTTGTGGTAGAAAGGGAATATACCATGTTCAGTGGTACTGTCTTTCTTTGCATTTACATATACAAACTGTAATATTCTGAATTCATGGTCTCCATTATCATACCTATTAGCCACAACTGTTCTCCATAAAAAACGGGTAGATTTCATTTTATTAAACTGCCTTTTGTGAACAAATAGCTCCCATAAAATGTGGGTGCTTTCACCAGCCGTGTCTTTTCCATGGTAATAAAAGGGCTGCACAGTGAAGTAATTGACCTTAGGCGATTTTTTATACCATACTATAGGGGTAATCCTGAAATATCTAAGAGCTTTTGCATGAGTATATTCCACTATAGGCCATAAAAAGTTGACCGAAACACTATCCGCTATTTTTCTATATCTATATGCCACATACAGCACATTGATTTTTTTTTCCCCCGTTGTATCCTTATATGTATTAAAAAGAGGGAATAATGTTGTGCGCATAATACCATGTGATTTCAAACTCCAGAACAAGGGAGTAATAATTAAATGACTGCTTTTATTATCGGTTGAACGGCCTGATGAAAAGAAAGGGAACAATGTAAACGAACTATGAAATTTATCTTTATTACTCCAAAGTATAGGGAAGAAGATATTCCTGAGCACATCCATATCCCTATAAGACCAATAAAACGGGAAAACATAAGTAGCCCTTATGGTGTCAACAAGTGCCATTTTTGAGTTTTTCATAGCATATTCAATTCGCTGATGATTGTACCAGAAAGGGAAAAATAAATTAGTATGCGAAGTGCGGTCTTTAAAATGCCAGAATAACGGTGTTGCCACCAGATACGATTTCTTACTTACTGGTGAATGCCCGGCGGAAAAAAGCGGGGCAAAAGTAAATGACTTACGAACGCTGTCTTTAAAACTCCACAATAGTGGGAACAACACTTTGTAATTTTGAGTTTTATCGTGATACGACCAAAATAGCGGAGTAACTTCGGTAGCATGAGATGTATCGTACGGAACATATTTAAACCCGTTCCATTTATAATTTACGCGCATCCGCCTTCGCCACAAAGGGAAAAAGGTATTACTGTAACCAACACTATCTTTAAAATGCCAGTATAGGGGCGTGGCAACGAGGTATGATTTTTTTTCTTTTGCAGAATTGCCGAATGAAAAGAAGGGAGCAAACGTAAATGACCTGCTGAGGCTATCTTTATGACTCCATAGAAAAGGAATGAACACTTTATTGCTTTCCCATTTGCTATGATACGACCAGTAGAGTGGGAAAACTTCAGTGGTATGTTCCGTATCAACCGGTATAATTCTCTTCCCATTCCACTTATATATTACCCTTGATTTACTCCACCAGAAAGGGATTAGTGTATTACTGTATTTATCTGAATCCTTTATATGCCAGAATAAGGGTGTGATAGCCAAATATGATTTCTTCTCCTTTATTGAATTACCATAAGCGAATAATGGAATAGCGGTTACCGATTTACTTAGGCTATCCTTATGCTCCCAAAAGAATGGCGCAAATGCTTTGTTTGTCCTGTGATTGTTGCTATACGACCAGTATAGCGGGAAAATTACATTTGTACAATTAGTATCGTACACTATTTCTTTACCATTAGCATATTGGTATTCTATCCGCTTATTATTCCACCAAATGGGGAACAGCCTGTTTTTATAACCCAGTGTATCTTTTACATGCCAGAATAAGGGTGTAATTGCAATATGCTTTTTCTTGTTGTCAGTTGAATGGCCGACTGAGAATAATGGTTCAATAGTTAGTGATTTGTACCTTCCATTATTTAATACCCAAATTATAGGGAATAGTACTTTATTATTGTAGTTATGCCCTTTGTATGCCCAGTATATGGGGAATAATACATTGGTAATATTTGTATCATTTTTATAAATATCCTTCTTGTACCACCAAATGGGGAATAGCCTATTCTTAATTTGGTTGCTATCGCTATAATGCCAGAATAATGGTGTAATGGCTATATGCCTCCGCTTACCATCTGTTGATTTGCCTGTTGAGAAAAACGGCTCAAAGGTGAATGAATGGTAGCTTTTGGTTTTAATATCCCATATAAAAGGAAAGAATATGTTGTAATTGGAATACCAACTGTGACGAGACCAGTATAAAGGGAATATTATGTTTGTTGCGGATGTATCGTGGTAGTTCATTTTTTTTGAATTCCACCATAATGGAAATAAAACATTGGTATGCCCGTATGATGTTTTGAAGTGCCAGAAAAACGGAGTAACCGCAACGTAATTTTTTGCCCCATCGTTATAATGGCCCATTGAAAAGAGAGGAAATAATGTAAGCGATTGCTTCTCTCTGTCTCTTATACCCCATAGAAGCGGGAAGACAATAGTCTGTTGCCCGTTTTCATTTTTATGCGACCAGAAAAGCGGGAAAACATAAGTAGCTGAATTTGTGTCGGCAATTTTAACGCCGTTAGCATTAATATGATAACTTATTAGCTCACGGTTCCACCAAAATGGTATAAGCGTATTACTTGTATAGGTTCCATTTTTTATATGCCAGAACAAAGGTGTGACAGCAAGGTGACGTCTTTCATTATCCGTTGAATGGCCTACAGAAAATAATGGAGCAACTGTAAACGATTGATATTTTTCATTCTTCAAATCCCAGAGGACAGGAAAGAATACTTTATTATTAACGCTTTTATCCTTCTTAGACCAATACAAAGGAAAAACAACACTTGAATATGTTGTATCAGTATTAGTAATGTGCTCGCTACTTTTCCAGATAGGGAATAAAAAAATCCGGTAACCTGCGCTATCACTAAAGCGCCAGAAGAGCGGGGTTACAACCAGGTATTTACCCTTATGATTGTTATAAGTACCCGAAGAGTAAAAAGGGATAAAAGTTGTAGAAGTTTTTTCAGGGCTTTTGAAGGACCAGAATAATGGAAAGCAGATAAGGTACGACCTGTGAGTAATCCGGTTGTTGTTGTAAAGTATAAAGAAAAGAAGGTTATTATTTATAATTGCCCCGTTTGCCGATTGCGATATTTCAAAGAAGTTGATATATGGGGCTAATTCAAGGAACTTAAATGTTTTTTCATCTTCCTTTGCATTACTTGAAAACCTGAGTAGTGTGGGATAATAAAGAGAAAGCAATCTCAGGTTCCTTCCCCTGGCGGTAGAATCGTACCAGAAAAGAGGAAATACATGGGAATGATTTTCATGGTTCTTTGCATCGCGGTAATTGCGGAACAATGGCGCAAGTATCTGAAGGTCGCTGTTATCTTTTGTCTTTACCCGTTTATATATGGGCCAAAGGTTAGTTTTATGGCTGCGACTGAAACCCAAATCAAACTTAAGGCTTGATTTGGAAGTATCGACCTGGGCAAACGAACTTACAGTTAAAAGTAGGGTTATAAAAAGAAAAATACCTTTCTTTAAACTATCCGTTTTTTGAAAAAATTTATGGGATGTTTTGAAGGTAAAGCGGTTTTGGTGTATTCCAAAACTACTGAAAATGGAGCAGTTTGCCAAATTAATCTTGTTTATCGGGCACTAGTATACTTTAGACCTTAAACAAGTATAAAGGTTTATTAACAGATACCTTTTATCTGCAATTTATTATTTGCCAAAATATGCCATAACATATTGATTTACTATATCTTAGCATTAGCAGGCACAACCATTACAGGTATTTTTGAATGCCTTACCACATATTCTGCTACGCTACCCATGAATAAGTGCCTCAGGCCAGTTCTTCCGTGGGTACCCATTATTATTAAGTCGGCCTTATGGCTGCGGGCAAGTTTTAATATATCGTCCTGGGGGATTCCATCACCTGTTAAGGTTGTTATTTTCCCATAAGGGTTTTTCTTAGCTAACCCATTTACAATCCCTTCCGCTTCATCTTTATAAATTTTCAATACCTCATCATCTATAACTCCGCCTAATGAACTATTAGTTACAAGCTGAGAAACATCAACAATACTGGCGATTATTACATTGGCCGATAGCTGTTCTGCCAGTTCAATTCCCTTTTTTACAGCATTTTCTGAATATTTGCTGCCATCAACTGCTATGAATATATTTGAGTAACCCATGACTTTATTATTTTATGTTTTTAATAACGCAAATGTATTACGCGAAATAGCTGTATTAGGTGAAATTGGTCAGTTTTCCGAATGATTTTCATCACCTAAAAGGCATTATTTGAGAATATATGCCCATTATTTCGCAAATTTGCACCGTAAACACATTCTCACTATGCCCGAAATATCTATTAAAGGCGGCCAAATGCCTGCCTCGCCCATCCGTAAATTGGTACCTTATGCTGAAAAGGCTAAGAAAGAAGGAAAGACAGTTTATCACCTTAATATAGGCCAACCCGATATTGAAACACCTGAGCTTATGCTTAAGGCTATTCACAATTTTCCTTATAAGATTATTGAATACACCCATAGCGCAGGCATAGAAAGCTACCGCCGGAAATTGGTAGGCTATTATAAAAAATACCAGATTGACCTTGACTTTACCCAGATAATGATAACCACAGGCGGGTCGGAAGCAATAGAAATTGCCATGATGACCTGTTTTAATGAAGGAGACGAAATAATTATTCCTGAACCTTTTTATGCGAATTACAACGGCTTCGGTTGTGCAGCAGGTGTTGTTATAAAACCAGTTACAGCCAATATTAAAGATGGTTTCGCTTTACCTCCTATCAGTAAGTTCGAAGAGCTTATTACCCCTAAAACAAAGGGTATAATGATATGCAACCCCAATAACCCCACCGGTTATTTGTATTCACGCAAAGAGATTGAACAATTAGGAGAGCTTGTAAAGAAACACAACCTTTATTTATTAGTCGACGAGGTTTACCGCGAATTTTGTTACGATGGCAAAGAGCATTTTTCTGCTATGCGTTTGAAAGGGGTTGATGACAATGTAATTATGCTCGATTCAGTTTCTAAGCGTTATAGCGCCTGCGGACTTCGTATCGGCGCTATTGTTTGCAGAAATAAACAGGTAATGGATACCGCACTTAAGTTTGCACAGGCAAGGCTTAGCCCTCCCACGGTTGCGCAGGTTGCTGCCGAAGCCGCGTGCGATGTTACCAAAGACTACTTCGATAAAGTAGAAGCGGAATATGTAAATCGCCGTAACACTGTAGTTGGTTTACTAAATAAAATCGACGGTGTTTTTTGCCCTATGCCAAGTGGTGCATTTTACTGCTTTGCTTCACTTCCTGTAGATGACGCCGATACATTCTGCCAATGGTTGCTTGAGGAGTTTGAACATGAAAAACAGACTGTAATGCTTGCACCCGCCAGTGGATTTTATTCAGGCAAAGGGTTAGGTAAGAATGAAGTGCGTATAGCATACGTACTTAACGAGGCATCGTTGAAGAAAGCTATGATATGCCTTGAAAAAGCATTGCAGGTTTACCCGGGCAGGTTGGTAAAGAAAGAAAAAGCAGCTAAAGCGTAATTTACTTCTCCAGGTACTCTTTCAGCGAAGTACCGATAATATGCGTCCAGCCCTGAACAAAATTTCCTTTTGCAAAATCGGCATTGCTTGCAGGGAATGTTTCTAATCCGGTATGGGTAAGCTTTACCCTTGTTTTATTTCCCTCTGCAAACAATTCAAACGTCACATAACTTATTCCTTCGTAGCCATCATACCGCCAGCTATGTGTCAGCTTCTTCCCTGTAACCACTTCAGTTATTACGCAAACATGCAGGTATTGCCTGTTTTCATCGGGCCCGCCCGAGAACCTGAATTCAAAGCCAACTTCAGGTTGAAACTCTTTCAGGTTGAAATACCATTTTTCCATTTCATCCCGATTGGTAATGGCAGCCCACACCTTACGTATAGGCGCATTAAACACTCTTTCTATGGAAAAAGGTTCATTCATTATTTCTCAAGATTTTTCTTCATATTCTGTAAGCCTTGTTCAAAATCCTTGCCTATCATCTTATCCATATTCATAACTACCTGCATAACCTTCATCGGGTATTTTACATTGTCATTCAAAAAGCCCCAGGTAACTTTGGTTTGGTTACCATCAACTGACTCCGTTTTAAAATAGGCGCTCGATGTATTCTGCCAGGGCTTCAGGAATTCAATCTTCATATCTACTTTATCGCCTTCTTTAATAGCGGTAATGGTTTGCCTTCCTGCCCCAACCTTTTTATGGTCGCTTTCCCAGGCCGACACGAATCCAACTGTTCCATCGGTACCGGTATATTCACGTTTCATATTGGGATCAAAAGCCATCCACACAGCAAAGTCGTTTTGGTTCTTTACGTTCTTTACATAGTTGAACACCTCATTTTTAGGCTTGTTAATTACCACGCTTCTTTCCGATCTGAATTCGCTACTTTTAAAAGCGGCGATTATAAAAGGAATGGCAATAATGGCTGCAACTATTATAAGTGCGTATATCATCTTATTTAAGTTTTAAAGTTTATGCGAAACTAATAATTCAGCTTAATTAACTATCCTAATCCAATTTTAACTTTTTATGATAGAAAATATAGGAACCAAATAGTATAATATACCAGATAAGCATAAATGATACCATATTCAAAGGTACATGAATGGCAATTTGCGAGAAAGTTGCCCCTGCAAAATCAAAGAATACTCCTGCATACGCCCATTCCTTAATTCGCGGAAAACCGGGAATAAGAATAGCGACAACTGCCAAAAGTTTGGCTATTGACAGAAAAGGAATGATGTAAGCGGGATATCCCAAGCCTGTTATATATCCCATGGCTTCCTTTTGCCCCATTAAATCGGGGATGGAAGATATTAATAAACCTACGCATAAGAGTATTGTGAATATCCAAAACCCGATTTTCACACCTTTGTTGCTTTTACCTTCTGTTGTCATGTTATTTGATTTTTGTTGTTTGTAATTCCATTAAAATTTCCTCAATATGTTCCAGGCTTTCCCTTGTGCCCGATTCCATGCCTGCTTTTACCATTCCTTCAAGGTCTTCTATAGATTGGAAGTGTGAAGTGATTGTTAGCTTCGTCTTTCCTTCTTGTTCTATAAAGGTGGTAGTTTCAGTAATTATATGTCCAGGCATATCTTCAAATTCGGATGTATTTACAATCTTTTCCGGCGGAATAACTTCTAGATATTTTCCGTGGAAAGCAAACTCTTTTCCGTCTTCACCTTTTTGAATTATCCTCCAGGCGCCTCCCGGCCTAACATCCATTTGAATAGATGTGTTGGTAACAGTATTACACCTCCACCAAATTGCCTTGTGTTTAGGGTCGGTAAAAACCTTGTATAGAAGTTCTCTTGGAGCATCAAACACTCTGGTCACTGTAACTTCTAATTTCTTCCGCTCTATTATGAAATCCGTGTTGCTCATTTGCATTCTTAGTTTTTGAAATAATTAATCAGCTCTGGAGCAAGAACTTTCATAGAAACATTATGATTTTGCCCTTGAAGGAATTTGCTTTGTGCGCCTGGAATATTTTCCGTCAGTTTCTGTACCGCATTACGAAGAGATACGGGGCTCTTGGAACCACCCATTACTAGGGCAGGAATACTTACTTTCTTCGCAAGCTCAACGGGTAAGGTAAAACCATTCATTATAGCGGCATCGTATGGCAATGTATGCGCAACAGCTTTTAATTTTGACCATACAGGTGTCAGGCTCATAATGGCCGCAAATATCGCCGGCATACCTACCATATCTCTCATAAAAAACTTAACTGCATCGCCTCTTCTGTCGGCGCCTATAATTATTTTAAGCTGTCCTTCAGCATCGGCAGGAGGGTTATGTCCGCCCATATTCATAACATATGGCGCTTCATACAAGACCATCTTTTTTATACTCAGCCCTTTTGCAGCCGCATTTAATACAAGTGCTGCCCCTGAAGAAAAACCAACCATATACACCGGACCACCTGCCACTTTAATAAGGGCATCTATATCTTCTATCTCCCTTTCAGCTGCATAGGGTAAAGTATCACCGCTTTCGTTCCTCCCTCTTCTATCGTATGTAATTACCGTAAAGTTCTTTTCCAGTAATGGGACAAGTTTTGATGTGGGCCCGAATCCTCGGCTACATAAAGCACCGTCTACCACTACTATAGCAGGCCCACTGCCTCTTTTCTCATAGGCTATCTGGGTGCCGTCTTTTGAAATTACTTTTTGTGTACTCATGACTTAATTTTTTATTCGAGAATTGAACATTGAAAACCTTTCTCAGCCAACATGCTTATTATTTTCTCCGCACTGAAGCTCTCGCCTTCCACCCTTAATATTTTGTCACAATCCTGAAGGTCAAAATCTATGCGTTGTACAGGAAACTTATTTGCAATAAGCTTCACCAAAGGCTTTGCTTCCTTCTTCTGACGCATATTGGTTTTAAACACCTCTATCATCACTTTTTCTTTTTTGCCGGTTTCTTTACGCTTGTTTTAACTTTCTTAGCCCCGGTATCAACTCCTTCGGCTTGCTTGACTCCTTTAAAAACAGCGTAAATAGCCATGGCATGTCCATGCCCCAACCCAAATTCTTCTTTCAGCCAGTTCACCACCTGCATTGCTTTCACTTCGGGTTTCAACAACCCTTTTTTCTCGGCCAGCTTTCTGAAATCCTCGGGTGTTTTACCTGTCTTTGCTTTTATGTTATCTATATATGCCTGGAACGACATGGTTATTACTTTTAAAGGTTATTTAACTGTTGCAATAATTTCTTCAAGCTTATCAATACTTTGGCTCCAGCCGATTTCCATACCTGCCAATGCGGCTTCAAATCCGGGTTCAAGTTTGGTGAGTATGGCAACAACCGTAAGTTTTGTCTTTCCGCCCGGTATTGTTTCAAAGGTTATGGTGTTAATTCCTTCCAGTGCATGAAAACTATCCTCACCTACATAAGCACCCGAAGTATAGACTAATTTCTCAGGCTCTTTTATTTCCTTAAACTCCCCCTTCAGCCAATGATGGGGAAATTGAGGATGGTCCATATGTATACGTATCTTGCCACCTACTTTCGGGTCGACTTCGCAAACGGGTGCCGAGAATCCCCTGGGGCCCCACCATTTAGCAAGATGTTTCGGATCGATCCATGCTTTAAAAACAAGCTCGCGTGGTGCATTTATTGTGCGGGTTATAACCGCTTTCATTTCTTTTGTTTCCATGACTTATTTTGTAATTGTTGCAAGAAATTCTTCAAGTTGGTCGAATGTGCCCTTAAATCCTCCCTGCAGGTTATCCTTCATTGCATCAAACGCTGCATATTCTTCTGCTGTTGCATTTATCGGGCCGCCCTTCAGTGTCAGTGTTGTTTTACCATTGCTCTCAGTAAGCGCAAGCTTATTCAATATCTCCGCAGGCCAAACGGGCATCCATGGGTTACCTGTTATGTTACCGTCTTTATCGGCAAAGCTATTAACGAACACCAGTTTTTCAGGTCTAACTATTTCGCGGTACACAAACCTGCCCCACATTTCAGGGGCATCGCCCATTTTCATACTATAAAGACACATGCCGCCGGGAACCATATCAAATTTGGCTATGTTTAAATTGGCTCCTTTCGGGGCCCACCACTTTGCAAAATGTGTTGGGTCGGTCCATACCTTAAATACCAATTCCCTTGGCGCATTAAATTCGCGCGATATAACAAGCTGGCTGTCCAGTTCGCCATTAACAAGATATTCCTCAAGCTTATCAACATTCTGTTTGAGACCCTCGGCTGCGCCGAATTCTTCTACTACTTTCTTTAATAACTCAGCCGAATCAAACGTATTTGTAATGGTAAGTAATGTTTTATTTCCCTGTTTTACAAATGTGGCTGCCAATTCAAAATCAGGTGCGAAATGCCGCAGCACAATTTTTTCATTTTTTACTATTTCTACAAAAACACTCTTGTTATCGTAGTTTGTTCCGTCAGGGCCGTGCATAACAGAAATCCATTCGCCGTTGTTTTTAAAATCCATTTTTGAAATGGTATTTGTAAAGCCTCTGGGGCCCCACCAGTTTTTAATATGTTCCGGTTTTGTCCATACTTCGAACACCATATTAACGGGAGCATTCAATAATCGTTTTACGCTTATTTGGCGGTTAGCTGTTGATGTTGCTTTTTCTTTAGTTTCCATGCTTTAATTTTTTGGAGTTATTATTTCCCTTTATATGCTTCTTCCAGTTTCTTAATTTCTATTTTGTTCATCTTTATCATGGCATCCATAACCCTTTTGGCTCTTACAGGGTCTTTGCCATATAAATATTTACCCAGTTGCTCGGGCACTATCTGCCACGATAAGCCAAACTTATCCTTCAGCCAGCCGCACCGGCTTTTTTCTCCACCTTTCGAAAGTTTCTCCCAGAAATAATCTACTTCTTTCTGCGTTTTGCAGTCGACAAAAAATGATAACGACTCATTGAACTTGAATTGCGGGCCTCCGTTCAGCCCCATAACGCGTTGACCTTCCAGTTCAAAAGTTGCTGTAAACACTTTGCCATTGCCCATTCGGGGCATACTCAACACTTTCGATTTCTTAAAGATAGAAGTGTAAAACTTTACTGCCTCTTCCAGGTTATCATTATACCAGAGGAAGGGTGTGATTTTTGATTTTTTGATAGTTGCCATTTTTTTAGTTTTTTAAATGTTATTATTTTGTTTTACCTTTTTTCTTTGTTTTCGTTTTGAACATCGGTTTGCGTTGGAGCTCTTCCAAATATTCCTCCAGGGCATCCAGCTTCTCATTCCAGAATTTCTTGTACTGTTCTACCCAATCGGCTACTTCATTCAGTTTGCCCAGTTGCGCGTCGCAATACCTTTCCCTGCCTTCCTGCCTTATAGTTACAAGCCCGCATTCAGTAAGTATTTTAATGTGTTTTGAAATAGCTGGCCTGCTCACCTCAAATTGTTCCGCAACCGAGTTAAGGTTTAACGATTTGTGTGCAAGGAGCCCTATTATCTCTCTTCTTGTAGGGTCGGCTATGGCTTGAAAAACATCTCTTCTCATATTATCTTAATGTTTCATAATGTAAAGCAACCGCCCCCGATTTAAGCGCCCTGCTTTCTAACAGTTTAAAATCTGCCGCATGTTTCATGTCTTTAAATAATGGCATGCCATCACCTATTATAGTCGGGTATATAAACATCCAGTATTCATCAATCAGTTTTTGTTCGGTAAGCGAACGCACCAAACCCGGGCTTCCGAATATTTGAATATTCTTACCGCTACCTTGCTTCAGCTTCTTTAACTCTTCTGCAACATTGCTGCTTATAATAGTAGCGTTAGGTGCATCACTGCTTTTTAATGTTGTCGATACAACAAACTTGGGTACCTTCTTATACCAGGCCGAATGTTCCTTATCGTGCTTGCTTGCTGTCGGGCTATCTGCCGCAGTTGGCCAATAGCTTTGCATAATATAATATGTGCCTTTGCCATACAGGGCAATATCGGCTGCTTCGGTTAATTCGTTCGACATGTCGAAGAACTCTTCTTCTACCTTGAACATGTTCAGTTCGCCATTCTTCCCGGCTACTTTGCCATCCAACGATACTATTATGCTTGAAACTATTTTTTTCATACTATTGATTTTAATATGTAACTAATCGGTTACAAATATATACATGAAACCATTCGGTTACACAAATTTTCGATGAAATTTTTTGTCAATTACTTAACTTGCTGTTTTTGAGGGGAATAAAAAATCAGAAATCAGTATAAAGAAGGTAGCGCTTCCTTATTTTCAGGAAATTTCCAAGCTGGGGCTCCCAGCTTTTGCGTATATCTTCATCGCTCATCCCTTGTTCAATCTGCTTTTGAAGCTTATCGTTACCGGCAAGCGATTTAAAATACACGTTAAAGAATTTTGACTGGTCAGCATAATTTTTGAATGCCCCTTTAAGCCAGAAGAAATAAAGCTTCTGGTAGTTTTTCATAAGCACATTGCCAAAGTCGCGTAAATCATATCCATGGCAAACCTGTCCTTTATATGGCGGATCTGTAGCTCCCGGCCTGCTTGTGGGTGTAAATGTAAAAGGTGCCCCTTGCAGCTCTGGTGCGCCCATTACCTGGAAGGCCATATCGGTTCCTCGCCCTACGCTTATAACTGTTCCATCGAACAATGCAAGCGATGGATATAAATAGACTGCAGCCATATTGGGCAGGTTAGGCGATGGCTTCACAGGCAGTTCATATAAATCTTTATGCTCGTACCCTTGCACAGAAACGCAAGTAAGGTCGCATTGCTTTCCGCCTTTCAACCATTTTTCCCCATTCAGCATGCGGGCATATTCAGCGGGGGTCATGCCATATACTATAGGCACAGGGTCTAATCCAACAAACGAACGGAATGCAGTATCGAGCACAGGGCCATCTACAAAAAAACCATTGGGGTCTGGCCTGTCAAGTACAATAAGTGGTTTGTTGTTTTCGGCACAGGCTTCCATTACATAATGCAGGGTAGATACATAGGTGAAGAACCTTACACCCACATCCTGTAAATCGTAAACTACAATATCAATACCCTTCATATCTTCCTCGGTGGGCTTATTATGCTTTCCGTATAATGATACAATTGAGACCGAAAC
>Ga0206846_1035_pt1 | contig 24600 bp, 19 predicted proteins | sample Alteio_BWOrgCont_20_FD_152878 | JGI IMG/M metagenome (GOLD analysis project Ga0206846, IMG submission 152878) | Enriched cells from forest soil in Barre Woods Harvard Forest LTER site, Petersham, Massachusetts, United States -... | ecosystem: Environmental > Terrestrial > Soil > Temperate forest >... | reverse complement strand
GGCAACCTCTGCTGTTCCTGCAAAGGGAATATGCAAGTATCGTGCAAAACCCACATGCCCTGCTGCATAAGCAATCAACGAAAACGTTGCAAAATTAGGAATAAGCGAACCGATCGCCAAGCCATCAAGTCCGTCGGTCAAATTGACTGCGTTGCTCATAGCGACCATGACAAATATCCACCATATAAACGCGCACACCGCACCGCAGGGAATCACCATTCCCTTAAACACCGGCATGACAATAACAGGGTCGGGATGACAATTACCATACCACAGCCCTATGACCACAGCAGCAGCAGCAATTTGCGCACATAATTTATATCGCTCAGAAATACCACGCTGATTAACTAATTTTGACCAATCATCCCACAAGCCAATGCCGCTAAACAAGATCAAACAGAGCATCATAATCCATACATGTGGATCGAACACATTACACCATATCAGCATCGTTCCACACATCGCCGCAATAAAAAAGAGACCCCCCATGGTCGGCGTACCGATTTTCTCGCGATGACGTTCGGGTGTATACTCACGCATACGCGAACGAAACAGCCGTTGCGCCCATGCAATACAGTAATCACCCCCTACAATAGCAACGAGCAAAACGGTCAAAAATGCCGCCATTCCCCGCACCGACACGTATCCCAAAAAATTCAAATAGTAAAATTCACCCTGAAATCGACTCACCAGCGCTGCGATCATACCTATTTCTCCTGCGTATTATAACACTGCTCAACTATTGTGATTATACCGATCCCATCATCATTTTGCTACCCCATTTGACCTTCATCCGAGCTCCCTTTATGCTAAAAGTAGTGATCATGATAACCAACAAACAATACAATGCGAAAAAAAACAACGTATTGTCCAGGAGATGAAATGAAAACAACCGCTTACTGTACCCTTGTGGCACTGAGTATTAATATGCTTATTCTGCCACCAGCCAGCGCAGCACAGCAACGACACACGCAAGTTTACATTGAACAGCATGTGACTGTCACCACAACAACGCATCGTGCCACAAAAGATATTGTGCGCGATTTAGGCATTCTCTGCGAAGCACTGCTTGAAAAGCCGAGCATGTATCATCCCCAACATATCTTCGAAATTTTTGTTCAATTAATCGATGAGTATATGATGGTGAGTAGACAGCATACCTCACTTGCGCCATTCCGCAACACGCTTGCTGAATTGAAGCAAGAAATAGAAACAAAAAAAGCAAATGCAAATGCAACGAAGATCCTCACTATTCTCAAGAATAAATGGCCACAAGATCCCAATCTTGTCATTTTTCCAGCTCATATCGATATGAAGCTGCAAGCGCTTCAAAAGGATATGAGGGCGTGTCTTGTCCTTTGCAAAAGCTTACAAGATGCACTTCGCAATTCACTTCAATCCTATCAACATAAATCAGCACAGGAAGTGTCTAAAGCGCTGTTTAAACGATAAATAATGTAGGGCGCGACCAGCGCGCGCACTACGTTTATATACGATCACATGAAGGAAAGGGTATATTATCCTTTCCTTCTTTTTGTTACACTAAAAATGATAAAAAACAGGCTGATATCACTGCTTAATTGTGCTATATGAATACCCAGCGATCGTGGAACTCTTTTGATGTCATTGTTGTCGGCGGCGGACATGCCGGTACCGAAGCGGCCTATGCTGCCGCACGCATGGGCTCAAAAACGCTGCTCATTACCTTAAATTTGGATAAATTAGGATTCATGCCCTGCAACCCTGCCATTGGCGGTATTGGCAAAGGACATATCGTCTTTGAGATCAGCGCGCTGGGCGGTCTGATGCCGCGTCTGTGCACACAGACTTACTTGCAAGCACGCATGCTCAACACGCGCAAAGGTCCAGCTGTACAGGGGTTACGTTTGCAGATCGATAAACATGCGTACAACAAACTAAGTAAAACCTATCTCTCAAATACCGAAAATTTAACACTCGCGATGGGCATGGCAGATCAGCTGCTTTTCGAAGGAAATCAAATTGTGGGTATCACCACCCGTGAGGGTGACACGTACCATGCACCGTGTGTTGTGCTCACAACGGGAACATTTCTCAATGGACTCATTCACACAGGACAGCAAAATTATGCCGCGGGCCGACAATGTGAAGAGCCGGTTGTGGGACTTGCCGCATCCTTAAAAAATCTTAATCTTACTATGGGACGCCTTAAAACAGGAACGCCACCGCGCTTGCTCAAATCGAGCATCGATTTTTCGCGCATGGAGGTACAAGGCTCTGATGATTTGGAATATCTGTTTGAATTCGCACCGCACCGCGTACAACACAAAATGGACTGTTACGTGACGCATACCACCGAACAGACACACAACATCATCAAAGAAAATTTCCATCTTTCACCCATCTTCACCGGCCATATTAAAGGGACACCGCCGCGCTACTGCCCCTCCATTGAAGATAAAATTTCACGATTTGCCGATAAAACATCACACCATGTGTTTGTTGAGCCGGAAAGTGCATCGAGCGATGAATATTATCCGAACGGACTTTCTACATCGCTGCCACTTCCTGTGCAGCGTGCATTCATCCAAACAATTCCTGGTTTTGAACGCGCGCATATTGTACGCCCCGGGTATGCGATCGAATATGACTATGTAGCGCCACATCAACTGCACCATTCACTTGAAGTAAAATTATATCCGGGGTTATTTCTCGCAGGACAGATTAATGGCACCACCGGATACGAAGAGGCAGCGGGACAGGGGATCATCGCGGGAATTAACGCACATTTGAAAGCGCATGGCAAACCGCCGTATGTTATGCAGCGCAATGAAGGATACATCGGGATCATGATCGACGATCTCGTGAGCATGGGTGTCGATGAACCATATCGCATGTTTACCTCACGTGCAGAGCGACGCTTGTTGCTGCGGCAAGACAATGTGTTTGCACGGCTCGCTGATACCGCACACGCACTGGGGTTAATCGATACTGCAACACACGGAGCAATTACCGAAGAACACCACATGGTTACCAAAACTGCGCAGCATTTTATTTCATCGCCACATCGCTACGGAAATTTAATGCGCACGCTTGCAGAAGACAATCTTGATGCATTTTTTGCTGAAATTACCGCCGCAACGGCAACGCCCCTGAGTGCACGTGTAAAAGTTTGCGTGCATGCAGAATTATTGTACCATCCCTATTTTGCACGCGAACAACGCGAAGTTGAAAAACTGGAAATGTATCAACAGCTGCACATTCCTGAAGGTTTTTCGTACACCAATATTCCGGGACTTTCTATTGAGTTGCAACAGAAATTAACCAAAACATGCCCACAAACAATTGCACACGCAGCACTCATCAAAGGCATGACCCCCGCCGCACTTTCATTGCTCATCTTTAACATACGCTCCTGCACGACCTAGATCATCGATACGCGTTACATGGCGTCATTTCAACTGCTCAAAAAGTCACCACATAGCTTTGCAAAATATTTGCACAATATGCAATTGCATATGCAATGCGCGACGCAAAGCGCAGTATTCACGCAGATTTTCTTTGACTTTCATCGCGCTGCGGTATATCATGAACTGCGGCACAATCCGTTTATCTTTTTTACATAAGGAATTCTTATGAAAACACGTAGTATATATTGGTTATCACTTTCACTCATCGTTGCGGGATCTGGTGGTCCGTTGTTGGGAGCACAACTTGACAAGATACCCGAGACAACAGAGGCTCTTAAGACTTTTGTAAATGAGAATATTGATCTAAAAAAACTTGCTGAAAATGAAACGCTTCTCAACGGTATTCTAAAATCATCACCGTTCAGGCAATCTGCTCTACAACATGGAGCAACCGCGGCCCAATCAGAAATAGAGAAAGCTTTGCTGGTGGACGACAAGACTTTCGCTTCCAGCGGGCAAATAGCGCTTGCAGCAACAAACATTGCTAATGCAAGCGCGCGCAATGCGATAAGGAACGAATTAGCAATTACCACAGATCCGCACAGCAAAACTACCCAAATAGGTAAGATACGCAGATCCATAAGAAAAGAAATTAAAGATAACAACGAACAAGAATTTTCAAAACAACGCTTGCTCTGGAATATTGCGAAAGGTCAATTGATAGCATTCGGCGCAGATATGCTCGCTGGTGGCTATATTCTCCCTAATCTTCCTCTTCATCGCCTTTCAGGAAGAGAGTTTCATATTGATATGATGAGTAAGCTCCGCAATAAACTTGATGATGCAGTTAATGACGCGTGGCTTAAATCATCAAATGTTACAGAAGATCAGGTTGCAGCACTTGAAAATAGAAGCAAGCAAATTGAACAATTTGCTGCATCTGGAATTGCTGATTATAAAACTAACGGTACCTACGATGCTGCAGGAAATTATGCACCTGCTGCATCGAATGATATGCCATGCACTCAGTTTTCTTATATCAATGATGTCGTTCCAACATGGTTGGTCCCCTATCTTCGTTCAGAGAAAGCTGCAAAAATCGAGAAACACCTCGCAATTGGCGCAACTAAATTCATCTGCGTCTGGGGACTCGATAAAATCACCCACACAGTGGGTAAAGGTTGGAATAGCTTATGGCTTAATCGGCAGGCAACCGCAAGAGTCAACGGCAAAATAACAAAGACACGGGCTCTAGGAACATATGAAGAGTATGTCAAAACAGGCTTTGAATATGTGGCAGAAGGTACCACGCTTGTACACAATGATATTTGTGAGATAACTAAAGCTGCCTTCAGTGATCCAGCAACGTGGAACGAGCACAGCAACAGACACGCGCAAGAATTTGCAGAAACTAATAAAAAAATTAAGGCGCTTAGAAGATTAGTTGATCAAAATAAACCTGCTGCAGCAGCATAACATCGGTTCATAAAAAATACTCATGTTCCTCCAACCCTCAAGGAGTCATTATGAAAAATACATCTGCAAAACTTAATCTCGCACTGTGTGCGTTGTTTGCAAGTAGCATATCATTGCACGGAGCTAACGCTGGCATAGACACAGCTACGGTCACGAGTGCGCCCGTACCGACCGCTGCGCGTGGTGCGATCGCGGGCACAGCGAGCAGAACGTTCGCCGCTGCAAAAACTTTGGTGCAAGGATTAGTTTCTGATGCGAAGCAATTCGGTGGTGATTTTATCACCGATCTTTCTGCATCCATGGTTGCCTCATGGGCGACCAATGGCGCAATCAACATGTACTACGACAAAAAGGGGTACTTGGCGGTGGGCAACAACCTGTTGTACGAAGTGCGTGACTTACACACCGAAGTTTTAGCAGCATTGCGAGATCAGATCACCTCGCTGCAGCAGCAAGCGTTTGCTGATCGCTTGCAAGTGATTATGGATCAGGTGCCGCGCGTTTCATGGTTGTACCGTTATCTCTTTGGATTGACATTGCACGTTGCTTTGATGACTGCGCTCAACAAAGTGGTAAACCGTTGCAATGCGAGCAACCGATGTCAATGGGCTGCACCATTCACGCAACATTTCAGCGACACCATGATTGAGAATTTCGCAAAAGATTCGGACGAAACATGGTCGAGTGTACTTGCACAGCTTGAAACGGAGATCAATGCATTGTACCGTCTTATCCGCGACCTTCCGTGCTGTGATGTTGCACGAAGCAGATAAGTTTTCACGGTAACACATCTTTACAAGGGCGACGTTTTTTAGACGTCGCCCTTCTCTTTTTAAATAAAAAAATTTTCCCGCGCATCCATATTTGTTGTTTTGTATGTACACATGACATGCAACTTTTTTATTTTTTTTTACATAAAAATTGCAGGAAAAAACTTCGTATATTTTAATCACAATTTTCTTTGACTTTCATGATATCACGCGATATTCTGAGCTCCGAAATGACTCAAATTTTGTGTAAAAAAATCGTGCAAAGGAATTGTTATGCGTTCATATAAGATAGATCTTGTTGTGATTTCACTGCTCATGACCAGCACGGGACAATCATTGTTTGGAGCAGACAATGGTGGGATATCAACATCACCAACAATCGTAACCGACGGCTTATTGACAGATAATTTAAGAACCCTATCTGAAATACCTTCGTTAAACAAAAATTCGCCTCTGCCACCCACTCCACCTACATCGCGTAGAGTAGCGGAGAAAATAATAGCTGGCGCACTTGGTGGCATTGCAAGTGACATTATCTACATGAGATATATCAAAGATTACATGCCTATCAACCTATTGCGCAGAGGTCACTTCAGAGCTATGCAAGGATATATTAAAGCATTAAAGAAAAAAACAGGGTTAGATTCCTCCATACAACAGGAAACAGTAAATCTTACTGAACATGATTGTAATGCTCTCGACAAAGAAATCAATGAACTGGTCGAATTGAACAAATGTGCTTCTGCAGATTATCGTGACAGGCTTGATCAAATGAAATGGTATACCAAATTAGCTCGCCATCAATACGCTTTTATCGCTGGCCGTCAGATTCAAGCCAATATTTTAAGCGTTGCATTAACTATAGTTTGGGATTACAAAAAAGCCGCGTGGAATAATAACGCAAAAGATTGGCAATCACTTACCAAAACCCCAGCCAAGGCCCTCATGCAAGAAACTATCAGCAGTTTCCTTGGAACAACCTGGGCAATCACAAGAGATGCTAAAACATGGAACAAAGAGATTGATGAGTTTGCACTTGAACTCAAACGTATACGCGATCGTGTTGCCAATCTACGAAGCATGGCACAACTCAAAGCACAGAATGATCGCACTATCGCACAGCTCTCTGAGCAGCTGAAAAAACTGCAAGTGGATCTCAAGGATCAAGCTAAAACTACACTGCCGATATCTCAAACGCAACCTACACCAGCAGACGTGCACGCGATACTTGCGACGCCGAATGTACAAACCGCACCGGCAGCGTAAATATCGCAGCGGGCTGATCATGCAACATTAACAAAACCAAAAATGGTGAGCACGGTAAAATTTGCTCACCATTTTTCTTGATCAAAAGCCGTCAAGCGCACTATGTGTTTTTTGTATGGCCTTGCAGCACACGAATAATTGTTTTTCCAAAATCGGTCGCTGCAGAAGGCCCCGTTGCGGTAATCAATCGACCATCGACCACCACCGGCTGCTGTTCATACGTAACGCTGTATTTTTTGAAAATTTCTGCAAGCTTGCCGTCTCCATCCCACCCGGTCGCTCGTTTGCTGTGCAACACACCCGCCGTTGCAAGAATACGCGGTGAAATGCAAATGGCTGCAACAATTTTGTTCTGGCGAAACGCATCCTGCACAAGCTGATGCACCGCAGGAATATTCAAATGTTCCCATGCTCCCGGGCCGCCGATTAACACAATCGCATCGTATTTCGCATGACCGATTGAAGAAATATCGCCCACCGAAACTGTATTGCCCAAATGCGACATCGCCTTACCTGCACGATCGCTCACCAGCGTAATATTCGCACCAACATTGCTCAGTTCTTGCTTGGTATGCGCGTACTCAACTTCCTGAAAGCCCTGTGATGCAATGAGCATGACAATATTCATCGTCATATCCGTCTCCTTTGTGAGAGATAAAAATCACCGTACTACGAGTATATATCACATCATTATGAAAAAACGAGTATCAGCGGATCAACGCATCAATGGGATCGACCGCTCGTGGCGCAATTCATCGCGATAAAAGAGCACCAACCCGATAAGAATCATAATGAATGAAGCGAAATAATGATAATATAACGTCTCACCAAAAATGAACTTACTCAACACCGCACCAAAAATAGGGCACAACAAATTTGAGAAGCTCAAAAAGGTGACCGAATAGCGGCGTAACAAGAAGCCATAAATACCGGTCGCTACGATATCATACACCATCACCTGAAGTGCGCCGTAGCCCAACACATGGTGCAGCGAGCTGCACAGCTCAGTATTAAACGGTAACATCGCAAATCGACAGACAAGCAGAACTACGCCTCCTACCATCATGGTAATGCCATTAACTAAAACCAACGGATACCCCTTATCGAATAATCTTTTTACCAAATATTGGCCATATGCAGTTGCAAGCACCACCGTACCCATGGCAATTTCCGGCAACATACTGCCCCATGGCGTACGCCGCTCGTCAGGCAGCAGCATCATAGGAATCATACCAAAAGTTCCTACCAATAATCCCAGCCATTTAATTTTCGTAATACGCTCCGAGAAGAGATAGTAACCGAGTAATGCGCTGACAAACGGCAACGATGACCACAGCATGTTTGTCTTCAGCGCTGAGATATATTCCATCGACCAATATTCTAAGCTAAATGCCAAAACATCGTAAAACAGAATTGTCTTCATCATCAAGAGCCAATCTTCAGACGCAATACGATGCCATTTTTTGGTCGTCATCATATAGTAAGAAAGCAGAATTAATCCTGCCATCACCCAGCGCAAGCCGAGCAGAAAAAACGGTCCGGCATACTGCAAGCCCAACTTTCCGATAGGAAATGCAGCTGCATACAAAAAATTCATTAAAAAAACTAACCACATATGTTACGCCGCCTTATCCTGTCTTTCGCATCTTTTTTGCTATTGACTGGCGTATCTCCTCGTGGTAGAAAAGTATCACTCCACTAAAGGTAGCCAGCAACGCTGCACCATACATATGATACCACGGCTCGCCCAGGAACCATACCCCTATCAGCACACCACATACCGGAGTCATAAATATCGAAATCGCCAAAAATGTCGCTGAATAGCGCCTCATTAAAAAAGTTTGCAGCGTAAGTCCTATCACATTTTCAAAAAGTACGATACATGCCATCACCGCCCACAATGTAGGATGCGTTACTGCGCGCGTCACCGACTGTACACCATGCCCCATGATGACCGTGAGCAGACTTCCCACACCACCAACGAGCATCATGAGACCGCTACTAAGTGCAACGCTCTGCATCTCTAATGCTAACTGCTCAAGCACAATATACCCATACGCCGCTGCGCATACGGCTCCCATCATCATCAATTCGGGAATACCGTAACCACCCTGCATCACTTCGTGCACATCGATCGTCAAACTGTATCCCGCCATCGCAATTCCCATCGCGAACCACTGCACACGCGAAAGAGGTATTCCCTGACAAATCCGTACTGCACATGCAGTCAAGAGCGGCAGGAGCGACCAGATAACACTCGCCTTTGCTGAGGTCATTCGCTCGAGCGCCCAAGCTTCTCCCAAACAGAGGAGATACACTTCAAAGAGCGCAACCTTGCAGATTAAACGCCACGGGAGCGTCCGCCATGCGGGCATTCCTTCTCGGATCACGACGTAGGTAAGCAACGCCAAGCCCCCTAATACCATCCGCATCGCAACCATCATGTCAGGCGAGGTGTATGCTAATGCAATCTTTAATAAGGGAAGCGCGGCCGCGAAGCAAATATTCATAATTGCAACAAATAGCATAAGGTCTTCTTGTTTTCAGAGCAAAATTGTGTCACATTTAATAATAACTATAGCATATCTCACGCTATTCGACGAATACATCGAGAAGGGCTCTTATGTCTGCATCATTATATAAAACATATAGTATGCTCATAATCGGTGTACTGATATATTTTATTGTCTGGTTTTTATGTGATCTCAGAAGTGTATTCACGATTGAAACGATCATGGCGCATCAGATGTGGCTTCGTGGATTAGTGGCACATAATTACACAACCGCGGTCATCTTGTATTGTGCTGCACTCGTAACTCACAGTATCTGTGCGCTTCCTGCGACGTCATTTCTTTTTATGCTTGCAGGCATGCTCTTCGGATTTTACACGGGTATAGCATATGCGTGGGTGAGCAGCGTCATAGGAGGCACTATCATTTTTCTTCTGACACAATCATTTCTTGGAGAAACCTTGCAGCGCTGGTACGGCCATCTTCTTGCTCCTTTCAAAGCGCGCATCGATCAACATGCATGCATATCACTGATCATCATACGCTCAATTCCTATAGCGCCCTTTTGCATGACCAACATTCTTGCAGGGCTCGTATTCATTCCATTCACTACATACGTGATCAGCTTAATGTTAGGGATTATTCCCAGCGTAATATTGTATGTCTTTGTGGGCACTGAAATGAGTAGGATTGCCTCCACACTTGCCATTCTCAACAACCCCCTGCTCGTGATTGGCGGGGTATTGCTCCTAGCACTTGCGATCTCGATTATACATTGCGCTCGCCGATCATCTTCGCTCAATATAAAACCCATACTTCGCCCTTTCCATGAGGTACAACAAAAGAAGTGAGGGGCTTGCGCCCCACAAGCATATGTTAGTATTTCACGCTCTGCTTCAGGAAATGGATTTGCGGTTTAGTTGAGTTGCTCAGGACACTTGTAAACATAGCCGGAGATAAGCGGGCGATAGCCCTACGAAGCTTAATAAATCTTCGTAGACTTACCCTATAGCGAAGTAGGGGCTCTTGCTATTTATTTCTAATATAGTAAAATAAGGGGTAGGTATAGTAAAAAAAATGATAATCAAAGGACCATGATATGATCTGGCTTCGATACATAGCTTTATTCCTTCTGGCCATGAATGCCAGCAGCATTGATGCCCTCCAATGGGGGTGGCAACATCCACTTTTTTCTCAAGTATGTTCTTATGTCCGTGGGGCAACCGAACCCGTACAACGTGCGCTCAGCAACCGCTGGTTTCAGGCGGGTATGGGTATCGCCGGCGTAGGAGCACTGGCGTATACGATATATGCGATGAGAAATAGGATTAAAACAGAATCATTGTATAAAACATTACCACTAATTCTTCCACCGATAAAAAGAAAAGTTCCATCTTGCCCTGAACATCAGGAAGAAGTTTATCAAACTTATATACATCCAACACGAGAAGAAGAATATTTCCCATCTCAAGAAGAAATACAACAAATGGAAGCGCCTAAAGAATTAATGCTGTCTTATCTAAGATCTAACAATGTCCTAAAAGAAGATAATATAGGTGCGCTCGATCGCATCGCAGATTTCTTAGATCGTATTGTATCATTCCTGCGACCACAGATAGTATCGATACCTCAAAATATGTCTGATACAACGAACTTTATTACATCTTTAATCCCTATTAATGGAGCAAACTTTGCTATCAATACCTTTGACAGACAGAAACGTACTATCTATCGCTACGACCTATTAGGAGAAGACAACCCCATACCTCTAATTAATGGCATAGCAGCGCGTTATCCCGTAAATGGAAATCTGATAATACTGAAAATAGATCAGTCTACGTACGAACTCAGAAGCGATCGATCTAACCGCCCTCTCTACACATACAACCCCATGACACAAGAAGATCCACAACCCAGCACATCTACTTTCGATAGTTTTATTCAGATCGGAAGCTTTAAAGATACTCATAATAATATATTTGATCCAGATGCTTTCAGCGATAAAGAATTCTCTGAACAATTTAGTTGGACTTTAGGCATGCATATTGAGCCTCCGCGCATCCCACTCCCTAATGGATCTATTGTAGCAGCGAAAGACTACGCAACTATACAGCTCTATACTGGCAGTGATGATATAAGCCCAAGCAAAATACAGTTCAAAAAACCGCAGCGTATCAACTCTATCGCCCAGTTGCATGACAATCGTTTTATCGTTGCAACATCCGAATTCGACAAAAAAACTAACCAATACAGTATTTACTTGTACAATGGAAATTCAGTTGATGCCTTTCAAGCCAGCCATAAAAATCAAGAACTTGTCATGCAGGGAAATGGACGCATAAGAGGGGTCACAATATTTCCAGATCAAGTCACACTTGCCGCAATCATCGAAAATGCTGGTAAAGCATGTATGCAATTATTCAATATGCAAAAAAAGGTACCAATAGGCAGATTTATATTACCTCTCGCTAACTATATTTCGACTTCGAGATTTACTTGGAATGATCCGCTCAATATAATTTCTCTGAATGATAATTCCATCGCCTATGCGCCAGGCAACGTGCCATACTTTCTTCTTTTCCGTAACATTTGCACAGATCCAGCATCTCTGCGCAAAATAAAATAATCAAAGGACCATGATATGATCTTGTCTCGACACCTAGCTTTATTCCTTCTGGCCATGAATGCCAGCAGCATCGATGCCTCCCAATTTTGCTTGCAAAATTCACCCTTTTCTCGATTATATTCTTGTATGCGCAGGACAATCGAACCGATACAACATGTGTTCAGTAACCGCTATGTGCAAGCTGGCATATGCCTTGCCGGCGCTGGCGTTCTTGCATATACGATATATTCGATGAAACAGAAGATTAACAGCCTTGAAAATCAACGTAATAATTACAGATCGGAAATGCTAGCTGCAGACTTACATGACATACATTCTTCCCGATTATCGCAAATGACGAGTCATACACCGCAACCGAATAATACTATTCCACTTGCTTCAGCGCAATTATATGACCCCTTTACTCCCTTAGTTTCATCCAACCTTGATAACACACTAACACGTCCAACTACCCCTACCCCTACGCCTACAATCAAGCCTAATATCATCAAGCAACCAGCGCTCGCACTTCCTGCAATTTCTCCATCTTCATTGTCGCATCAAGTGGAGGCTGATCAAAAATTGAAAAATGCAGAAGAAAATTCCCATAACAAGAAGAAGGTTGGTCAAATTGATACACAGACACCACAAAAAGAAACTTACTCTACAACTAAAGAACAAATACAGCGCATGCAGATACCCAAAAAATTAATGCTATCATATTTAAAATCTAAAGGTATTTCGAAAGAGGACCTAGGGAAATTCAGTAAAATAACACCCCACCTCAATCTTATTGTATCATTCCTCCAACATCCAATCATGGAAATTCCCGAAAGCTTATTGTTCAATAGACTTTATTCGATCAGGTCGTTAGTGCTAATCGATGACAATACCTTCGCTCTCAATACGTGGATGTTTGGTCAAGATTACTTAATTTATACCTATGATATATCAAGCAATACATGCAGAGCAGTACCACAACCAGGGGTCGCTGCAAACATATGTTTGGATAAACAATTGTTGATTCTTGCTAAGGATCGTTATGCAAGTCGGTCTTTATATACATGTGATCCTACAACACTCATGTTGAACAAAATTGATGCTGATGGCGTCAAAGTACATAGTCTTCATACACTTATCTATCATGGTAAGTACCTATTCAATACATGCAAGGACACTGACTTTCTTACTTCTGAAGAGACTGGCTTGTGCTTACCACGACGCAATCCTTTGCCAGTTACACTTCCTAATGGGGACATAATAAAAGTGCTCTCTGACACACAATCCAATACATTGACTTTATTTCATAATGGCCAAAATCATTCTGCTATAAATCTGACGAAAGAAAATTCTTTGCTAGAGAATTGTGTCATTACATCTCGTGATAATCATGTTATTGCTGCAACTCGACGATCCCGGGAGTGGCAATATGAGAATGAGCGCGACTTTGAAGGACATATACTTCGCGATAATCAATATGTCCATAAATATGAAGGCAGTGGACAATGTAAGAAGGCTAATGTTTGTGAATATACATACAGTATTTTCAAGTACAATGCACAATCGCCAGAAGCATATAAACAATGCGCTCAAAATCCACCAATTATTACAGGATCAGGAATGATCAAAGCGATCGCTTTATTGTCAGATCAGAAGACGCTCGCAACCATTATTCAAATCAAAAAAGCTCACGAAGAGGCGTGCACATATTATCTTAAGCTTTTTAATATAGAGCAACCGAAAAATACTCCGATACGAAGCATTTTCCTTCCTCACAAGAAAACTGAAAACACTCATGCGATGCTCCTCGCTCTTGCCAAAAATAAGCTTGTTTGCGGACTTGATGTTGGTGTCAAACTATCACTCTTCGACTTCGGCAATATTGGTAAATAATCTACATAACTGAATAACATAACCTATTAGTGCAGCTTCAAAAAATGGCACGCTCTGGTATGCTAGAAAGCAAAGTTATACTCCTGCACAAGGATATCTATGCCGGCTCCGCTTATTACATTTTCAGAAAATTTCGGCATTCATGGGTACGGCGTTGCAATTGCAAGCGGCGTGATGATCGCACTATGGTGTGCATCTCGCCATCCGTGGTGTCGCGCTTTTGGCTCTTCTGAAAAATTCATCGATCTGGTCACATCATCGGTATTCGTAGGCATCCTGGGAGGACGAGCGTTATATGCCCTCACACAGTGGAACACCTTCGATCATGTTACCGATGTATTCCGCATCTGGGAAGGCGGGTTTTCCATCTGGGGAACGGTCATTGCGCTGATTTTCTTTCTTCCTTTCTATGCAGCCCGACATCAGCTACCATTGCTCCTCACACTCGATCTCTGCGCACTGTACGCGCCGCTTGTCCACGCTATTTCACGCTTGGGCTGCTGGCATGCGGGCTGCTGCGGCGGTATGCCCACAACAGTGCCCTGGGCACTATGCAATGAGTACGGCGTGCTCAGCCATCCAACACAACTGTACAGCGCAATCTTATTGTTCATGTTTTTTATTATCTTAAAAAAGTATCTTTCACGCGTATACACACGTCCAGGATATGTACTTGCATGGTATATGATCGTCATCGCGCTTGAGCGCGGCATTGTCGATTTTTGGCGCGGAGATCGCATTATGTCCGCATGGTCAAGCATATGTTCAGTCCATCAACTTATTGCGCTCGTGATGTTCATCATGGGAGTCGTCGCGCTCATGATCAGTTCACGCATCAACTATAAACCGTATGAATATCTTTAATGCGGTAAAATCGCACCTTCATATTGTCGATGTGATTAGAGAATATACGTCACTCGAAAAAGCAGGATCGTACTATAAAGGCATATGCCCCTTGCGCAGCGAACGTACCGCTTCTTTCACCGTTACGCCACATAAAGAGATATTTTACTGTTTTGGCTGTAAAGAAGGCGGCGATGTGATCAATTTTATTGCAAAGATGGAACAATGCACATCAATCGCCGCAGCGCGACTCCTCAGTGAACGATACAAAATTAATGTACCGGAATCATGCCGATCCGCATTCTATGAAGAAAAACTTTCGGCATACCAACGACATACCGCCTTGTGCTCCTTTCTTGCACAATGGTGCGCTGAACAGCTGACGCACGCCGCCGCTCCTCAGGCGTACCTTACTGCACGCGCTATTAATCAGCACAGTAGAGAACGATTTTCTATTGGATACCTGCCCTCAGGTGATCAGCAGAGAAAAATGCTCATTCGCCAGCTCACCAAAGCAGGATTTTTACTTGATGATCTCATACATATAAAATTTATGATGCAGGGAAAGCATAGCGTATACTCACCCTTTGAAGATCGCATTATCTTCCCCATTGCAGATCATCTCGGTAACATCTGCGGTTTTGGTGGTCGTGTATTTCTTCCTCACGACGAACGCCCCAAATATTACAATTCCCACGATCACGCACACTTCTCCAAAGGTACACTGCTCTTCGGACTGCATCTTGCCAAACGTGCCATGCATACTACAGGAACCGTCATGCTCGTTGAAGGATACACCGACTGCATAGCACTCGCACAAGCAGGAACGACCCATGTCGTTGCAACCTTGGGTACCGCATGTACACCGGAACATCTCACACTCCTCAGCCGGTACGTGCATACCATTACCGTACTGTACGATGGTGATCGCGCAGGGAAAGAGGCCTGTTTACGCTTGAGCGAACATTGCTGGAACAGCTCACTCGACCTGACACTCATGACACTGCCCTCAGGCTTTGACCCGGCTTCCTACCTGCAGGCCGGCCATACGATCGATACACTTGCCACACAAGATATTTTCAGCTGGTATCTTACCACCTTCTCCTCTTTTGCGACTGCGCGACTTGCTGAAAAATTAGGTCATATTCGCGAACTCCTGTATATGATGAGCAGAGTAGATGATCCGCTCAAGCAAAATATCTTGATACAACAGGCCGCTCAAGCATGGCTCCTGCCCGCCAAGCTGCTCGCCCAGGAGCTTAAGCGATTGCATACACCCATGCCACCGGCTACTCTTCCACCACATGCAGAAAAAACCCCTGCTGCTAAAAGCCAAAAAGAAATTACAGCCTTTGCAAGGCAGACAATTTGTGCTATCATTAATCATAAAGATCGATTACCTCATGAAAATATGGAACTGGTGCTGCGCATTATACCTGATGAGTTGCATCCCGTACTCCATAAATTACAGGATCATAAAATAGTGTCTGAGACATATCAATTTTCTGATTTTTTTGCTCAGCTGAACTCGGAAGAACAATCGTATATTCTGAAGCTCATGCATACCACATCACTGGGAGAAAATGAAATAGCGATCGACAATCTTATGTATCGCCTTAAACAGCGGCTTTGGCGCGAAGATATTAGGAAACTACGTACCGAAATTCATGATGCACAACAACAGCATGATCCTGAGCGGCTGAGCGAAGCGGTACGCCAATTTGAACAGTTAAAAACTATGATGCACGACGAGGGGATTATATGAAATCAAAAACGGGAAAACCGGTAAAATCGAAAATTTCATCTGAGATGTCACCCGAACAGCGCGCTGAACTTGAAAAAGAGATTCAAGATCAGTTTATCGTAAAAGGTAGACAAGAGGGTGTGCTTGCCTACGAAGATGTGATGGAATTTTGCGCCAGCAAAAATTTCAATGAACAAGAAACCCTTGAATTGTTCAATCTCATCGGACGTGAAAATATTGAACTTGCAACACATGAAGAGATCGAAGCGTCACAGCAGCTGGGTTCCGATGAATTTGGTGAGACGGAAAAAGAACATGAGCTCATCAATGAACAAGCAGGAAAATCGCCTGCGCTTACCGATATTGATATCGATGAGGAAATGGGCGAAGAAGATGAAGATGTTGACGAGCTAGAACGCAAAATTGTACAGCCTGCTGGTGAAAGTTCATATATTGCGGACGGGGTAAAATGTTATTTGCGTGATATTGGTAAGATCCCACTGCTCAACAAAAAAACAGAAACGGTCATCGCTGAGCAGATTGCTTCATGCAGAAAAAATTCTATCGCACTCTTGTCAGAAATACCACTTATTCATCGTGAAGTAAGCCGCATGGCCGAAAAGATCATCAACGGATCATTGTTGCTGAAGGATATTATTCAATTTTCCGATTTTGATGAAGATAATTTGCCACGCTATGAAGAAGAAAAGCAGAAACTTTTGGCTATCATCGAGCGCGTGCAGCAACTGATTAAAAATAAAGCTGCAATTTATGAAAGCTTTCGCGGCAAATTAGGCGATGCTAAAGAAAAGAAATTGATGCTTGATCAAATTAAGCAAAATGAAGCAGATATCGTCGAAGTCATACGCTCAATCAGTTTCTCCAATAAAATGATCCGCCGCTGCAATCGCCAGATTCAAAAAATTGTCACTAAATTGCAGAAGCAACATGATATCATCAAGCACTCACAAGAAGAGCTGGCACAATTTCCGAAGACGACCGATGATCCTGATCTGCAAGCGCAGATGAAAGAATACGACACCAATATGCGTGCAGCGCGTAAAAATATTGAAAAACTTGAAGATGAAGCCGGGCTCTCTGAAGCACAATTAATAGAATATCACCGAAAACTTGAAGAGTATCAGATACGCGATAAACACGCGAAAGACAATCTCGCGCGCGCAAATCTCCGTCTTGTGGTGAATCTTTCTAAAAAATATGTTAATCGCGGGCTCCATTTTCTCGATCTTATTCAAGAGGGCAACATCGGCTTGATGAAGGCGGTGGAAAAATTCGAATTTGAGCGTGGCTATAAATTTTCTACGTATGCAACGTGGTGGATCCGTCAAGCGATCACGCGTGCCATTGCCGATCAATCACGAATTATTCGTGTACCCGTGCACATGGGTGAAACGCTCAATAAAATCAACAAAATTAAGCGCACCTACCTGCAAGAGCAAGGTCGTGAGCCTACTCATGCTGAACTTGCAAAAGAGCTGAATATCGATGAAAAGAAGATAAAAAATATCATCAAAATCTCGAAAGAGCCGATCTCTCTTGAAACACCCGTTGGTGATAGTGAAGATGCGTTCATCAAAGATTTTATTGAAAATGAAAATGAATGTTCTCCCGCAGAAACAGTTGCCAACAACGACTTGAAAGAGCGCGTACGCCAAGTGCTCAAAACGCTCACCCCTCGTGAAGAAAAAGTGCTCAAAATGCGCTTTGGTATTGACGTAGCGTCGGAACATACGCTTGAAGAGGTGGGGAAAGATTTCGGTGTCACACGTGAACGCGTTCGTCAAATTGAAGTGAAAGCGATTCGTCGTCTGCGCCATCCATCACGCAGTAAAGAGTTGGAAACATTTTTTGATCGTGAGGTAAAACTCAAAATGTCAGATGAAGAAGATGATGCATCAGATGAATAGCACTACTTCGCGTAAAGCTTCGGCGGGCAAGCCCTACATAGAGTCTTGACTTGCTTGTAGTAAATAAGGTACCTCTGTTCAAGAAAGAGATATGTGTTCTTGAGCAGAGGTATTTTTATGAAACGTACAGGTATCGTGATCATGTTGTGTGTCAACAGCATATCGGGTGAACATCATACGAAACAGCCACAACCATCAACTGCGCAAATTGCTGTCATCAATTTTGTCAACATGATGCAGAGTATGATTAACATTGCGGTCGATCCCGACAATAAAGAAAACGTAGCACTACAAATTTCCAGTATCCTGAACGGTGCAGCAAATATTGCAATCGCCGGCATGCGTACTCAACCGCTGATGAGACATCTCGATGATCCCGAAGAGCTCAAAAAGCACATCATTGCCGAACTGCAGAGCAATGGCACCGCCGACGCACTCGCTGAATATTGCAGAACACATCGCGACGAGATGTTTGAATTATTGCACCGCCTCACACATGCGCATCATGCGGAAATTGCTCAGTCATAACCAAATTGGGTAATTCCACCACCGGAAATGCGCGAGGATTAGTTCGAGAACTCGGTTGTATCACGTGCTCCTCATGAACACCATTATGACCAACGAATTTTGTCCAATCACCATGAGGGTAATACCACTTCATAGTTATATTTTCAAGATGTTGCAGAATTAAGTTATGACATCTGTGTTTTTGCAGTGCATCAAGCACCTTCTGCTTGTCCTTTGTGCTTAAAATAACTTCCCTATTTTCAGCACACCACTCATCAAGATTGCGAAACTTCTCATTGTTAAGAGTCTGACAAAGCCGGTGAATTCTATAAAGTGATGCTCCAGCACCAACAAGTCCTGCTGCGGCTGCTCCAAATAAATACGTATTATTCCACGATAAACCGACTTGCAGCGCATCTGATATGCCAGCGACAAGTGGTACGCCAATCAGTGGTCCACAAAAGCTTGCGCTCAACTCGGCCCCCTTAAGAGAGCGTTGCTTCTTTTCTCTTTCCTGAGCAGTGTCGCAACGGTGAACAGAAGCCTTAAAACTTTCAGGAAGCAAGGGGATAATCCTTCCTCTATTGAAAACAAAAAACGTTGATACATTCACGGTACCCTTGTCAATAAGCCGATCAGGACCCTGTCGTATATTTGTCGCTTGAATAATGCGCGGCAAGTTTGATGTTAGTGTCATCCACCGCGTACCCTGCGCCGCCTCACTACCAACACACAAACTCACACCCATGATGCACAACATACTCATATGTTTCATAAAATACCTCCATTGCCCATATATTTTTACTTCAGATCGTTGATTTTTCTCAATTAATCTCCACTGACATCTGTTCTGAACCAGGGATTACAACAGATGATAACAATGACGAGCTGGAAGAGGAACTTGAGCTTGAAGAAGATGAAGAAGATGAAGAAGATGATGATGATGATGAATGCAGATCTGGATACAATAACGGCGATGGCGCGGATGGTAATGGCAGGATTGTGCGCTGCCGACACCTCATGCTATCTGCAATAAACTTGCAATTGAAACAGGAGCCTAATTTAACATGATTATGATTGGCAAGATCAGCAATGCCCGTAAGATCGGCGCCAGCTCCCAACAATACGTTTGTGATGCCTAACAAGCAATTTTGTGCACGCAAAAGATCATAATAATAATTATGATACTTACCCAATGTTTCACAACATGCAATAAGTGTGCTCATAACTTTGGGTGCGCGCGTCACATCTGCCCCATAGCGGCAGATCATCTCTTGCACAATAGGGAATGAAACACGATTAATACCAACAAGAACGGCTTCAATACGCTGATCATTATGGGGAGCAAGAGGTGCGATCTTTTTGAAAAATTCACGCTCGGGATCTTGTGCAGGTCGACCTGCACTCATAAACGCTGCTATCCCTAACGGCGAGCATGAATCAACGCCATAACGCTTATATAATTCATCATTTGGCGGACGTGAAAAGAAGATGCGCGGGTTCTTTTCAAGCAAGCAGCCCAAGGTATCGAGCGTTGTTGCAATGGCCTTTTTCTTTTTTATCGAATCTTGTTGAACACCTATCTGCTCTAAGAACGACTTATTAATATATTCGTGGTAAATATTTACCTGCTCCCAAAACAACTTACTATCACGCGCATCATGTTCAGATTGCTGTAACTCCTTCTGTTCACAGTCTTTTTTTCCATCACCCGATTGCGTCATTATCTCTTCTTTGTGAGTTTTACGTTGTTGCTGCGATTTTTTATGCATAATAAGTTGACATACAACACAGCGCTCATCACCCAAGTGCACATGATTACCGACAATTTTAAAAGCTTCGGTAAGATCTACACGATCCCTCAACAATAAGCTCGTCATTTCTAAGAGACGAGCTCTTTCTCGAAAGCAAGATGGTCCCAGTGTTATACAACGCTGAACAAGCTGCTGCATTATCAGCGGGGCTCTCGTAACATCCGTTCCTGCAGTAAGCATCTCTTGTATCGTAGCGACTGAATTGTAGCGTATGCCCAATCCAATGGCATTAACTCGATCATCATTATCTGTAAGGCGTGCGATTCTGGTAAAAAGTTGCCACTCAGGGGTGGACGGAAATTTATTCATTGCTAAGCAGGTAATATAACTGAACGGTGAAGCATTAGTTAGGTCATATCCGAATTCATTACCACTACAATTTTCTACGAATACCTTTACCTTATCTTTCCTTGTTTGTAGAACCTGAGGGTGTTTTTCAAGTATCCATTGCAACGTATTGAGAACCTTCGCACGATCACCATTATCTCGGCTGTAAAGCTTAGAAAGAAGACCGATGGAGCGCAAAACATGCGCAGTATCCCAAACCACCTCCGCAGCACGCTTATCTTCCTCAGATGGACTGAGTACTTGAGAACTCCTGATTGTCTTCTGATCGGAATCTGGTGTCTGAGATTCTGAACCATGCACTATTACGCCAGAATATAATGACAACATCACACATACCGTATATTTTTTCATCATTTTCCACCCTCTTTTGTGCACAGATAAACTCATGTATGAGGAATTTCCTCTGCGCGCTTCATTTTTCAGCTCATTATTGTAACACGCTCGCGTGCAGAGCTCAATATACATCGCTCGATATGAGAGTACGAATGACCACTGACGCGGGATCGCTGTGTAGAGTCAGGCAGAGTACTGTAATGGATATTTTTCCGGATTACATAAAGCATCGACATCAACATCGATATCAAGCGCAGGCCAATGGAGATGATGGCCATGGAAAAGCTCTACTTTATAGATTTGTTCAATGGTAGCATGTAAAAACCAAGGAAATGTCGTAAACGACATGAAAAATTCTTTTCCTTGCACCAAAACCCATATGCCATGTTGCGATATGTTTTGCACTTCAACGTTTCTCAAAGTGCTTTTTCCAACTTTTTTCAATTTATCACACACAAAAACTGGCCATCCGTCATTTATCTAACAAATGACGGATGGCCAGTTCAAAAATCAATAGTATATTTTACTTATTATGTCGTTGCTGACGGCGCTTCAGCCTCATGTTCTTGCTCTGTACTGCGCACATCGAGAAACTGATCGGCAAGCTGCAACACTTGGCGCGCATTATGATATGTTAACAGCTTCAGCGCATCGCCCAATGACAACCATGCAAACTGCTCATGTTCATTTGAAAGTACCACGTGATTAGAAAGTGATTTGCCAACAAAAAAGGTCACCTTCTTATGCACGATGATGCCTTCACGATCACGAAAATCGTAAGAAACGGTATACTCAAATTTATCTTCAAGCTTCACTTCGATATTCGCTTCTTCTTTGAGCTCACGCACTGCAGCTTCAATCTCGCTCTCATTATTTTCAAGTCGTCCCTTGGGAAAATCCCAATATCCCGAAGGATACTGAAGCATTAAATAGAGTCGCTTCCCTCGTTCAGAATCGAGATAATAGGCAATCACTCCTGCCGAACGCTCTTCGCGCGACATGCCTTCACGTTTTCCAAATGATTTATGTTCCATCATCTTTCCTTTTCACACGTATCTCGTACTCTTAGGCGTCCATTGAATTATCTGAACGCCATGAGCGAACTTCAGATCCACTGCGATTTGGTTTGCGCGCACGATGATCACGTGCATACTCACCACGACCATGTCGCTGAGTACGCTCACCACCCTGATGAGATCTTTCACCATGCGAAGATCTATCACTATAAGTTCTCTCGCCATATGGCCGTTCACCACGGGATCTCTCCTCGCCATGAGATCTCTCACCATAGGGTCTCTCACCACCACGAGATCGCTCTCCGTGAGATCTTTCACCATACGATGATGATCGGTGCGATCGCTCTTGTCGATGACCACCATGACCATGACGACGACCACCTCCACCTCGCTGCTCTCTGCCTCCCGCGGCATTCACGATGCTTGCACGAACCTTGCGCCCACCCATAACAGTATCCTGTAAGGCACTTTCACAAGCGTGAGCATGTTCAGGAGCGATGTGTAAAAATGAACAACGACGTAATATACGAACTTTGGTAACATGATCTAATGAAATTGATTTGTTTTCGAGAATTGCAGTAATATCTTCACGCTGCACGTTATCGTCAGAACCGACATTAATCATGACTTCGGTGACTGATGACTCATTTCCTTCGTGTCCAGCATGTCCAGCATGTCCACTATGACCAGCATGTCCAAATTTTTCCTGCGTCGATTGCGTAAATTGTGCACCTTCATCAACCGATTTTAAAAACTTGTCATATAATGCATGAACAAACATCTCACGAATCTGTTCTGGAGTAAGATCGGCAAGAATCGGTTCACTTGCCGTAGCTCGTTCCTTTTCTTGCGCACTTCGTGCCGTAAGCTCTTGCACATATTTTGTAGCCTCACGCAGACGAACAGCAAGCATTGCGTCACGATCAGGAACTTGAATCTGTTCACATGAGACACCAAATTTTTGCTGGAGCCCGCGCATCAAACGCACCTCATGATTGCTGACAAAGGTAATAGCGATGCCCTCACGACCCGCACGTCCTGTACGACCTGCACGGTGTACATAGACTTCAGCGTCATCGGGGAAAGAATAGTTAATGACGTGGGTTAAATTCGCCACGTCGATTCCGCGTGCAGCAACATCTGTTGCCACTAAAATAGTTAAATCTTTATTTTGAAAGCGACGCATAATCGAATTTCGCTGCGCTTGACTCATGTCACCGTGCAACGCACCGACACGATAGCCACGCGAAAGCAACTGTTCTGCTATATTGGCAGTCAACATCTTTGTCTGACAGAAAACAAATCCATAAAAATCAGCACTACTATCGATGAAACGACACAATGCCGACAATCGCTGATTCATAGGAATAACACAATACTGATGTTGTGTTGAAACGGTCGCCACTTGAGCTTTGCTCACCCTTACCGACTGCGCGTCCTTCATATGACTTTTCAAGATGGCATAAATACCATTTTTGACCGTCGCTGAAAAGAGCCAAATCTCACGTCCTTCAGGAACTTCCTGTAAAATCTCATCGATATCATCTTTAAAGCCCATATCGAGCATGATATCCGCTTCATCAAGCACCAACGTCTTGACCGCATCAAATTTTAACGTTCCACGACGCACATGATCATTGATCCTGCCCGGTGTTCCAATTACAATGTGAACGCCACGGCGCAGTGAGCTCAATTGCGCTTCCATCGAAACGCCACCATAGATAACGCCCAACGATATTCCAACCGATTCAGCAAGCGGACGCAAACTTTCGCCGATCTGAACAGCCAATTCTCGCGTTGGAGCGACGACAAGCGCCTGCGGCTCTCTACGGGTACGGTCGATACGGTGAAGCAGCGGCAGGCCAAAAGCAAGCGTTTTTCCAGTACCCGTCTGGGCCTGGCCATGAAAATTAACTTGCGGGGAACCCAATAAGATAGGGATCGCCTTCTCTTGAATCTCAGTGGGTCGCTCAAACCCGGTTTCAGTTAATTTCTTTTGGATTTCCGGGTAGAGGCCAAAATCTTCAAATTTCATAGTAGTCATATTGTACGCAATCGAATCTAGAGTGTAAATCATATTTTTTACTGGCAGCATTCTGCCATAATATTTCAATATGATAAATTTTTTAGACAATGTCAAACCCACATGAGGGGAAAA
>Ga0206846_1034_pt1 | contig 25488 bp, 21 predicted proteins | sample Alteio_BWOrgCont_20_FD_152878 | JGI IMG/M metagenome (GOLD analysis project Ga0206846, IMG submission 152878) | Enriched cells from forest soil in Barre Woods Harvard Forest LTER site, Petersham, Massachusetts, United States -... | ecosystem: Environmental > Terrestrial > Soil > Temperate forest >... | reverse complement strand
TCTGTTCCGAAAGCAGCTGCAAGAGCAACTAAAAGAGTCGCAGCAATAAAAAGTTCATTACTACTTGATTCATTTTCAGTTGAGATTAAACCAAAAACTGGCCTAAAGAAAACTCTACCAATGATAAAAATACTAGTTAATGCTAAAGCTGCTTTTCCTATAGATATTAATATTTCTAAAGGAAGCGATGATAAATTTCCTCCAGCAAGCTTTGGTACAATAACAAGAAGAGGGACTACAGCAAAATCTTGTAACAACAATATTGCAAAAGAAATTCTACCTACTTGAGTAGATTGACTTCGTGTATCATCCAGCACTTGTAACACAACTGCAGTTGAAGAAAGAGCAAGCCCGCCTCCTATAATAACAGCAGCTCTATTTCCATCACCTTCAAACAAAGAAACCACACCAGCTACCATAACCGATGTAATTATCACCTGAAGGCTTCCGAGACCAAATACATATTTCCTCATTGCTTTAAGTCTCTCTACCGAAAGCTCAAGCCCAATCGCATATAGTAAGAATACTACACCATATTCTGCTAAATTATGGATTTGATCATATACAACAATTTTAAGACCATAATCCCCAATTATAGTTCCTGCAGCAAAATAGCCAAGTACAGGACTTAATTTTAGTTTTTTAAATATAATGACGACAAATATCGCAACCGTAAGTAATACGACGACACTCGGTAACATCCCAAATTGCTGCATTTTCTAATAAATAATTCATGTAACATATGTTATACCAATATTTGATTTTACTTGTCACCTTTTTATTGCGTATAGGTATTATTAAATTACTACTTGCTTAAAAAAGCTCTTTTATTTCTATAATTAATAAATTAAATATTAATAGATATAAGTTTAAAATTGTTCTAATATCAAGATGTTCCTACATGGGTTGAGTAATGAAATATTTTCTTCTGATCCTTTCATTAATATTTTTAGCAGAAGCTTCCATGGCAACACATAAAAATAATGTATATCTGTTTTCTTTTAAAAAAATAGATGGAGAAAATCTGAAGTTATCCCAATTTAAAGGCAGTGTTATGCTTATTGTAAATACAGCGTCTGAGTGTGGTTTTACAAAGCAATATGGCGGGCTTGAAACTTTATATAAAAAATATAAAGATCGAGGGTTTGTTATTATAGCTGTACCAAGCAATGATTTTGGTGAACAAGAACCTGGAACTGACGACCAAATTCATAAATTTTGCAAACTAAATTTTGGCATCACATTTCCTATAGTAAAAAAAGAGCATGTCAAAGGACCAAATTCTAACCCATTCTATGCATTTGCAAAGAAAGAGCTTGGATTTGGCACAGCACCGAAATGGAACTTTCATAAATATTTGATCGATAGACAAGGTAGACTAGTTGATTACTTCAACTCAACAACATCGCCAGATAGTTGGAGATTAGTCAGAGGTATAGAGATGTTGCTTGAAGAAAAAAACTAAAGGGAAAATTAAATGAAAAATAATAACACTGAAAGAGAATTCATTCTAATTTCTGATCCCGAAATACTCAAGATCGCTACATGTGAAAATAATGAAGAATTTGTTGATTTAGTAGATCAAACCACCATAGCATTCGGCCCTTCTCCTGAAATCCCAAATAATTCTGATTACACGAAAATTCGTAAAAAAGTCTATGAAATGTTAGTGCGTGCACAAAATATCCTACCATCTGGTATAAAACTATGTATATACGAGGGACACAGGAGCCTCGAATTACAAGAAAAATTATATAGCCATAGATATAATAAGGTGAAAATTATCAATACTTCTTGGGATCACAAACAAATCTTTTTGGAAGCAACAAAATTAGTAGCACCATTAATAAATCTTGATGGCTCCAAAAATATTCCTCCACATTCCACTGGTGGCGCTGTAGATGTTTACCTTATTGATGAAAATGGAAAAAAACTAGATATGGGCATAGAAACTGATAATTGGATAAATGATATAGATGGAAAATTATCCAAGACTGACTCAAATGTAATTTCCGAATTAGCAATAAATAATAGAAAAATTATGAGTTATGTGCTTAAAAAAGTAGGTTTTATAAACTACCCAACAGAGTATTGGCACTGGTCCTATGGAGATCGATATTGGGCTTATCACAAAAGAAAAAATTATGCTATTTATGGCCCTAAGTAATTGAATTTTCTGTAATAATTAGGTTTCTTTTTAAACTGATTTATAATGGTAATTTTGTTGTTAAAACTTGCTAGCTTCCTAAACCTTATCTTATAAATTCAGTTTAAAAGAAAATCTAATTTTCTAACATATGAATTTTTCATTTACCTTACGCACTAATAGTAATATGTTTATCAGTTATCAAAAACATAGAGTAAGTATTTGCTAAATAAATTAAATTTGTGCTTTGCTATAGTTTTCCTTGTTACATCAATTGTTTTTTACATTGAGCCAGCATTAGATATTAAAGTAATGCATTTTTTCTATGATGAAAATATAGGATTTACACATTCCAAACATTGGTTTGTTATCTTAGTGTTCAGAACTGTTCCTATTCTTACTATATTATATAGTATATGGCTGATTTATTCTTCAGTAAGATTGTGTTGCATCAAGAGCAAAAATCACAAGAAAGTAGTTTTGAATCTTACTATATTGATGTCACTTATACTTGGCCCTGGAGTTATTGTTAATCTAGCATTAAAAGATAATTTTGGAAGAGCAAGACCAAAACAAATTACAGAATTTGGAGCAATGAAAACTTTCACAAATGTTTATAAAGTGACTGATCAATGCAAATCAAATTGTTCATTTAGTTCTGGACATGCAGCAGCAGCATATAATTTTACTACAATAGCTTTTCTTGTTCCATTGCAATATCAAGTAGTTACTTACGCAGCGGGCTTAGTATTTGGGACAATTGTTGGAGTTGGAAGAGTAGCTCAAGGGGGACATTTTATGAGCGATGTTATTGTTTCTGCTTGGATTATATTCCTAATAAATTATATTCTAATGGCTTTATATAATAAGAAATTTGGCAATTAATATCAATTGCGATAGTTTTTTTGGAGATTGTTTTCTCACTGAGAAATCGCCAACTTTAAATTGAGATTATTGACATAGTTGCAATTATAAGTATTTTGCTGTAGATTCAACTCCTATAGTTTTGCAAATAACATTATATGTAGTGAATTAAATTGGATTATATACTAGGCGTGACGAGCGATACCTAAATAATAGGTAAGAGAGAAGCAATGACGCTGCTAATTCAAGTTAACTCACTATAAAAAATTGGGTAGAGATTTGTCATACAATCTAGATATAGTTTTTTTATTAGCATTTTTGTTAGTTAATTTGCTAGCTGGCATTTATTCAGGGAGAGGAATAAGAACAATCAAAGAATATGCTATAGGCAATAGAAATTTTGCAACTTCTACTTTAGTTGCTACAATTGTTGCAACTTGGATATCGGCAAATTTTATTACTATCAAAATTTCTGAAGCGTATAACTCAGGACTATATCATATTATTCCAGGAATAGGAGATGCTGCGTCTCTGTTCATAGTAGCTTTATTTATTGCTCCAAAGATGGAAGAGTTTTTAGGCTGTCTTTCTGTAGCAGAAGCAATGGGGAAATTATATGGCAGTAAAGCAAGAGCTGTAACTTCTATTTTAGGAATTTTTCCAGCTGTTGGTATTGTAGCAGCCGAATTTATTATTTCATCCGTTTTGTTACAAAGTATAACTGGTATCGCAAGCTTATACGCATCACTACTTAGTGCTTTTATAGTAATATGCTATTCTACATTTGGTGGTATTAAGTCAGTAACTTTTACCGACATGATTCAGTTTTTTACATTTTGTCTTGTGATCCCAACTATAGGGGTTGCTGTAATTGAAAATATTGCTCATACAAACTCAATATTCGAGTATATGAAGCATAGCGAACTATATGAAGTAAAAGAAGTTTTTAACACATCAAATCCTAAATTTTTCAGTTGTCTAGTGTTATTCGCATTTTTTTTAATACCAGGAATTGATCCTGCAATTTTTCAAAGAATCTCCATGGCAAAAGATACAAAGCAGGTAAAAAAAGCATTTTTAATAGCAGCAAGCCTTTGTTGTTTAATTGGATTTATGTTTTATTTTATCGCAATTGCAATAGCTGCACAAGAGACATTGAACCTTAGTAACAATGACCTTATTCTTCACATAATAGACAATTACACACCTACATATCTAAAAGGAATTGCGATAGTTGGTATACTTGCAATGTTAATGTCTACAGCAGATTCTTATATTAATTCCTCCTCTATATTGTTTTCTCATGATCTTTGTGAGTCAATAGGTTTAAAATTATCCAAAGCATCAGAACTACTCTTGGCAAGATTTAGTGCATTTTTTATAGGAGTTGCTGCATTAATACTCAGTTTATATTCTTCAAATATGCTTGAAATAATAATGACTACTTGTAGTTTTTATATGCCAGTTGTTACCGTAACATTACTTCTTGCAATTTTCGGTTTTAGGACAAGTACAAAAGTTGCCTTATCGGGAATGTTTGGGGGTTTTATAACCATAGTCTATTTCATGTTATTTTCTGATGTAGACGGGTTTATACATGCTATTTTTGCTAATATGTTGGTCACATTTGGAGGCCATTATTTATTTGATCAAGAAGGTGGATGGAAAACTAAACAAGATGAATTAGTCAATAAAAACACTAAAACAAAAAAAGAATTCTTTGAGAAACTTAAGCAATTTTTTGATAATTTCAATATAATGGATTTTTGTAGATGCAATACCCCAAGCGAAGAAAAATATTTTGTATATTTAGGTTTAATTAACATTGTGCTGGTAATATCTTATGCTTTTGCGCTACATCGTGATACACAGATAATGTATCATTCTTTAGTAAAATTCCTTGAATATTCAATATTTGTGCTTGCAACCATATTAATTACATATCCTATTTGGCAGCAAAAATTTAAAAAATTGGATTTTATGCCGATTTTATGGAATTTTACCATTTTTTTTGTCTTAGCATTTAGTAGTAGTTTATTTTTGATTTTAAGCAAATTTGACCAGACTATGTTGACTATTATGATAGTTTGTTTAATGACGCTTTCACTATTAGTAAGATGGCAAGTAGCAATATTTATGATGTTTGTCGGAATATTCATAAGTTTTAAGTTTTTCCAATTTAACTATGGAATATCTGATATTACTGCAGATTTTTCTAGTGATTTTAAAGTAATCTTTTCATTACTTGTTATATGTATTATTTTGGTAGCTTTTTTAAAACCTAAGCAAGAATATCAAGAAATTACGGAAACGAAACTTGACTACCAAAATACGAAAATGGATAATCAGAAAAAGGAGTTAGTACAGACATTAGAAATAAAAAATGAGTTTTTACGCAATTTAAATCACGAAGCAAGAACGCCTGTAATGACTATAACTTCTATGAGCCAAGCACTGTACGACAACTATGATAGATTAAATGATGAACAGAGAAAACAAATAGCGAAGGAGATTAGTAATAATTTTACAAGATTAAGCAGTTTTGTTAATAATCTTACTGACATATCAAAACTTTCAGGTAGAAATAGTGATTTAAAGAAAGAAAGAGTTAATTTAAGTAAGTTACTTTATGAAAGAGTAAAATTCTGCAAGAAAATATATATATCTGACGATATGAAGAACTCAAGGAATTTTATTACGGAAATTGAGGATGGGATAGAATATAAATGTGATAAACATTATATTTCTAATACTATTGATAATATTATCATAAACGCAATCCAATACTGTAAAACTGGCAAAATTGAGGTGTCTCTTTATAAAAGCAAAGATGGTGTAGAATTTAGTGTTGCAGATGAGGGCCTTGGTATACCACAAAATGAGCTATATGATATATTTGGAGTATTCTCAGTGAGTTCAAGAACAAAAAGTATAGCAGGTGGAAGAGGCATTGGTCTTGCTTTGTGCAAAGAAGCGATAGAAGCTCATGGAGGAAAGATATGGGCTGAAAGTGATAATAAAGGCTCTGTCTTTAAATTCCTTCTTCCTTGGTAAAACTCTAGTTTATGCTTAGACATTCACCAAAGACAAGTAATAACACAAATCAGCAAAACTTTACTTGAAATATGAGCCTATAATTGATCATGCCTAATCTTACCAAATACTCTTCTCTACTGTTGTATGCTAATTTTTAGCTTTAAGGGGAAGTTGAGATCTGAGCTAAGATTTGTTATAATATTTATAAATTGAAGATAGTATTATTTATTCTACTGCCGCCTCGCAGAAATAAAAATAGATAAAATAACTAGACTCATACCAATTAATTGCAATTTCGTTAGTTCTTCACCCAATATGATCCAAGAAATTATAACGGTTGAAATTGTCATAGAGGCAGTAGATAAAGAGGCTATAATTCCGTCGACCCTTGCAGACCCAATCTGCCAAAATACAAAAAACAAACTTGAACTTAAGCTCATTGTAAACAAAATTAACCAATTTGATGTACTGATGCTCAAAGAATCACAATGAATGAATGGAATTATTGGTACCAATACCAGTAAATTAATCCCATTAAGAATAAATGATGTTAAAAATGTTGGTAATTTATTAGAATATATTTTGCATAAAATATAGTATGTAGCTTCTGGTAATAAAGAAAGCAAAACTATTATGTCACCTGAGAATGAATGAGATATATTTACTATATCTAGACTGTCGCAAGCAATTATAACAAGACCAATAGTTGTAAAAATTATACCAAGAATTTTTTGTATGGAAATTTCTTCACCGACTACAATAAAGGACATTATAGCAATGATAGCAGGCAAGGCACTTGTAATTATTCCAGCTACATTTGCATCAGTGTAATTTAAGCCTGTAAGCATCAAGAAATTAAATAAAGCACCAGCCGTCAAAGCTTGAGCTAATAAAAAAATCCAATCCCTTTTATTGAGGTTTAACAAATGTGTTTTTATTGAGTTTTTATCAGTATTGATTAGAAAGTGAAACAGTACTGAGATAAAAGTCGACATAGTAAGGCGTAGAATTAATAAAACTAAAATTGAGATATGTTGAAGTAATAATTTTGACATTACTATATTAAATCCAACCATCGTCTGAGCCAATATCAGAAAAAACACTCCTTGTAAAAAATAATTTTTTTTATTATTCATGTTCTCATGGCTTTTCGTGAAGAAATTATATTTATGTGAATATTGTAGGTCAACATTTATTATTGAGGTATGTATAATTGCTGAAACCCATATAGATTAGCGATTTAGAGTAATTCAGAGTAATTCAATATATTAGATTTATTAATATATTAATTTTATAGTTGCGTAATTCAATTATAAATGGTAATGTCTTGGGTGCGCCAACTCTAAGTTGGCTAGCGCTTGTTTGTAATTTCCTAAATTATTGGACTTACTTAACTTTTCCGCTTATAAATTATGTTCAAAAAATAAGGTCTCAAATGCACAATAGACAGACATACTCTATGCTAAAACCTCAACAAAAAGAAGCAATAGGGCTATTATCAATAGGTACGTTTCTCGAATATTTTGATCTAATGCTATATGTACATATGGCTGTTTTGTTAAATGAATTATTTTTTCCTAAAACTGATCCGCATACAACTGCTCTTTTATCTGCATTCGCATTTTGTACAACTTTTGTTTTCAGGCCAATTGGAGCGTTAATTTTTGGATGGCTTGGAGATAATATTGGACGTAAATCTACTGTAATTATAACAACTTTCATGATGGCGGTTTCTTGTTTTACTATGGCGAACCTCCCAACATATGAACAAATAGGGATTACAGCATCATGGTTGTTAACATTGTGTAGAATAATGCAGGGTATGTCCTCAATGGGAGAAATAATGGGTGCTGAGATTTATTTAGCAGAAGCAACAAAGCCCCCTATCCAATATCCCGTAGTTTCGCTGATGTCCACTTTTTCAAGCTTTGGGACTATGGTGGCACTAGCTATAGCATCTTTAGTTACAAGTTATAATTTTAATTGGAGACACGCATTCATGTGTGGTGCTGGTGTTGCGCTAGTTGGAGTAGTGGCTAGGACATCGTTAAGAGAGACACCTGATTTTGCAGATGCAAAACGTCATTTAAAGAGGGCACTTCATAATGTATCAGATAAAATTTCTATAAATCAAAATAGGTTGGAAAATAATCTTCTAATAAATGAAAAAGTTAGTAGAAAAACAGCAATTGCATATTTTTTCATCAATTGTTCTTGGCCTGTATCATTCTATTTTACATACATACATTGTAGTAATATACTCAAGAATTCGTTTAATTACTCAGTGGAGCAGGTAATTCATCATAATCTAATTGTTTCACTAGTGAATTTATTGGTTTATATCACCCTAACTTTTTTATGTTATAGAATATATCCGTTAATAATTACAAGATTTAGATTGAAAGTTTTTTGGGTTTTAGCATTGATACTTCCGTTTTGTTTAAATTCTGTAACAGATCCGATTCATGTACTATTGATACAATCATCATTTATGTTATTTAATCCGCAAGGCTTGCCAGCAATAGCCATATATATTAAGCATTTTCCTATTTTTAAGCGTTTTAGTTATACAAGCTGGATATTTGCACTCTCTCGCGCTCTCATGTATGTTGTTACTTCGTTTGGTCTTGTTTATTTAGTTGAGTATTTTGGGCATTTTGGTGTGATAATGATAATGCTTCCAATAAGCATTGGATTTGCTTATGGATTAAATCATTTTGAAAAACTGGAGAAAGAGGCTGGTAACTATCCTGAAACGGTGTCAAATAAAGATTGTTTTGAGGTTGCTGTACAGTAAATAAGTTTTTATAACATAATTCAATCAAATCTTTTTTAATTTCTGGGATTTCCAAATAGATAGCGACTATTAGGAAATCTTCCAGTGTCTCTTTTATGATTTTGAATCTTTTCTCAGGAGATTTAGCTTCAATGGTCTGCATATTGTGCAATCTATCAAATTGCTTTATTAATAATATGTCATATTTCTTTTGAAGCCATAGAGATTCTACAGTTTCAGATGCGCTAATTTTTCTACCATCTTTCTTTACCCTAGTTAAATCTTCTACCTGGCAAGCTATAATTTTACCGAATGCAGATTCTATCATATCAAAAGTAAGATCTGTATCTTCAATTGTATCATGTAATATACTTGTTACTATAATATCTGTTCTAAATAGGTAATCAGATATCATATTCGCTACTTCTAATGGATGAGAGTAATATGGCTCTCCTGACTGTCTTTTTTGATTTCCGTGATATTTTTTTGCGTAGAAAATAGCTTTTTTGATTTCCAAAATATCTATTTTTGTAGAAGATTTTCTATTAATCGCTATGAGCTTATCTAGTAACCTATCAGAATATACACAAGATTCAAATTCGTCTTCCCAGTTATAACGTTTTTGCATGGTCAAATAATAACACTTGCTTAAAATAAAAGTATATCAATAGAATTTCATGACTACAATAAATATTGGTATAACAAACCTAGAATAATACCACCACCTATATAGTCTTTTCTTTTGAAGTATGAGAGTTGTTTTGTTTCTCACTCACCTGAATTATTCATAGGCCTTGCTCGTCAGTGCATAGCGTATACTCAAATTATTGGACTATAGTCATTTATTAAGGCAATATTTTTTTGTCTCTAAATATTTCTCCAAGTCTCAGATTAAAGGGTAAGACTGCACAAAAACGTATATTATTAATACGAACTCATAAGCCTAATCTCGCTATATCTTTTTGATAATTAAAAGTGAAATCGATATCAGATCTAGAAGCCATCTAGTACCTTAAGCAGGACCCCGCAAGCGATTGCGGGGTTACGCATCAAAGCCTAAAAGCAATGGGTAATTCAATAAAAAATATTTATTTAATTACTCTTTTATAATTGTTGCTCCAACTATTTTGCCAGTTACTTCAGCACTACCAACTACTGATATAGTACCGTTTCCTGATTCAAAAGTAACACTTTTTGCAGATGAGTTATTAAGAACAAGTTTTTGCGCAACATTATCCTGTCTCCTTATTTTTATAATATTTGCTTTTGAATCTTGCAAAACCATTAAAGTAGTTTTTGTATCTATATTACCCAAAGAAGAACTTGCTGCAGTTATAGTTCCTGTAGCATTAATCTTCTTAATATTGCAATTTTTTAGTGTTATAGCCCCTGTAACGTTAAAATCTTCTATACGAACATCAGCTAACTTACCTTCTCCAATTAGATGCAATTTCTCAATATTTGCTTTAATACCAGACATATTACCTTTGACATCTAATAAATTCTTCACTACCAAATCTTCAAACTCAACATTTCCAGATATAGAACCTTTCACAAGTTTTACACCAACAAAATTCGTGTCCCCATTTACAGAGACAATCTCAAAATTTCTATTTCTAAATTCCTGGGGACCTCTAAAAGATTCAGTCGATAAAGCATAGACAGTTTCACTAAATGCCAAAGCAGATAGCAACAGAATAAGTGATCTTATATTTTTCATAACAATCCTCTCAATAAACCTGGTTCCAGAGTCTACCTTACGTATTAAGACTCTCAGTTGTAATCGTAGCCTCTTAAAACTATTAAGTCAAGAGTACTAACACTACTTAGAATTTTACTAAAAAATTGTGCTAAATATATTTAGTTTGAAAGTAGTGAATAAATAGCATACTATACAAATATAGTAGGTTGAACGTATAAGAAATAAAAAAGATCCTACATGTTGTTTGTAGCAATTAAAAAACTGAATAAATACATTTATGGAGGTTATTATGAGTACAAAAGACGCATATAGAGAAAAGCTCCAACATCAAATAGATGAGTGGAAAGATGAAATAAAAGTTCTAAAGGATAAATTAGGAAAAATGAAAGGTGATGTAAAAATCAAGGCTAATGAAGAGTTAGAAGATTTAGAAGAAAAACAAAAATTAGCAGCTGCGAAACTTAAAGATCTCAAAGATGCAGGTGATACTATATTGGAAAAAACTAAAACTGAGCTAGAACTAGCTTGGGAAGAGATCAAACACAAATTAAAATCAGTAAAAAGATATTTTGAATAAAAAAAGGTATAACTATGAAAAAGAAAATTATAGCTACATTACTTGGATTTAGTATGATCGGATGTGTAGTACCATATGCTTATGCAGATGATGCTAAAACAACTACTGAACAAATCACAGAAAAAACAAAAAATGCTATAGATCAAATCAAATCATATTCTATAGATAAGAAAGAGGCTGCAAAAGAAAAAGCCAAAGAATTAACTGAAGATATCGATCATAAAATCAAAGTTTTAGAAGATTCGGTGGCAGATAAAACAAATAATATGACAGATGCAGCACGCGAAGCAAAAACAAAGAGTATTATCAAATTAAAAGAAAAAAGAAATGATGTCGAAAGTTGGTACAAAAAATTATGTAATAGTACCAAAAATGCATGGGAAGAAATAAAACAAGGCTTTATAAAAAGTTATGACGCTTTCCAAGATACTTACAAGGACTCTGATAACTAACCACTAGATACTTGTTTTCTCATCATTTCTTTATAAACAGAGATGATGAGAAAACAAGAAAATTTACTATATAGTCCAATTATTTATGAACATGAGACATTGGCGCCCCTCTCCGTCATGCCGAATTAATTCAGTACCCGTATTAAGAAAAGGAGCCCCTGCTTTCGCAGGGACTGAGTATAGTTGTTCAATTTGATATGGGATTAGGTGCTTAGTTCAACATCTAAATTAAATGACTTAGTAAATAATATCTGCGAAGAAAGTTATTTAATCAAAATAGCGCATTGCTCGAGCTTTGAACTCATTTGGTCAATAACAGAATTAATTTCTTTCTCAATCTCAGCCTTTTCTTCAAGTTTGACATTATTTCTAGAAATCGTAATATCTCCATTCATAACATGTTCAAGCATAATCTCTTTGAGATTATCTAAACTATTTTTGCCATCTAAATATCTAAGAGCAAATTTATCAAATATATTAATAGATAATCTTTCATGCTTTAAGTTTGTAATCCAAAAATTAGGGGTATGCTCGCATTGAAAACGAACTAAATCACTTACGACAGGTTTATTAGAAGTCTTAGTTATATGTCTTGGTACATCTGATGATATTGTCATATAACCAGAAAGGACTAATTTCATCGCATTATTCACAAAATCGTTTCTTAAATCTTCTGGTTTTGCATTTTTAAGTTTTTTTGAAGCTTCTTTTAAAATATCCTCTACTTTAAGCATAGTATTAGAATGTTCTGCCATAGTATAAATTATTGCTTTCATATATGGAGATGAAGTAGATATATTCACTTCCTTATTATTATTAAAGAAAAATTTTAACGTATCTAAACTATCCTCTAGTTTAACTTCACTTTCTGGTTTTTCAGGTTGAGCTTTCATAGATACATAGAATTTTTCAATATCATTAAAACTTAGTGCGCGATTAAGTTGTACGTTAGACTTGCACAGTAATGTTGACCTAAATCTCCTATTTGTAAAATAATCCATATATTGCTCAACTCTGACTATATCCTTGATTTCTGCAAGTTTTTCGCTTACTTTTTCAGGAAGATTCCCAAGATACATCGAAGTAAGAGATGCATCACCTAAATATTGCAAACCATATTTTGCTGAGTGAGCCATAAATTCACTAAAATACATTTGATGATTTGTATCTTCAAGATGTTCATGTCTAATATAATGATCAGGTTGATTAGCAAGTAATTCTGCTTCAGTCTTTAAAAATTCAGCATAAGGTGTTTTCTGTGTTTCTGTTCCGTCTTTTAAGAACTGAAGTAATAATCTAGCTTGCTGAACTTTATCTTTATCATTAGGGAAACCAGAAGAATGAAATAACATCATTTCTCTTATGCTTCTAACCATATTCCAACCTGGAAGTGTATTATAGCTAATATAGGATATGCCATTATCAGATAACATTGTTCCACAAATTTCAAGCATTTTTTCTCTTACAAAATCAGGAACCCAAGAAAATACTCCATGAGTTATTATATAATCAAATTTTCCAAGAGAATGATCTACATCTGTAATGGACATAGCTTTGAGCTCAATATTCTTTAGTCCAAGTTTTTTTATCTCTTCTTTCCCTTGATCAATTTGCACTTTTGAAAGATCTATACCAATACAATGTGATTTTGGAAACATTACTGCAAACGGTATAATATTACCGCCTGCTGCGCTTCCAAGTTCGAGCACCCTAGCAGTCTCAAGCGCTGGAGGTTTCATCCCAAATAATGTCCCAATAGTTTTAAGGTGCTGAGGCGATGATTGGTGGTAAGGAAAACTCTCATATGGCATACGATCATATTCAGAGTTAGTTATAGAATTTTTGTTATCAGACATATTTTCTCCTAAAAAATTAGCGCAGCGATGTTAACATAGCTGCATAAAAATTTCCACTACCAATATTGTAAAATAGAAAATAAAATTGTGATTGCAACACAGACAGAAATTACAAATGCAATTGCTGAAGATTCATGTAATCTCATAGTTTTTTCTGATGGAAGCGAAAAATACATAATTCTTACAATATTAATATAATAATACGCAGCAATAACACTTATCAATAACGCCACTACAGCTGCAAAATAAAATTTTTGCTCCATTACAGCAACTATTACGTTAAATTTAGCAAAAAAGCCTGCCAGTGGAGGAATTCCTGCAAATGAAAACATAAATATACTTATAGCAAAAGCTGCGAGTTTCTTCACGGTACCGAACCCTGTAAGGTATGATATTTCATAATCATCAGAATGTGGAGACGTTGTGATAGATAAAGTTGCAAGTAGTCCTATAGATGATGTAGAATATAGCACTTGATATACTAAAGCAGCAGCAAAACCAATGTTATTATTTGCAGCAAGTGCAAGCAATACAAAACCTAGATTTAATACTGTACTGTAACCAATTAGTCTTTTAAAAGACGCCTGCGGTATAGCACCCAAACCACCAATTATCATACTAATTATTGATAGATATATAAATAAATCCTGCCAGATATAACCTATGTCATGTATCATAAAGTTAATTATGTTAATAAGCGCTACAAGAGCTACAAATTTCGGTATCGAAGCCAAGAACGCAACAGATATAAAAGGAGACCCATGATAAACATCTTGAGTCCAGAAATGGAATGGAAATACGGATAGTTTGAATAATATTCCAATCAGAAACATAAAAATTCCGGCAATTAATCCAATCGAATACCCATTGGTTGATAAAATTTGACCAATGTTTAGGAAAGACAATGTCCCGGCAAAGCCATATATAAAAGACATACCAAATATCATTATGCAAGATGAAAGAGAACCAAGAATAAAGTACTTCACTCCAGCTTCTGCTGAAAACGTTTGTTCTCTATCATAAGAGGCAAGAATATATGAGCTCAAAGATATTATTTCTAAGGCAATATATAATATTAAGAGATTTCTTGCTGAAATTGCTGCCATTCCACCAATAGTTGCTATTAGAATTATAACTACATATTCATGAAATCCATGATACCAAACTCGGACCCTTGTCATTCCACCATAAAATAATAGTAATAGTAAAGTAAAATACATTAATATTACTTTAAACCAGACAGATAATTGGTCATTTTCTATTACTTCAGCTCTCAGTGAGTTAGTAATTATAGTTTGGTCACAAAGAGAATATATTATACAAGCTACTACACCGCATATTGCTATCCACCAACTAGTTTTTGACAATGTGCCATATAATCCTGATATTAAAATTATTATAGCAAGAATTGTAAGAAATATTTCAGGATAAAATGCATATAAATAGGGTGTGATATCAAAATTCGTCATGTTAAAATTCTCGCCATTTCAAGAATTGTTTCTATATCCTTATTATAGAAATTTGTTATTATAGACGGGAGCATGCCAATCAATATTATAAGAATTGCGAGAGGAAAAAGACATAGGATTTCTCTTCCTGAGAGATCGCTTAGAATTTGTACTTTCTCGTTCTTTATTTCACCAAGCATTACATTTCTATACAATCTTAACATATATACTGCACCAAGCACCACAGAAGAGGCAGCAAAAAACACGTAATACCATTTATACTGATAAATTCCAATTAAGCTATAAAACTCTCCAACAAACCCGCTTGTTCCAGGAAGCCCTATAGAAGATAGAACAAAGATCATAAAAAATGTCGCAAGAATCGGCATTCTACTAGCTACACCACCAAAGTCAAAAATTTCTTTTGTATGTAATCTATCATATAAGACACCAACAACTATAAAGAGTGCAGAAGATGTTATACCATGACTTATCATTTGCATTAGCGCCCCAGAGATACCTTCCGTAGTTAAACTAAAAATACCTGCTGTTACGTAACCCATATGAGCTATCGAGGAATAGGCTATTGTTTTTTTTATATTAGTTTGTGCTATTGCAACTAAAGATGCGTACACTATCGCTATTAGACTTAATATTATAACAAAATTTGAGAAATAGTTAGAAGCAAAAGGGAACATTGTAAGTGAAATCCTCAAAAATCCATATGCTCCGACTTTCAAAAGTACTCCAGCAAGTATTACTGATCCTGCTGTCGGAGCCTCAACATGAGCATCTGGAAGCCATGTATGAAGAGGAAACATAGGAACCTTTATAGCAAAGGCTACAAAAGAGGCGAACCATAAATAACACTGAATTTCATTTGATAATGACGATACTACTTGATTGAGTATAGGAATTGATAATGTTCCGAATTCATTAAATAAATATATTATTACAAAAAGAAATAATACTGAGCCAAAGAGTGTGTATAAGAAGAACTTCATAGTCGCATATATCCTATTTTCTCCACCCCACATACCTATTATCATATACATAGGAATTAATATTGATTCGAAAAATATGTAGAATAGTAATAAGTTCATTGAAGAAAACACCCCAATTGTAAGTCCTTCAAGAATTAAAAAACATATAAGAAATTCTTTTATATTTTTGGAAATAGAAAACATGCTTATACTTATACAGATTACAGTCAAAATCGCTGTTAATAGGACAAAAAACACTGAAATTCCATCAATTCCAAGATCTATGTCAAGTCCTATAGAAGGAAGAAAATCATAATGTTCAATATGTTGATAACCTTGTATATTAGAGTTGAAGTCTATAACCAAAAATATAGCGCTTATCAAAGTAAGGAACGAACTTAAAATTGCAGTATATTTTGTGAAAAGAATTTTTGTTTTATTCATAGATTGCCTAACAAATAACGCAATATATGTTGCGGTCAATATAGGAAGTAAAATAGTTATTAGTAATATTGGGAAATTTTGCATACTTATTTACAACACATATTTATATACAAGGATTGATAAAGAAGCTACTGTGCCAATTGCTATGGTAAACGCATAAAAATTTATTAGTCCGTTATGAATGGAAGAAATTTTTTTTGCCGAATTATAGCTAATAATTGTTACAATAACTGGCCCACAGAAATCTATTACTTTATTATCAATAAAATTCATTTTTTGGGAAAGTTGGTCATTTTGTTTTATAAAAATATAATTGTAAATTTCATCAAAATAAAATTTATTAGTAATAAGCTTATATAATGGTCTAAATAATTTCGAAATCGTCGATGATATATTTGTAGAAAATGCAATATAACCAATCAACATTCCTGTAATAGCTACAATTGTAGGCATAATTTCTACTGAAAAAGGAGTGTGACTGCCTAATTTGAATTCTTTTGTGAAAACACTTGCTTTAAAAAAGCCAGTTATGGGAGTTGTTATATCAAGAATATTTTTACCTATTAAACCAGCAAAAATAGATCCAGCTGCAAGAAATATTAGTGGCACATTCATTATAATTGGAGACTCCTTAGGAATATGATGAATTTTTTCTGATTGTTTCCCGTGAAATACTTTGACAATAATCTTGACTGAGTAAATTGCTGTACAAAATGCAGCCATTATACCGCATTTATATGCGAAATCTCCTGCAAATGTACCTGATAGATATGCAGAGCTTAGTATCAAGTCTTTTGAAAAATATCCAGAAAATGGAAATATGCCCATAATTGCAAGAGACCCAATCCAAAATAACACATATGTTATAGGCATGAATTTTCTTAAACCACCAATTTTTGTAATATCTTGCTCATGGGTTGCATGTATTACTGATCCAGCGGCCAGAAATAACGCCGCCTTAAAATAAGCATGAGTATAAAGATGAAAAATTCCAGCCTCATAAGTTGAAAGCCCACAAGCTAAAAACATATAACCTAACTGGCTACATGTTGAGTAGGCTATAATTCTTTTTATATCATTTTGCGTTATTGCTATTACTGCAGAAAATAAGCAAGTTATAGAGCCGATAATAATTATAAAACCCAAAATAGATGCGGCATATTCAAACAAGTATGAACAACGCGCAAGAAGGAATATGCCAGCTGTAACCATAGTTGCTGCATGAATGAGAGCAGATACTGGCGTTGGCCCCTCCATAGCGTCAGGAAGCCAGACATGTAAACCTATTTGCGCAGATTTACCCATACATCCTATAAATAGGAGAAAACATATTATCTCTATTACGTAGAAATTATGGCCAAATACTTGAGTTTTTTGTTCAGCAAGGGCAGGTACTTTGCCAAATATATATGCAAATTCCAGTGACCCAAAATAAGAATAAATAAATATTATGCCTACTATAAATGCCAAATCACCCACCCTATTGACTACAAAGGCTTTTATGGACGCAAAATTTGCGCTATCCTTTTTATACCAAAATCCAATTAAAAGGTATGAACATAGCCCTACACCTTCCCAACCAAAAAATAACTGCAAAAAATTATCGCTCGTCACAAGTAGAAGCATGAATGTTGTAAATAATGACAAAAAACTCATAAATCTAGGAACATTTTCATCATCACACATATATCCTACTGAATATATATGTACAGCTGAAGAGATAAAAGTGACCGTAATCAGCATTATAGAGGTAAGCTGGTCTATATACATGGCAAAATCTGCATGGATACCGCCTACATTAAGCCATTCAATAATTTTAATATGAATAACTTCTCCGCATATACCGACTCTATAAAAGACAAAGGCTGATATGAGAGCAGATATTACCACTGATGTGGTACAAATAATAGAAGCTATTTTTATACTTAATATTTTATTGCACAATCCAGTTATTATGCTGGCAATTAAAGGAAAAAAAATTATTGCTAAAATCATTTTTTTAACCTTTTAATTTATTTATTTTTTCTATGGATATGGTGCCGCAAGCTCTATAAAAATTTACAATAATTGCTAAGCCAATAGCAGCTTCTGCAGCAGCGATTGCCAAAATAATAATACTCGCAATTTGTCCAGTAAGTTCATTATAATATGAAGAAAAAGCTACAAAATTTATATTTGCAGCAAGAAGCATAAGCTCTATAGACATTAATATATTAATTACGTTTCCCTTATTTAATAATAGGCCGCACATTCCAATAGAGAATAAGCAACAACTAAGGATCACATAATGCTCTAATGTTACATTACTTATAATTGATTCCATTTACACCCACTCTAGTTTTCACTTTTATAATTTCGATAGATTCTTCTATTGTTCTAGCAATTTGTTTATGTGCATTTTGCTTTTCTACTCCCTCTCTTTTTCTTACAGTAAGAACTATGCAACCAACCATTGCTAAAAGCAACACAAGGCCGGATAATTGAAATACTATTATGTAATCTGTATAAAGAATGGCTCCAATAGAATGAGTATTTGATAGCTTACCAGAAGCTTGATTGTGAAATATAGAAATTGTAGAATTAGAAGATAATGCGGATTTTACAATTAATATAAAATCAATTATTAGCACAAACATAAGGCATGCACCTACTATTCTGTTTCCTAGAAGTTGTGATTTTATTTCTGCAAGATTAATATTTAGCATCATTACAACAAAAAGAAATAGAACTGCAACAGCACCAACATAAACAATAATAATTGTCATTGCTATGAATTCAGCACCTAATTGAATAAATATTGCTGAACTATTGAGAAAAGTAAAAATAAGCCATAATACACAATATACTGGGTTACGTGAGGTTATTACTCCAATGCTGCTTAATATCATTAGCGAACTAAATAAATAGAAAAAAATTGCCATATTATTTCTCTCAAATTACTATTTATATTTGTAATCAGCTTTAAGCTTGGCTTCTATTTCTCTTTCCCAAAGCTCACCGTTTTTTAGTAATCTTTCTTTATTATATATGAGTTCTTGATGAGTTTCGGTGGCAAACTCAAAATTTGGGCCTTCAACAATAGCATCAACAGGGCACGCATCCTGACATAACCCACAATATATGCATTTTGTCATATCTATATCATATTTTGTAGTGCGTCTACTTCCATCCTCACGCTCTTCTGCTTCTATTGTAATCGCCTGCGCTGGACATATAGCTTCACATAATTTACAAGCTATACACCTTTCTTCACCATTTGCATATCGCCTTAGTGCATGCTCTCCCTTAAATCTTGGACTTATTTTGCTTTTTTCGAATGGATAGTTAATAGTAACTTTTTTTTTGAAGAAATACTTCAATGTTAGAGCCATTCCTATTATAATTTCGTATAAAAACCAAGATTTTAATTTTTTTAGCATCTATATCACCTTAGTAGAGCATATTTGTATAAACAAGAGTACCAGAAATTAACACAACCCAAAACAATGTTAGTGGTAAAAACACCTTCCACCCCAATCTCATTAGCTGGTCATATCTGTATCTTGGTACTGTGGCCCTTATCCATAAAAATACAAATAATAAAAAAGCAATTTTTAATAAAAACCACAATATACCAGGAATAAAATTTAAAAATGTTAGACCAAATGGAGGATAATAACCTCCTAAAAAAAATATTGTACATATTGCACTGACAAGAATCATATTCGCATACTCACCCAAGAAAAAAAGAGCAAAAGCCATTGAGGAATATTCAACATTATACCCAGCTACAAGCTCGGCCTCAGCTTCCGGAAGATCAAAAGGATGACGATTTGTTTCAGCAAGTATTGATATAAAAAATATAACTGCCATAGGAAGCATCATTAATTCAAGCCACCAAGGAAGATTTTGAGTTCTCTCTACTATTTCTGTGAGATTTAATGAACCTGTGATACACAAGACAGTAACAATAACAAGGCCCATTGAAACTTCATAAGAAATCATTTGCGCAGAAGATCTGATGGCTCCTAAGAATGCGTATTTTGAGTTACTAGCCCATCCAGCAATTACTATTCCATAAACTCCAAGAGAAGAAACAGCAAAAATATATAATGCACCAACATTTATATCTGCAAGTACTAACCCTTTGTCAAAAGGAATCACAGCCCATCCAACAAGACTCAGAACAAATGTAATAATTGGAGCTAGCACAAATACAATTTTACTAGACTCTGAAGGTATAATAATTTCCTTAAATAGTAATTTGATAGCATCTGCTATTGGCTGCAATAGCCCAAATGGACCAGTCACATTCGGGCCTAATCGTCTTTGCATTAATCCTATAACTCTTCTCTCAGCATATGTTAAGTAAGCTACACATAAGATTAATGGCAATATTATACAAAGAATTTTTACTATTATAAAAAAAGTTGTAAATACGTAAGAATCCAAAAATTGCTGCAAACTCATGGCCTGTCCTCTTTTTGCGCGAATTCTTTTACACAATTTGCCATAGTAGGAGAAGCTCTCGAGATAGAATTTGTATGATAGAAATTTACAGCAACTGAAGCAATAGGACTTGAAAAGATCTTTGTAGCTTTCATCTTACACATTGATCTGTTTTTTTGAGACTCTGAGTTTATAAGTTTTCTTACTCCATGAAGATTATTAAAACCAAGATCTATACCCAAAGATTCTGCAATTTTTATAATGACTTCAAAGTCTGGAATAGCTTTACCAACTGGGAGAACAGCAATATTCGTGCGTTGCATTTTTCCTTCGTTATTAATATAAGTAGCATCTTTTTCAGTAAATGCAGCTGCAGGAAGAACTATGTCTGCAATTTGAGCTCCTCTATCTCCATGATGCCCAATATATACCACAAAACCTTTGTGATCACGCTGTATATCAACCTCATCTGCCCCCAATAAAAATAATAATTCCATTTCGCCAGTTGAAATTTTCTCAGCCATTTTCAATGCAGTAAACTTATCGTCAGTAGCTATAAATCCCACGTCTATCGCACCAACAGTTGAAGCATGATTGTGCAATATATTAAAACCTATATTATATTGAGTTGCTATTTTTCTAAGAGACTCTAGTAGAGCAAGTGAATCGCTTCTAGAATATATGCCATCGCCAATGATCATCATTGGATTTTTTGCCGATGCCAGGTTTAAACAAAATTTATGAGTATTATTTTCAATTTCTTGTATAGAAGCAGTTGAATCCCCAAGCTCAATCACAGAAAAAGTCTGGTCACTTTGCGCCCCAATCCTTGCTACTTTGAGATTATTAAATCTCACAAGTTTACCTATACGACCTCCAAGAACTGGAGCATGTTTTCTAATATCTACACCAATAATTAATAAAAGATCACACTTCTCTAAACCAGCAAACCCGCTGTTAAAAAGGTAATTAGTTCTATCTGAATAATCGAATTTATAGTCAAATTGATTGAAATCAATATTTTTAGAACCAAGTTTCTCGAGCAATATTTTAAGAACAATCATAGATTCTGTATCTGCCATTGTTCCAGCGATTGCACCAATTTTTGACATATCCAAAGATTTGATTTTAGTAGACAAAAACGACAAAGCATCATCCCAATTTGATGGCGCTAATTTACCATCAATTTTTACGAATGGCTTATCTATACGTTGACGCTTTAGGCCGTCATATGAAAAGCGAGTCTTATCAGAAATCCATTCCTCATTGATTTCTTCATTTACTCTTGGTAGGATTCTCATTACCTCCAGACCTCTGGCATCAACTCTTATATTGCACCCCATAGCATCAAAAACATCAATAGAATCCGTGCTTTTTAATTCCCACTTACGAGCTGTATAAGCATATGGTTTTGAATTAAGAGCTCCTACTGGACAAATATCTATAATATTTCCCGATAGTTCTGAAGTTAATGCACGATCTAAATATGAAGTAACCTGCATTTCTTCTCCTCTACCTATAGCCCCTAATTCTTCAACGCCAGCTATATCGGAGATAAAACGAATACACCTTGTACAATGAATACAACGCGTCATATGGGTTTGTATTAACGGACCCATGTATTTATCCTTTACTGCGCGTTTACTTTCATGAAAACTATTTGTACCTTTGCCATACTTAAATGATTGATCCTGAAGATCACATTCTCCACCTTTATCACATATTGGGCAATCCAATGGGTGATTAATTAGTAAAAATTCCATCACTCCTTCACGCGCTATTCTTACTTTTTCTGAATTTGTATGAATTATCATTCCATCAGATACAGGCATAGCACAAGACGCAACAGGTTTAGGAGATTTTTCTACTTCCACCAAGCACATTCTGCAATTACCTGCTATTCTCAAACGATCATGGTAACAGAAACGAGGAATTTCGACTCCAGCCATCTCACAAGCTTGGATTACTGGTATCCCATTCTCAACTTCGATTTCTTTGCCATCAATAGTAACTTTTGCCATTCTCGATTATATGTTAAAAATACACAACGACCAGTATAGAAATCCCTCTGTTCTATGGCAACACAATAGTTACATACCAGATAAAATAATCTATCATTGTATCCTATATATGTTTTTATTTTTCTAAGCATAATCTCTTAAACTATAAAACTTGTAAATATGATAGTTATCCATATTATCAAGATGATTGTAACTATAAAAACTATATGGAATACTATTTAGTAGTACTTAGTATATTAATGATTATTTGCATGTTGATGGCGCTGTTTAATAAGGCTACATATACAAAAATTCTAATATTTACTCAGGTAAACAATATGGCAACGCTTTTTATAGCAATGCTTTCAAGCTATCAACATTATAATCTTTATATCGATATAGCGCTTATTTATGCTTTTCTTAGTTTTATAGCTATAAAATCTTTGATCTATTATGAAAACAATAAAAAATAAATTATGAATATTAGAATTGAAAGACTAAGAAAAGTAATAATGTCAGAAGGGCTTGATGGTTATATTATCCCAACCAATGACGAATTTATGAGTGAATATCCCACCGCTCCTCATGCAAAAGGACTGGAATATTTAACGGAATTTGCATGTTCAAATGGGCTTTTGATAATCACACATGATAATATATTATTTTTTACTGATGCAAGATATAAAACAGCAGCAAAAGATTCTCTAAAATACGCTTTAGTCTTTGATATATTTGAAATCAAAACATTTGATTTTGAAGCATATATACCTGCTGGCAAAAAAATTGGATATGATCAAAGACTTTTTACTTCAAACACAATCAAACCATTTAAAAAGCTAAACCTTATTGAGATAAAGGAAAATTTAGTAAATAAAATATGGGAAAATAGACCGGCATTTCCATCTAGTGATGCATGGCATTATGATTTAAAATATACAGGGACAGATTCCGATACGAAATTTTCTGAGATAAGAAAATGGTTAAATGAAAAAAGATATGAATCTCTTATGCTCACGTCTCCTGAGTCAGTTTGCTGGCTTCTAAATATAAGGGCAAATGATAGTGATTTTTCACCTATTATGCTCTGTATGTTATATTTAGATTTTGAAAATATTATCCTTTTCACCAATCCGAGAAAATTTTGTAAAGACACTCTGCCCGCATATGTTGAGGTAAGAAATTGTGTAGAAATTAGTGATTTTCTTAAAAACCTCAAGCAAAAAATATGCGTTACAAATGAAGCTAATTTATGCATTACTAATTCAATTGGAACAGATCATCTAATAATTGATGAAGATCCAACCTTACTGTTAAGAGCTATCAAAAATGAAGCAGAAATTACTGGAGCAGAGCAGGCTCATATAAAGGATGCAGTCGCTTTATGTGAATTTTTTGCATGGTTACAAGTGAATTTAAATGAAATAGACGAATATAAGATTGGATTAAAATTATCAGAGTTTAGAAGCAAACAAGATGGATATTTGATGGATAGTTTCCCGCCTATTTGCGGTTTTGCTCAAAATAGCGCAAAAATCCATTATAGAGCTGATAAGAAAAACGCTGCAAAAATTACAGAAGAAGGTCTTTTGCTTCTTGATTCCGGAGGGCATTATTATGGTGGCACCACTGACATTACTCGCACAATTGCAATTGGCAAGACAAACAAAGAGCAGAAGAGATATTATACAAAAGTTTTAAAAGGACATCTTGCTCTTGCAAAAATAAAATTTCCCAAAGGGATTAAAGGTGCCAATCTGGATGTTCTTGCAAGACAATATATTTGGAGCGGCTTAGAAGATTATCAACATGGTACAGGACATGGTGTAGGAAATGCATTATTTGTCCATGAAGGACCAATGAGAATAAGTTTGTATGATTCAAAAATAATTTTAGAGCCAGGTATGATTCTTTCGAATGAACCAGGTTATTACAGAGATGGAGCTTTTGGAATTAGGATAGAAAATCTGCAATATTTGAAAAATTGTGATAAAAATCCGAAATTTCTAGAATTTCAGCAATTATCCTTAGTTCCTTATTGTTCTAATTTAATAATCTATGAAGATCTTGCAAAGGATGAAATTGAATATCTACAGACCTATTACAAAAAAATAGAACAAAAAATATTGCCACTTTTAAGTGAAAGCGCAAAAAAATATGTTCTCAAAGAATTATCTATAGTTGAATAATTTGGAGTATGCGCTAGACGCTGTAAAAGTGCGAATTCCCTTACTTCGTCCTTCTTGTGAAAGCAGAGATCTCTTTTTTAGATGGATCTCGCATTTAATGCGAGATGACCAAGAAATACAACAAACGCGCGCGCTTCAAAGTAAAAGACTATATATTTTGTAATGTTTTTGTGACATATTTTTCTAACGACGTGGATCTTTCTTTTTCCCCTTATTAAATCGCCCAAAATTCTTTACATATTCCTGCATTGGATTTAATTCTGTCCCTTTTGCTTTTATGAATTCTTTAACGATTTTTATTGTAGTATTATGCCTATCTTCTAGGACCTCCACAGAATCTAATCTATCGCCAATAAAATTAAGCTCTACTATTCTTTGAGTTTTTACGACAGGCTCAAAAAACGCCCTCCTGGTCATTCCTCTATACACGTAGTACCACGTATCCTTTGAGTAATCAGGAACAATATTTGGGCTACCAATTTTTTCCTCTATCGAGGTTTTTGATAAATCGCCTTTTTTTAGTTCAGTTATTTGTTCATCTGAAATAAAAGTACCAGAATGAACAGGATACTGACACGAATTCACTAGTA